>Ga0307374_10007060_pt1 | contig 17297 bp, 17 predicted proteins | sample OX3MG_FD_202532 | JGI IMG/M metagenome (GOLD analysis project Ga0307374, IMG submission 202532) | Soil microbial communities from Risofladan, Vaasa, Finland - OX-3 | ecosystem: Environmental > Terrestrial > Soil > Coastal area > Acid sulfate soil | place: Finland: Risofladan, Vaasa | collected... | reverse complement strand
ATGAGGCGCCCAGCGATTGCGAACCAGACACGAACCACACCGAAGCCGTGCAGTTTCATGACGCCGGCCTTCTTGGCGTCATGAAGAACCTGAAACGCCAGGAACAGCGCTGTGAAAAAGATGATCACGTACTGCACAGCGTTCAGGATTGGCGCGAATTCCGAGGCGTACCCCGCAAACGAGTCATTACCACCCATGAAGCTGGCAGCAGTGAATAGCCCTGGCCCGCCTGCCAGCTGGGACGATGCCTGCGCGAGCGAGCTCAGGAAGCGGTCAGAGGACGACTTGTCAGTTGACTCGACCTCGTACGTCGCCGCAACCGGCAGCGAGTCAAAGGCATTGCGCAGGCCGCGAACGGCGACGAGGTCGTTGCCACCAAAATCACCGAGGACTCCAACCTGATCGGGACTTCCGGTTTGAGTGGTGGAGAGAAATCGCTCGGGATGGTCGGCGTCTTCGGGCCCGAGCCAGCGTCCAGCCCGAAGGCTAAAGGCGCCGAATAAGTGGGTGTTTGTAGTGAGGAGGGCGTATTGCGTTACTTGCGGACGCCCGTCCAGTGTGTACCCGACGGACGTTCGGAAGACGTTTACCCGAGCGTCGGCGGCTGCGGCGCGCAGCGCTGCGTACATCTTCACGGGATCGGCAAGGCGCGGGTCGCCTGGGATCGTGAAGGGCTGCCCGACTTTGACCGCAGCATGCTGCATCGCTTGGAGCTGCGCGTTGTCCGTGTTCACGAATACGGTGGCCGTTGCGGCGGCCGACAGAAGCATTAGCAGAGCGATAATCACTCGCTTCATCGCCAGGCGTTGTCCTTCGACTCTGCGCTGAGCGCGTCAGATGCATCAAGACGTAACTCGACACCCTCCGCCTCGGGTGGACTGTGGCTCTCGCGAGCGTCCTTGCCTTGACTATGAGTCCCACCCTCCACGCCTGAGCGCACAGCCAGAAGGCTGGACGCTGGATGTCGACGGACTGTGTCGGCTTTGTGTCGAAACCGGGGTATCTAGGTGTCGGCTGAGAACCGGTAGCCGACTCCCCACACCGTCACAATCCGTTCGCCGATCGCTCCCAGCTTGCGACGCAGCCGAGTGATGTGAGTGTCAATCGCTCGTTCATAGCCTTCGAAGTCGCTGCCCCAGATTTGCTCAACAAGGAACTCGCGACTGAAGGCGCGGCCTGGATTCGACACGAGCACCGTCAGCAGCTCGAATTCCTTTCGTGTCAGGTGCATCGGCGCGCCATCCAGCGTGGCAATCCGCGAATTGGTGTCGATCGTCAACGTGCCTGACTGCACTCTCCCGTTGGCGGCCGTAGCCCGCCGGACCCCCTCGAGGTCAACGCGTCGCAGCATGGCCCGAACGCGGGCGAGGAGCTCGCGAAGGCCGAAAGGCTTCACCAGGTAGTCGTCGGCCCCGACCTCAAGGCCGAGAACACGGTCGACCTCCTCGGTCCGCGCCGTCACCATGATGATTGGCATCAGGTGGCTCTCCCGTAGACGCCGGCAAACGGTCAGGCCGTCCACATCGGGCAGCAACCAATCCAGCAGGACACAGTCCGGCACTCGCTTCGCCACCGCAGCCATCGCCGCCGCGCCGTCATGCACGACCACCACCTCGTGCCCATCGGCGATCAGACGGTCGCGCATGATGTGGCTCAGGTCGACTTCGTCTTCAACGACCAGGACGAGCGACATTACGCCCGTGCCAGGGTCACGACAAACCGGCTGCCTTGTCCCGATGAGCTGCCCACGCGGATGCTGCCGCCCATAGCAGTCACCATCTCGCGGGAGATGGCCAGGCCAAGACCGAAGCCGCCGGTGGCTCGCGAACGCGATTCGTCAGAGCGGTAGAAGCGCTCGAAAATCTTGTCCACCTCGTTGGGCTCGATGCCGGGACCAGTATCGGAGACCGCGACCTCGACGATCCCAGAATCCACCGTTGTGACCTCAATTGCTACGAGCCCGCCTTCCGGGGTGTGTGTGATCGCGTTGCGGACCAGGTTCATCAGGACCTGCACAAGCCGGCGGCGATCCGCCCTAACGCTCACCGCACCCTCTTTTCTGCAAATGATTCGTATGCGTCGCTCGCGCAGGGCGAGCGGCGCCATGGCATCGTGCACCTCGGTTGCAACGGCGGAAGCATCGACCATTGCCATGTCGAGCTCGAGACGCCCTGTGTCGGCGCTGGCGAGAGTTAGCAGCTCGTCGACCAGGCCGGAGAGCCGGTCCGTCTCTCGGTTGAGCACCTCCAGGTACCGCTGTCGCTCAGCCTCGGATTGTTCGACGTTCTCGTTGTCGCGGAGCGTCTCGACGTGCGCGCGGATCGTGGCGAGCGGGTTGCGCAGCTCATGCGAGACGTTGAGCACGAGGTCGCGGCGACTTCGGTCGGCCACCTCTGCCCGGGCGTGTTCAGTCGCGGCTTCTGCCTGCGCCGCCTTGAGTGCGAGTTCTGTCTGGCTGATTCCGAGCATCGCCCGAACGAACCGCAACTGAAGCGGCGTGGCCCAGCGCGCAACGTACATTGTGATGAGAAGAATGCCGAAGCAAAGGATCGCGCCCGCCAGCGTCCGTAGCGACAAGAACGGATCGACTGGTGGGGCGCCGAGCAACGCGAACAGAACGCCGAGCACGCTGGTTCCCGCCAAGGTCACAGTCCCCAGCACGCCAAGCGCCAGACCCGCTAGAACAAGAAGTGCGAACGGAAACCCGACGAGCGCCTCGACGAACGTGTAGGCGAGGCTCTTCCACGTCACGGGATTGGTGATGAGATCGGCGGCTTGCTGCGCCAAGCTCCGATGCTGCGGCCGCTCCGGCGCGAGGGGAGCCAGCTGCAAGCCATACCAACGGCTCGCTACCGCACGCTCTATGACCACGACACCCCAGGCGGCGACCGCTGCGGCAACAATCAATAGAGGAGTCCACACGGTCAGCGGGCCGGCGCGGAAAAGGAAGGTCCCGATGGGGCGTAAAAGGAATCCCCCGACGGCCAGGAAGCCGAAGAATAGTGGCAGCCGCAGCAGAACGTAAGCGACGCATAAGTACGTCCTGCGCTCCGTTGTCACGGCTAGCACTCGGCGCACCACGCGCCGACTCTACTCCGCAAGTGTTGCGGATCTGTGCCGATACCTTGGTCAGATCTCTCAACAACAGATTGGTCGGTTTTAGCTTTGGCGGGCTAGGCAAACTCTCGTGCGTCGCCTTTGATCAGGCGCACGCGCAGGGATGCGACTTACGGTCGGCAACTCATCTCACGTGTCGGGGCAGACAGGCGGGGTCCAATGGTGCGTCTGAGACTTGAATTGATAGCCGACCTGAGCCAGGTCACTGCCGCATGCCCCGTATTTCCTTAAGGTGTACGGACTTCGGGCCTGTCCCGGCTGCCCGACAACTCTGGGAGGTGTTGGTACAAACCCCAACATCGGCGACGAAACTAGCAGGACTCGGAGAACGGTTCCTCTGGTCCCGGCCACTCCTCAGGAAGGCCAAGCAAGGCATGTGGTGGTCGACCGCCGGACAGTAAGCGGCTCGGTCCCATAGGTAGCACGAAGTCGTGTGTCGGCCACACGTCTAGGTCAGGCAATGGCAATCGCGAAGTCGGGTTGAGCCAGAGATGCGCCTGAACTCGAGGCACCGTCCACGGCCTAAACCCGGTGATGAGCGCCACGCCGCCGAGCTCAGGACCACGGTCGGTGAAGAACACGCCCTGGGTTTGCTCAAACCGAGACCGTACGATTTCGTGGTCTTGGGCGAACTCCATCGGCCACCCGATCACAGCAGCGAGTTCGTCTCTACCAGCGAACGGGTTGTCGAGGTGTACGGCAATGAGAAGCGGCTGAAAACGACCCTCGTAGTGGTTCAGTTTGGTTAGCAATTTGTTCCGGAGCGGTTTGTCGTCACGGACGATATGCGCCTCTCCGTGAGAGAGACCGCCAACAAGCGGCACAGAGTGGTTGCCCCAACTGGCCTCGGAGAGAAGGACGGGCATGAACGTGACAACCCATCCCCCTTCCCTCCAGGTCCAGGCATGCGACATGAGCAGACCGCCAGGTTCAAGATCCCCCGCGACTGCGAGTAAGTCGAGCTGCTCCAGCCTATATGCGAGGTAGTCCCGAAGCCCTATTAACGCTGGCAGCTGTGGGCCATCCTCCTCCACGTCGACGTCAAGAGTGAACTTGTCGCTGCGCAACTCGTTGATCGCATCGAGAAGCACCGCGCGTCGACGCTCCGCTTGTTCGTTTGGATCGCTCACTCCTGTGACTACCGTCGCTTCTACAAAGAAGGATGAACTGCCGATACTGATCTCAAAGTCGGGCGTACGGTCCTTGGCCTCCTTCAGCACCTCCACCTGTAGACCCGCTCCCTTGAGAAGCTCATACAAGTAGAGCTCCCAGAAAGCAGCCGCAAACTGGCGGAAATCCGCAGACCGAAGACGCTTCTCAATATGGTCGCGCCGGTTCTCGGGGAAATGCGAAAACCACTTCTCAATCAGGTCTCGAACCTTCGCCCAGTAGGGCTGATCTATGCGCTCCAGGAATCCGAACTCGGTCTCGCCGTAGTCCTTGGGTCCACGGCGCGACGGCTTGTCCCCAAATAGCGGCGCCGAATCAGTGATCGACGCGACACGACGACGTCGTGCTCGTGGGCTCACCGGTTTGTCGTGCGGACGCTCAGACGATCCACGTCGCTCGTCGGGATCATGCGCGTGAACGCCGTCGGCAGGGTTTCGACGTTGCCGGCCGCACTTGTTCGTAACGCTGCCCGGGGGCGGCGCGCCTCATCGACCCGCTCCCGGGTGTCACCTCCGCTGCGCTGCGTCATCGTCGGCTCACGTCACGCATGGGCGCCAGCAATTCATCGAGCTCGGCTGCGGCTAGATGGTTCCCGGGGTTTGCAAGGACCGCACGTGCGACCCCGAGTACATATTTCCTTTGATCCTTCACGATTTTGCGGGCGTTGCGCTGAGCGCGGAGCTTCTCGTCCTCCGTCGCCCCAAGCTCCAGCTCGTACTTCCGCAGCAGCTCGCGATCGCTTTGTGGGGTCGTATCCTCCGGCAGGCGATCGCCGTAGATCTCCTCGACGGCTATGTCGCCTGCATAGAAGACGGCCAGAAAATCGGTCCGCTCAGCAGCGACCCATTCGTCTAGAGCCTTGGTAAAACCTCCGGGGTCTGACTCTGTGCGCACCAACAGGTGCACGTCTGGGGTTGGCGCTCCCACTTGGACCATTACGACTGCATGGCCCGCCTCGTGAACCGCAACGGCTAGTAGTCGCTCCGAACTCTCAATCGTCACCCCTCACCCACCTCCTGGGAGGGTACCGCCGGGATATACGATCGACAACCGATATTAGGGACGCGAAGGGAGGGTATCACCGGCTATATGCCGGCCGAGACGCTCAGCTTGACCTGCGCTAGGCCTTCCGCCACTTGTCGGAAGAACCGGCCTTGGTGTGTCTGACTCGCTCAACGCGGAGCCCGGCATCCGGGTTCAGCTCCTTAGCGCGGTCGATCGCCTTTCCCTGGGTCGGCTCGACGGCGCTGGGGCGCTCCGACCCGGGTTTGCGCACGGCGTAGTCGCCTTGTACCGGCCGCTTCTCGATGTCGTAGCTTCCCTTCTTGTTCGCCATGCGCGATCCCTCCATTAACTAATCGGCCGAACGACTGTTCGTAGTATACGTCGGGACTCCGGCCACCACCGCGAGAGGAACTGCCATCTCAACCCTTGACAGGCGAGTACCCGCTCCAGGTCGTCGCCAGGCCCCAGGTTGAAGGTGGCAGGAGGTCGTCGCCGCCTCTTGACTCTCGACCGGTTGAGAGTTGCAAGCTGTTTGTGTGGGCCAGTCGAACAGCCGAGATCTAGAGTCGATCGGCAGGTTTTCTCGTCGTGCTGGGATCCCCGTTAGCCACCTTCGCCATTACCACGAGACAGGGCTTTTAGAGCCGGCATATGTCGACCCCGAGTCAGGCTATCGCTACTACGCCGCCGCGCAGCGTGAGGCGGCTGAGGTCATTGCGTTGCTGCGCTCGATCGACATGCCAGTGCGGGAAATCCAGCGCGTGCTGGCTGATCCGTCCGAGCCGACCGTTGGAGAAGTCTTGACCACCCATCGGGCATGGCTTGAGAACCGTCTAACCCAGGTCGCCGGTCGCCTCGAGGCCATCGACCGAATTGTCAAGGAGGGCATTTTTGTGAAGCAGCCGACTCAAGTTGCGGAAGACGGTTTTGTCCCAGTCCGCGTTGAGAGCGTGCAGGCACATACTCCGACTGCCGAGCGTTGGCGCGAGCTCCGCGAAAAGCTACCTCGCCATTTTGCGGAGGAGCCACAGGAAGTTCACGTTGTCTTGCTCGTCGCCGACAGCGGGCGCCATATCCCCCTGTGGGTCGGCGGTTTTGAAGGCCAAGCACTGCAACTCCATCTAGACGGTCTCAAGACTGAGCGACCACTAACTTACGATCTGATTCTGGATGCCTTCAATCGCCATGGGGTGAGCGTGCTGAGAGCAGACGTGCTCCAAGTTGTGGACGGCGTCTTTTTCGCGAGGCTCATTACCAAGTCCGGCGATCGGGTCGAGGAGTTGGATTGCCGACCTAGCGACGCTCTAAATATCGCTCTGCGTGCGGACGTGCCGATCGCCGTCGCGCAGACTCTGCTCGATGAGGCCGGCGTTGACGCGGGGTCAGATCTCGCCAACTAGGCAGACTATGACCCTCCGGTTCTACCCGAAGGACACCGCCAATTGCAGGCGGGGAGCGTCACGGCATCTTATGGGTTAGCCCGGCTTGAGGCAGCGCAGCATCAGGAAGTTCGGGACACGGTTCCACCGGGTTTCGTTCGGTCGCGAAGGCGGCGGCTCGATCAGTCTTTCTACGAGCAAGCTCGCCGCTTCGAACGCGGCGACGTAGTTCTCGAGGTCGTACCTATTGCCTGAGAAGTTCATCGATAGCCCATCGCGCTCGAAGAGACCTTCGAACGGCCATTTGCCTCGGTAGGAACCCTCGATGACGAAGGGAGCATCGACGTCCTTGGTTTCGAAACGCCCGGAGTCCGCCACCGGATGCGTTACACAGACGGCGAAGCGCCCGCCCGGTTCGAGCACGCGAGCCGCCTCCGCGACGGCAGCCGGCATGTCATCGACGTCCATCAGCGAGTTGTATGCGACGACCAGGTCGAACGAGCCGGCCTCGAACGGCAGATCTTCAGCTAAGCCAACTACGTAATGGCCGTCGGGATCGGCTTCAAGAGCATGGGCGACGAGGATCGCCGATGCGTCGATCGCGGTGACCAAGTGCCCGCGGGCGGCAAGGTCGCGTGCAACCCTGCCCTCGCCGCAACCGACCTCAAGCCTGGCCCTGCCTGGCGCTGGCGCGACCCTGTCGAGGAACGCGTCCCGATACGCCCAGTAGGCGTCGAAGTCGGGCCTGCGCGCCCAAGCAAGCCACTGCTCCGCTCGATCGTCCCAGCCCTTGCTCAATTCACTGGTAATTGTGCGGCGAGAGCCACGGAGCTTAGCCCCTCGGTAACACGGACCCGAGGCGACTTGAGTGCTTAATCGTCTGCTGACTCGAACCAGACGCCTTAGCTCGCATACGCTGGTTCATCAGTTGATACGCAACCCAGTTCGCCATTACGTGGAAGGCAGTCAATAGAACAGATAGCCTTCGACTTCTCGTGGCGATTGGGCGGAATCAGATCTCCATCGGCGAAGCGGTCGACTTCGCGTGGTCCGCTTACCGAAGACGCTGGCGCCTGTTCACCAGCGTCCTGCTCGCAATGCTGGGCGCCTGGGTCGTTCTCGAAGTTGTGGTGTTCACGACTCAACGCTTGGGGATCCTCGCGTGGGCGCTTGCGCACATCGCTTTCCTGCTCTGTTTCGCCGGCATAGAGGTTGGCCTGCTGCGGATTAGCCTCGCGCTCCAGTTCGGTCGGAATCCGACTCTCGCGGATGCGTTCAAACATTTTAAATTGGCCCCTGGCTTCCTGGCCGGCCAGCTGCTCTACCTGGCGGTGGTCCTGGCCGGCCTGGTGCTCCTGGTCGTCCCCGGTATCTTGCTCGCCACGCGCTATGCCCTCTTCGGCTTCCAGAACGCCGCGGGAGAAGGCGGTGTGCTCCGAAGCTTCAAGCAGAGCGCTGACCTGACCCGAGGGGCAACCGGTCGAGTGGCGGCGACCCTCGTCGCTCTCTTTGTGTTCAACCTGCTTGGTGCGGCGTTGCTCGGGGTCGGGCTCTTCGTCACCGTCCCGATCTCGGTGCTGATGATGGCGTCGATCAATCGCCAGCTGAGCGCCACCGCTCCGATTGTGGACAAGGGTTGAGCAATTCGGACCTCGGTTTATATACACGATGCCCGCCGGGTGCCCCGTATTTCCTTAAGGTGTACGGATACGCCGGACCCCCTTAGCACGCGACGACTGCGGAAAGTGCTGGGGCGAGTTGCCTACCTGAACTCGAAGGGCGGAAGCTGGCCATGCTGCGTGCGAAACATCACGCTCAATTCAGCGTTCTTACGGAGGCTGCCAAACCCCACATTTAGGTATCTCAGCGTGGGGTGAGCGAGAAAACATCGGAAGTTCCTGGCGCTCCAGGTCGAGGGTAGCCGCTCGACGCAAGTCCTTGGTGCGTGTATATGGAGGGTGTGACGAGGTTCGCCGCTGGGGTCGCGCTGATCATGTTGGTCGTCGCCTGCTCGAGCGGTGGGTCCGCGCGGCATGCACCCACGGCACCGACCTCAAGCCCGACAACCTCCGCGATGCCAGTGGTGCTCGCCGAGGTCCCACCGGTGGGCGCGGTGCGCATGGCGGGCAACTGCGGTACGACGGCGATTTTCCAGGGCGGCTCGCTGCCGGACTGGGCGACCGTTAACGCGCCCAAGATCCCCTACGTGGTGGCCACGCCAGGCAGTGCCCTGGGGTACCTCTTCAACTATCCGCTGAAGGCAGGCCCGCCGGGCAGCAACAAGATCCTCTGGTACGTTGGAATACCGCGCGACGGCGATCCATTGATGGCCGTTGGCCATCCTCTCGGAGCCGCCATCCCGATAGCCAGCTTCAGCTCCGAAGCCAATTCCAGTCCTGGCGAGATCTTCCCGTCTGGACCGACTGCACCGTCGCCGGGATGCTGGCAGTTCACGCTTACGTGGCTGAACGGCGAGCACCACGTAGCGGTCGATCTGCTGTTCACGTAGTCGGCACCGCTGGCTCAATTGGGAGGGCCGTAGTTTCCGTAACGCGAACCAACCGGTCATCCTTGGTCAACCCATAAGTCTCGCGTGATCAGGTCCAGAAGCCTTGGTCACCCGCCAGTATGAGATCTGCGTAATCGGCTGGCCGCTCACGCTCGATGTAAGCGTCTTCGTCAGACATCCAACGCTCCCAATTAGCCCGCGCCTCAACTCCATCTCGCTCGAGGCCACGCTGAAGGCGTAATTTGCGCGGCGTCTCGATCCAGATGGAATAGGCCAGATACGGCCGGAAAGCCTCTCGTGCCGCAGTGACTCCCTCGAGAATTACGAAGTCGGCTGGCATGACAACCCGGGGAGGCTTCCTCGGGCCTCCCCAGCTCGCTGGCTCGTACCTTGCCGGTTGACCAGCAGCGATTGGCTTCAGGGCCTTCTCGAGCAGGCCCGGCCACCAATTGATCGGATTGTCCCAGCTGGCAAATTCGTCGGTGTGGATGATAGGGGCCCGGAGTTCGCGAGCCAACCAGTCAGCGAGAGAACTCTTACCTGACCCGCCGGGCCCGTCGATGGCGACCAGTCGTGTCTTCATCCCAGCGGGGACGTTCGATGATCGAATCGCTTTGACGATGTGGTCAAGTTCGCGAGGCAAGATTCGACCTTATCACCCGTCTCACCGCCCTTCATTGTCAGCTTGAGTTGTGGGACCAGGGAGGACTCGAACCAAAAGGCGCCGGCGTGCCCCGTATTTCCTTAAGGTGTACGGATTTCCAGATCGTCCCAGCTGCCCGACAGCTCGGGCTAGCCGCCGATTTCTGATCATTCCGCAGGCGGTTCGATCGTAAAGCTGGTCGAGTCGCGCGAGTTCCGCAAGAGGACGTAAACGTACCGCCCACATACCGAGGTGGTATGAAGGCGACCCCCACCGGCTTTCTCGATGAAGACCCGGCTGAGATTGGGTGGATGGCCCGGTACCGCCGTCCCCCCCGACGGCACCGGGCGGCGACTAGTTGGGCCGGTTGATCTTCTCGCGGGCCTTTTGGTCGCGGTCGATCTGCGCCTGACGCTGCGCCTCGCGGGACTTCTGGTCAGCCACACGCCGCGCCTCATCGGCGCGCTGCTGAGCCTCGCGACGCTCGTCCTCCCCAGACATGCTTCTCACCTCCTCCTGGCTCTTGCTGGAACGTACGTTACGTCCACAACCGCGGTTAGGTCGCTAAGCCACGCACATTGGCGGCCACTGAATGCCGCATTGGAGAGACTGCTGGCCAAGCTGGAGGCAGTCGGGTTGACGTTCCAGTGGGTGGCTCCGGTCGAGAGGGGTCAAGGGGCGCCCTAGGTTCTAACGGGTCTCGCTCGTTCCCAGGTTACTCGGCTCACGCGGCGGCGGGACCGGAGCGCCTTTGCCGATGTAGAAAGTCCCACCTGGAACAGGCGGCCGCGGAACGTAGACCGGAGCAGGCGCCGGCGGGGGAGGCGGCGGTGTGGCCGGTGGAGGTGTAGCAGGTTGGGACGGCTCGACTCTCGGCATCGCTGAATCCAGTTTAGTCATCAGGCAAGCCCGGTGAGCTTCGCGAACACAGCGGCGATCGCGGTGAGAGCGCCGATTCCAACAGCACAATTAAGGTAGAAGCCCTTACGAGCGGCACGTTCGCGATTGACAGCAGCCGCTTCGAGGACGTTCCCGAGGAAGGCTTCCTTCATGTAGTCGGGAGCGAACATGGCGGCCGAAGCGAACCTTTCTGGGTCTGGAGCATATTCGTACTTCCGAACCAGAAAAGACAAGGTTGCAAAGGCGAGCGCCAGAATCAAAGCTACCCCGACCAAGACCTGCGCGGCGCCCCGGCCCGTCGCGCTAAGCACTAAGCTGCCCGCAACCACTAACGCACCGATCACGACCCCCGCCTTCGTATCTAACTGGTCGATCTCGCGGAGCTCAACATCGACGATCGTAGTTGCAACATCCCACGCCAACGGAATTCCCGGCGGAGTCGGGTGGGTGGGAGCCTCAATTGGTGGAAGGGCGACACCTGGGGCATTTGCAACCGGTCCAATCAACCAGCGGCGGACAGATACTAGGGCGACGAGTGTGTCGTCAATGAGGATCACACCAAGCCGACGAGAGAGTCGGACGACCTCCCGCAAGGCAGCTTTTAAGTCAGTGCCCCTAGCGGCCATCCTCGGCACATTACTCCGGGCGCGAGTGGGTTATCTCGCCCACCGCTGGGTTCGCCTACAGTCGATCCAAGGGCCAGCGGGTGAGTACCGCGACGTGTGGTGGTCCCCCGCGGACTCGAACCATAAGCCTCCGGCGTGCCCTGTATTCATCGCGTCGAGAGCGTAGATGCGCTGCATCGCAGGGACCTTTCATCGAGAGCCCCGGAGCAGTAGCTCATTGAGTTCGTCAGAGCCGAGGCCGACGATGTTGACGGCCCAAACCTGCTCGGGCGACAGTCCGGCTCGCCGAAGTCCGGCCCTTTCGTCCTGCAGGAGCCGCTTGATCTTGAAAGCCGGTCGTGGCCGATCGGGATGGGTCGGTGGGCCGACCCGACGCCTGCCTCGCATCACCCACTGGTGAAAACGAATGCCGTCGGCTTGAAGCTGAGCGCGCAAAGCACGCACGAGGCGACGCGCTTCGACCGGCGCCCACCGGTGGGCCGCCTTGGCGACTGCGACACCGGGGTCCTTTTTGATCAACCGCCGAGCGTGACGCGCTGAGACGTTAAGCCGCGCCGCGATCTCGTCAGCGTTGAAACCCAGTTCGTAGAGGCCGCCGGCGCAGACAAGCCGATAGGCACCCAGATTGATGGCGTGATTGATCTTCAGCGCTTCCAGAAACGGCACCAGCTCTTCGTGAGCGGCGGGCGCCCGCCGCAGCCGTATCTCCACCGCCCGCCAAGCCACGTCCAGATCCTCAGCCGTTGGCGGGCGTCGTTGACGAGGCGGCCGCTTGCGCACACGCAGACCGCGGAGCGATCTACCGGAAATGAAATACGCCCCGTGCGGCCCACGAACAGCTTTCAATCTGCCGGCTCGTATCCGCAGGCGCAACGTCTCGACGTGACAGCCGAGCAGCTCAGCCACCTGGTCGAGTTTGAGCAAGCGTCCCTTCACGAGCTGTCGCGCTCTCTACTCACTCCTACAGTTTCAAGGTCAAGGACACGAATCGTCCACATTGTGAATAAGTAGAAGCAATAGAGCTTGTTGGCACGCCCTCGGCATTCGAAGACCCGGGGCCCTCGGCGCGGAGCCGAGTGGCAATACAGGGGTCGGCCGAAGGCGATCTCGTCCTCCACACTCGAAGTCGACTCAGGCCGATGGCCGGCCCCCAGGCACGATCAGGTGTGGGCACGTTTGCGCCGGGGGTCAGACTCCGGCCCCCGCCGCAGTCGATGCATACCGAGCAGCGTGCGCACTGCGTGCGTACGGCGTGCGCACGCAGCCGAGTTCGAAAGTGCCATCGGACGATCGCCCAGGAAGACCGTTGGTCAACGCACGGCTGGATCGATGTGTTGCATGGAATCGGCCAGCGGCTTCGGAAGCCGAAGTCAATGATGCCGTCGCACTCAGACGCGCTCGAGGACGTCCTAGATAACGCCGGCGATGAGCTCGAGTTCGCTCCGGACTTCGCTTCTGGGGATTCGCTGCGACCTGCGCCTCAGGAAGCGAAGGACGAAGCGAGGGCCTTCCGAACTCAATTCGGCCCGTCACAGGGACCAGGACAGTCTCTCATCCCAACTCATCCGATCATCCTGCGAGACCTTCCTCCTCAAGCCGAGTCTCATCCCACTCAAGCTCAGCTCAGCCGTCTGCATCGAACTCTCAACCAACGCGACCTGCTCATCCTCCAATCTCTCCACGACTACCGCTACCTGAACACCCTCCAGATCAAAGAGCTCTTCTTCCCCAGCCTCCGCTCCTGCCAGATGAGACTTCAGCACCTCAAAGATCTCGGTCTCATCTACCGCTGGAAAGTCATCGAAACCCCAGGCGTTCGTCGTCGTCATTCGCTGCTCCTGATCTCCGCCCGCGGGGCACGGGTGCTCGCCAACTGGCACGGTGACGATCCCCGGGACTACGTCGAACGCAGCCACGATGCCCGCGACCACTGCTGGCATGCCACCCACGACCTGGAGGCCAACCAGTTCTTCGTCGCCATGATCACGCAAAGCCGCCAGTGCATGGATGAGGGCCTGCTCGTCTGGTACGGCGAAGAGCACGTCCGGGCCGAGCGCCGGTCGACCGCCCGCGAGTACAAGTCGCCGGTCCCGACGCCGGACGGCTGTGGGGTCTATCTGGCGGCCGGCGGCCGCATCCTGTTCGACCTGGAGTGGGACCGGGCGACTGAGTCGCTGGCTCGCCTGCGTCAGAAGGTCGGCTCCTACGTCGGCCACTTCGAGCATTACCGCGACGCCGAGCTGCATCACGTCCTCTTCGTCGTCCCCACCGACGACCGTGAGGACAAGCTTCAGCACACCATCTGGCGCGAGCGGCCGCGATTCGGCCACGACAGCTGCTGCAGCTTTTGGACCACCACCGCCTATCGGCTGCGGGACTGGGGTCCGCTGGGAGCGATCTGGCTACCGGTCGAGATTCGAGCCGCGGAAGCGCCACCCGACCAGGTAACCAAGCTCCGGAGGCGGGCTCCTCTCAACCAGCTGGCGCCCATCCTGCCCCACGAGCGAGCGATCGCTGATTGCATTGGCAAGCCGTTGTGGTGGGAACGCCGGCCGGGTGGAGGCCAGGTGGCTTGAACGTCAGGGTGACGCCGGAGTTCGCACGCATCGAGAGTGCTCCAGGGTCAAGCGCTTGACCCCACTCGAGGAGGGATTGATGACGAATGATGACGTTTGACCGTCATCAATTGTCACCAAACCCATTTCGGCCCGGGATGGGCTTGGAGCCGACCTACCTGGCCGATCGGGCGCCGCAGCTGGCTCGCTTCAAGCAGTACCTGGCCGGTTTTCCCGGCCTACCCCGCAATGTTCGCGTGACCGGATTGCGCGGGGTCGGAAAGACCGTGCTCCTGCAGCGCTACGGCCGCCTCGCCGAGGAGGCAGGCTGGATCGTTATCGGGCGAGAGTGCAACGAGCACCTGCAAGAGGAGGCCACCTTCGGACAGGCGCTGGTGGAGGACTGTCGGCGAGCGGTCGAACAGAGTTCGCGCGCGCTCGCCTTCAAACAGCGATCTCAGGAGGTGGCGCGAAAAGCACTCGACCTGCTCGGCAGTTTCACGATTTCTCTCGCCGGCGTGACCGTGGCCGTCCAGCCCAGATGTCGGCCTGGACGAGTACCAATGCTTGAGGAGCAGTTGTTCACTTCGCTCACACTCGCCTGCGAGAGCGCGACCGCCGCCGGCCGGCCAGGCGTCCTCCTCAGCTGGGACGAGGCCCATCTTCTGCGCGACTCGACCAACCATCGCCAGTTTCCGCTCGGTCTGTTCCTGGCCGCTTTTGCCCGCGCCCAGCGGGAGGGTCTGCCGGTGATGCTGGTCCTTTGCGGGCTTCCCACCCTGACCGACAATCTCGCCCGCGCCAAGAGCTACAGCGAGCGGATGTTCCAAGCGGAGGAACTCGGCCAGCTTCGTCCTCCCGAGGACCTGCTCGCCTTCACCAGACCACTTGAGCTCTCAGGTCGCAAGTTCGATGCTGACATGGCTCGAGCGGTTCTTCAGGTAACCGGCTCCTACGCCTTTCATATTCAGTTCATCGGCGCCCTGCTCTGGGATGCGGTCGAGTGGCCGCACAGGATTAAAAAGGCCGACTTCGATCAACACCGGCCGACCATCCTGGAGGCGCTCGACCAGGCCTTCTTCGAGGCACGCCTGGCGCGCACCTCAAGCACCGAGCGCTCACTGCTGCGGGCTATGGCAGCGTCGGGTGAATCGGCTCAGATCCACGACGTACTCAAGCTGACCAGGCTGCCCAACCAGACCGCTCAGCAGCTGATCGTCCGACTCCGGGACAAAGGCCTCATTTACCGTCCCCAGCGCGGCCGTCTCGGCTTCACGGTGCCACTCTTCGGCGACTACCTACGACGCGTCTCCCGCCATGTGTCGGGTGGTTCGGAGTAAGCGATGCAGCCTCCAATCAAACCCGGCACCGTGCATCGCTCCGGAGGTCGCCCAGAGTTGGTTTCCGCCAAGACTCTAGCCGACGAGCGATTGGCACGAACGCTCGACCTCTGGAGCCGGCGCAGTACGCGACCACTCACAGAAGAGGACGCGCGCGTAATCGCCGAAAACATGAGTGGCTTTTTTCGCGTCTTGCTCGAATGGAAGGCCAAGCAGCGAGCCCTCGGTATTGACCGCGATCGAACTGCCGCTTGACGATTTCAGAACGCATTCTTGAAGGCGAGTAAGATCGCGGTCGGCCAACAAAGAGAACGGACACGATGAGAAATCCATCTGCACCTTCGAAGCCGCAGGCCATCATCTACGCGCGCGTGTCGTCGAAGGAGCAGGAGAAGGAGGGCTTCTCGATTCCGGCTCAGCTCCGACTCTTGCATGAGCACGCGGGGAACGCAAACCTAACCGTCGTCCGCGAATTCATCGACGTTGAAACCGCCAAGAGAACAGGACGGCAGAACTTCGATGCAATGCTGACGTTCTTCCGGCGGACCCGGTCGTGCAAGGTGCTACTGGTCGAAAAGACCGACCGGCTCTACCGCAACCTCAAGGACTGGGTCAGCATCGACGACCTCGATCTCGAGATCCACTTCGTCAAAGAGAACGTGGCCCTCTCGCCAGGCTCTCGGTCAACCGAGAAGTTCATGCACGGGATCAAGGTCCTGATGGCCAAGAACTACATCGACAACCTCTCGGAGGAGACTCAGAAGGGAATGCGCGAGAAGGCCGAGCAGGGTTTCTATCCATCCTGGGCTCCGATCGGTTATCGCAACATCGACGGCCCCACTGGCAAGCGGGTGATCGAACCCGATCCCGACTTTGCGCCGCTGGTGGGCCGGCTCTTCGAGAACTATGCGACCGGCAACCACAGCCTCAAAGAGCTCACCCAGCTCGCGCGCGAATGGGGCCTGAGGTTCCGCTCGGGAATGGCGATGAGCAAGTCGGTTATCCACAAGATCCTGCGTAACCCCATCTACATGGGCCGATTCCGATGGGCCGGCAGGGAGTATCCGGGCGTGCACCAGCAACTGGTCTCGCGAGAGTTGTGGGAAGCCGTGCAGCAACGGCTCGACGGTCGCTGCGCCAAAGGCCCGCATTCTGTCAAGCACAACTTCGCCTTCTCGGGGTTGGTGTCTTGCGGTCACTGTGGCTGCTCATTCGTGGGCGAGATCAAGAAGCAGCGCTACGTCTACTACCACTGCACCGGCTACAAGCAGAAGTGCCCGGAGCCATACACACGCGAGGAGGTACTCGCGGAGCGGTTCGCTGGGCTCCTCAAGGGCATGGCACTGGACAGCGATGTCGTCGAGTGGGTCGCCGGGGCGCTACGCGAGAGCCATGCGGACGAGAAGCACGAGCGCGACGAGGCCGTCGCCCGCTTGCAGGCTAACTACGACCAGATTCAGACACGCCTGGACGCCATGTATCTGGATAAGCTCGACGGGAGGATCGACGCCGCGTTCTTCGACCGCAAGGCAGCCGAGTGGCGACGCGAACAAGACGGAATCCTGCGCAACATTCAAGTCCACCAGGACGCCGACCAGAGCTACATCGAAGACGGCATCCAACTGCTGGAACTTGCCAGTGATGCCCACCAACTCTTCCTCGAGCAGGAGCCCAAGGAGAAGCGCCGGCTGCTCGAGTTTATGGTCTCGAGTGCGTCGTGGAAGGAAGGCGAGCTCGCGGTCAACCTACGGCAGCCCTTCAACCTGATTCGGGATGGTGTGGCTTCCGCGACTGCTGCAGAACGCTCTGCGACCAACGAAGATGGCTCTCGAGCTGGTCGAGTTCTGGCACTTTCGAACTCCCCCAAGCGACCGATTTCCAATTCGGGAGAGGTCGGCCTTGGCCCTCCGCAAGGCAAAATGGCGAATTGGCTGGGGAGGAAGGATTCGAACCTTCAACCTTCTGATCCAGAGTCAGCTGCGCTACCGTTGCGCCACTCCCCAACAGACCGGGCCGCCTATTCTAGTTTGAGGGGGAGGTCCCCCCTCAGGAT
>Ga0307374_10007056_pt1 | contig 17306 bp, 19 predicted proteins | sample OX3MG_FD_202532 | JGI IMG/M metagenome (GOLD analysis project Ga0307374, IMG submission 202532) | Soil microbial communities from Risofladan, Vaasa, Finland - OX-3 | ecosystem: Environmental > Terrestrial > Soil > Coastal area > Acid sulfate soil | place: Finland: Risofladan, Vaasa | collected... | reverse complement strand
TTTGCGTCGTTAGCAAGGGTGTCCTGAAGCTGCAAGAAGAACTCGGGCGAGAAATACTTGACCATTCGCGGCCACCTACTTCGGGACGGCTTTTTTGAGCTTACCTATCGCCCCAGAGGTCAGCCTGGACTTGAGGGTTACCCCGCCGGCGGTCACTTCGAGGGCGTTCCTCACGAGCGGGAGGTCGACGTTGTCGGTCTTCACTATCACTGCGCGCTCGAACCACACCGCCTTCTTGGCGAAGACCGGGGATATCTTTGCGATCCGGTGCGTCAGTTCCTTTCTCGCCTCCTCGTCTATGGGGACCTCGCTCGTGAGCATGAGGTACCTCTTGTGGCGTGGGCCCCTCAAATCAGCCGCTCCCCTCGAAGAGCCTCGCATAGAATCCTTCGGGGTCGCGCTTGACCATGTATGAGCGTGGCTTTACCTTCACCCTGATGGGGTCTGAGCTTGCGAGGACAGCGCTCCCCCTCATCACCAGCACCTGCTTGCTGAGCCTTATGTATAGCGCGTTGTGCTCGTCGATCACTGCCCCCAGGTCTCCCAAGATGCCCCTCCTTTCGCTCGGGTCGATGCGTGAGATTATCTGACGGAGCGCGGCCTCCGCCTCGTCCCCCGTCAAATGCAGCCTGACCCATACGATCTTGTTTCCGTGGTGCCCCTCGGCCTCCAGACGCTCCTCCGGCAGGTCTCCACCGACCATGGCTGCCACCGCCCTCCTGACCTTCTCCTCGTCCTCGGTCATCTGTATGAAGTACGAGACCTCCAGTGACTGGACCGCGGAGCTCATGGCGCGGCCATCCTCGCCGAAATAAGTTTATCAAGTCTCGCGAGGCCGAAACCTCTCAGAAGTGCCCAGAATGCGCGGCCACCTGAAAGTCCTTGGCATCGAGAGCACCGCCCACACCTTTTCAGCCTCCCTTGTGACCGAGCGCGACGGGGTCCTCACCAACGCCAAGGACGTCTACATGCCGCCGGAAGGCAGCGGGATACATCCAGCGGAGGCTGCCGAGCATCACCTTTCCGTCGCCGTCAGGGTGGTGCACGAGGCGCTCGAGAGGAGGAGCGAGCGCGGGAGCGACATCGACGACATCGACGCGGTCGCCTACTCGATGGGCCCCGGGCTTGGGCCCTGCCTCAGGGTGGGTGCGGTGACCGCTAGGACCCTCTCGCTCTCAACGGGGAAGCCGCTTGTCGCCGTAAACCACGCTGTGGGGCACATCGAGCTCGGGTGCCTCCTCACCGGGGCGAAGACCCCCCTCGTCCTTCTCATTTCTGGGGGCCACACGATGGTCGTCGCACACTCCAACGGGATCTGGCGAGTGCTCGGAGAGACCCTCGACCTGACGCTGGGGCAGCTCCTCGACCAGATGGGGCGCTACGTCGGGTTCGCCTCCCCCTGCGGGAGGAAGATAGAGGAGGCCGCCGCCAAGTCGAGCCGATATCTGAAGCTCCCCTACACGGTCAAGGGCAACGACGTCTCCTTCTCGGGCGTGCTGACTGCGGCCAAGAAGCTGGTGGAGGGCGGCGCCTCCTTCGAGGACGTCTGCTACTCACTCCAGGAGACCGCCTTTGCGATCACCACCGAGGTCACCGAGCGAGCCCTCGCCTTCACAGGCGCGCGGGAGCTCCTCGTCGTAGGCGGGGTCGCCGCAAACCGGAGGCTCTCCGACATGCTCGAGATCATGGTGACGAGGCACAAGGCGACCGTCAAGGTCGTCCCGCCTCAGTTCAGCGGGGACTGCGGAGCGCAGATAGCGTGGACGGGACTGCTCGCCTTCAGGGCCGGAGAGTTCCTCCCCCGCGTCTCGGACAGCGTGGTAAGGCAGTCCTGGCGCCTCGACACCGTCCGCACGCCTTGGAGGAGCTAGGCGACGCGAAGGAGACCGGACGACAAAGAGTGAAGCTCCTCTACCGCGGCGCGGAGGCGGACGTCTTCAGGGGGGAGTGGTGCGGCAAGCCGGCGGTCTACAAGCTTCGCAAGCCGCTCCTCTACAGGCTCCCCGATTTGGACAAGCTGATCCGCAGCCAGCGGACCGTTCACGAGGCGCAGATGATACACCAATCCAAGCTGGCCGGGGTCTCCGCCCCCCACCTCTACTATCTCTCGCCCCCGGAGGCACTCCTGGTGATGGAGTACCTTGAGGGGGAGAGGCTCAAGACGCTGCTGCTCGGGGCGGGCCTCACCAGGGAGAGGGTGGCGGCGCTCGGGGACGCGTTCGGCCGTAGCATAGCCCGTCTCCACGCCGCCGGGATCATGCACGGCGACCTCACGACCTCCAACGTGATAATCAACGACGACGTCCTAAGCCTCATCGACTTTGGGCTCGCGATCCATACACAAAGGCTTGAGGACCAAGCGGTGGACCTGAGGCTAATCAAGGAGACGCTCACCGGCGCCCACAACGCGGTCTCGAAGCCCTTCATGCAGTCGCTGCTCTCGGGGTACGCGTCGGTGCTCGGGAGCGCGAGGGCGGAGGCGGCGACCAAAAAGCTCGCTGAGATAGAGAGGAGGGGGAGATATGCGAGGGTCGAGTGACCGAGGCAGTCGGTCGGTCGTCTTCGCCACCTCGAACCGCGGGAAGCTCGAGGAGGCGCTAACGATACTTGCCCCGTTCGGGATCTCGGTGGAGAGATACGACGGCAAGGGGGTCGAGATTCAGGCTGACAGCACGAGCGAGGTCGCCGCCTACGCCTCGAGGGGGGCAGCGAAGACCGCGGGAAAGGCGGTCCTGGTCGAGGACGCGGGCCTCCGCATCGAGTCGCTCGGCGGTTTCCCAGGGCCGTACTCAGCGTACGCGTTCAGGACCATCGGGGTGGCCGGGGTCATCGCCATGCTCCGCCCCTCTCCCCAGAATAGGGCGGCCGAGTTCGTCAGCTCGCTCGCATACTGCGAGCCGCTGGGGGAGCCTGCGCTCTTCGAAGGCCGCGCCCGGGGGACGATAACGACCGAGCCGAGGGGAACGAAGGGGTTCGGGTTCGACCCGATATTCGTCCCCGACGGCGGCCGCAAGACCTTCGGAGAGCTCACGATAGGCGAGAAGTGCGCCGTCTCCCACCGGGCGGACTCGATGAAGAAGTTCGCGAAGTGGTACCTCTCACGGGAGCACCGCTGAGGCCGGGAATGGTTTTAAACCGGGCGGAATCGAGTCGGTTCGGTTCGATTGGCGAGGATACATTCGCATCGGCACGGGAAGAGCCACCAGACGAGGCCCACCAGCAAGAGGGCCCCGAGCTGGCTCACCTACAGCGCCGATGAGGTCACGGCGATGGTCGTCAAGCTTGCAAAGGAGGGGGTCACCCCCAGCTCGATAGGCGTGAGGCTCAGGGACGATTACGGGATACCGCTGGTAAAGCCGATAATCGGCAAGTCGGTCATGGATCTCCTGAGGGAGAACAAGCTCGCTCCCGCCATCCCAGAGGACCTGCAGAACCTGCTCGACTCGGCGAGGAGAGTCCAATCGCACCTCAACGCCTTCAAGGCCGACAGGAAGAACGTCCGCTCTCTCGAGCTCATAGAGGCAAAGATCTACAGGCTCTCAAAGTACTACAAGGAGGTGGGCGTCATCCCGCAGAACTTCAAGTACAGCGCTGTAGTGGCTCAGCTAAGCTAACAAAGAAGGGTGGGATTTCGGAGTGGTGGCGACCGAGGCTGCTACGACGGCCTCTCCGCGCCACGACTTTAACTCGCTGATGGCCCGCGCCAGGAGCGAGGCCGAGCACCTTGTCGACCTCTCGAACCGCGGCGCGAGGGTCCTGGTCGTCACACACATAGACGCCGACGGCCTCTCCAGCGGCTCCATCGCGTTCTCAGCGCTGGCGAGGAAAAACTTCGCGGTCTCCGTCAGGGCCGTCCCTGACCTCGACCCGCGCGCGATCGAGAAGCTGAAAGCGGACAGGTTCGAGTTCTACCTGTTTACCGACCTCGGCTCCGGGCTCCTCGGGGCCCTCTCCGAGGCCTTCGGGGATGGGTTCGTGGTAATCGACCACCACCAGGTCCCCGAGGGAGACTCGTCCCATCCTCGACTGATCAACGCGTGGAACTACGGCTACGACGGAGGAGAGGAGGCCTGCTCGTCCAGCATGGCCTACGCCTTCGCGAAGGCCTTCGACGAGCGGGGGAATCTCGACCTATCCGCCGTCGCTCTGGTCGGCGCGCTCGGCGACCGGCAGGACAAGGAGGAGGGCCGCTCCCTGGGGGGGCTCAACAAGGTGGCCCTCGACGATGCGGTCTCGAAAGGGCTGATTGCAGTCACGAAAGATCTCCTCTTCTACGGTAGGGAGACGAGGCCGGTCCACGAGGCTATCGCGATGAGCTACTCGCCGTTCATCGCCGGCCTCTCAGGGGCGAAGGACGCGGCTCTCGCCGCCCTCTCGAACTCCGGCTTCAAGCTCAAGGAGGGCGGGAGGTGGCGCACCCTCGGCGAGCTCTCCAACGAAGAGAAGCAGAAGGTCATAGAGGTGATCTCAGGCTTCATCGCCTCGGCGGGCCACGGATCAGACCTCCTCAAGGACCTCGTAGGCATGGTCTACACCTTCGCGTACGAGGACCCGCTCACGCCGCTCCGTGACGCCAGGGAGTTCGCGAGCGTCCTGAACGCCTGCGGGCGCATGGACAGGACGGACCTGGGTGTCTCCATCTGCCTCGGGGACCGAGAAGAGGCGCTTCGCCAGGCGCTCTCCCTGATGTCGGAGTATCGGGTGAAGCTGAACAAGGCCCTTCAGAAGCTCCAGCTCGAGGCCGACAAGGTCGCCACCACGGGGGACGTCATGCTCGTCATGGGGGAGGAGTTCATCGAGGAGAGGATGACCGGGTCGGTCTCCTCTCTCTTGGCTTCGTCCGACCGCTTCCGTGACAAGCTGGTGCTGGTTAGGGCCAAGTCGGGGGACTCTGAACTGAAGTACTCCTCGCGAATCGGCGACTCATATCCGGGCAAGGTCAACCTCGGAGAGGTGATGCGGGAGGCGGCTGAGAGCGTCGGCGGCGTAGGCGGAGGCCACAGCATGGCAGCGGGCGCAAAGATACCGTTCTCCCGGCGAGACGACTTCACGAATTTTGTCCTCAAGAAGGTGGCTGCGGGGTGAAGGGCGGCAAGGCCCGGAGGCCTGAGACAGGCATGACCATCGAGCTCTTGATAGAATGCAGCGACGGGACGGTCGCCACGGCGCTCAACGAGGCGCTGATGCCCGACAACCGTTACTTCCCAAAGGACCAGCGATTCCAGGCGTCGAAGGAAGGTCGTATCATCCGCTTCAACGTCGGGTCGCCGAGGGCGAGGCCTGCGCTCGGCACGGTCGCGAGCATCATCTCAGACGCCAAGCTATTCGGCGACGTCTGGGTCGAGGCCAAGACCCGAGGGCTCGGGAGCTCGGCGCCTCAGTGATCTCCGAGTCGCCCTCACTGCAACGATTATCTCCCTAGGGCGCATGGGGTGACGCAAGGCTGGAGAAAGCGAGAAGAGAATGCTAGACGTAAAGTTGCTCCGAGAGAACCCAGAGCTCATACGGAAGGACCTCACGAAGCGCGGCTGGCTCGACAAGCTCCCCCTGGTGGACGAGGCCGTGGCCGCGGACACGGAGTGGCGGCGGGCGAAGAAGCGGGTCGACGACCTCAGGCACGCGCAGAACAAGCTTACGGCCGAGATAGCCGCGCTGAAAAGGGCCGGGCAGGACGCGACGGGCAAGCTAGGAGAGGTGAAAGCGGTTCCCGAGGAGGTCGCGAGCCTGGAGAGGAGGACGCAAGAGCTTCAGGTCCGAGTCAAGGAGATACTGATGTCGCTCCCGAACATCCTTCACGACTCGGTGCCGGTCGGGCCGGACGAGAGCGGGAACGTCACGGTGAGGAGTTGGGGAGAACCGATGGAGTTCGATTTCACGCCGAAGGACCACCTCGACCTCCTGGGCGCCCTCGGGCTCATAGACATGGAGAGGGCGGCAAAGATATCCGGGGCTCGCTTCTTCTTCCTGAAGGGGGACGCGCTCAAGCTGGAGCAGTCGATAATGAGATACGCGTTGGATCTCCTCTCTGACAGGGGCTTCACCGCGGTGGGACCACCTCTGATGATGCGCAAGGAGGCGTATGCGGGGGTCGTCGACCTGGCAGACTTTGGGCCTGTAATCTACAAGATCGACGGAGACGACCTCTACCTGATAGCAACATCGGAGCACCCGCTCGTCGCGATGCACATGGACGAGATCATGGCGGGCGACTCTCTGCCCGTGAAGTACTGCGGGTTCAGCCCCAACTTCAGGGTCGAGGCCGGAGCGCACGGCAAGGACACGAAGGGGATCTTCCGGACACACCAGTTCTACAAGGTCGAGCAGGTCGTCTTCTCAAAGCCCGAGCAGAGCTGGCAGCTGCACGAGGAGCTCATCGCGAACGCGGAGTCAATCTACCAGAGCCTCGGCCTCCACTATCGCATCGTGAACATCTGCACGGGGGACATCGGCACCGTCGCGGCGAAGAAGTACGACCTTGAGGCCTGGATGCCAACCCAGCAGAGGTTCCGGGAGATGGTCTCCTGCAGCAACGTCACCGACTACCAAGCCAGGCGCCTGATGATCAGGTACAAAGAGAAGCAAAGCGCCGAACCCACCCTCGTCCACACGCTCAACTCAACGGCGGTCACCACGAGGGCGCTCGTGGCGGTCGTCGAGAACTTCCAGCAGCGAGACGGCTCGATAACAATCCCGAAGCCGCTCATCCCCTACATGGGCGGACGGGAGAGGATTTCCTAGGGTCGCGTTTCGTTTTGGTTCTGTTGCGTCCACTGGATATCGCTACTCCAATATTTGCAACTTCGAGGCGTCTACTCTGAGGATTAGCGGTTGCCCTTCGTGTTCCGCGTTCCCCTTCACAGCTTCCGTTGCCTCGCCTTCCTTCGATGAACGGTCGAACCTCAACCGCCCCCTGCGCGATATGTTGAGAACCGCGACCAGATCACGGTCTCTCCATTTCTTGCAGACCTCGCACCACAGCTGGCGATAGTGTTCTGAATCGCCCCGGACTGGCACTTGGAGTCTCTCCCCGCATCGTGGACAGTCCATTGTGGCTCCTCTCGTCTCGACCTTCGTCAAGGTGATTACTGGCACACCTTCCCATGCTGCCTTGTATTCGATTTGCCTCTTGACCTCGTGAAACGGCCAAGAGTCCATCTTGCCCCGAAAGTTCGGGCCTTGCCCGTTCCCCTTTCGGTATAGTTTGCGAATCCCGTTGATTTCCTCGAGGACTACAGCCTGGTGCTTGGTCTTCGCCTTGTGAATAATGTCCTTAGTGACATGGTGGATAATTTGGTTGATTCGCTCGCTTCTTCTTCGACCATACTTTGACGATAGGCTTCTTTGGATTCGGACATCGTTTCGCTTGAAGGATTTGACAATGCTTCTTGTGTTCTCTGCAATGTCTGCCGCCCCGGTCATATCATAGTAGATGATGCTTTCATCGTTACCTGATGTGATATTTGTCAGGTTCCTGTCGATTCCGACTGTGCTTGTGAGTTCACGCATCCCTTGCACCTCGTTCGAGATGCAGAGCGATAAAGTGGTCTCTGTCAGAGTGAATGACCGAACCTTCAGAGAAAGGGTCTGAGAGGACTTTCAATGAATAGGCGTTGAGTGGGATTGACTCGAAGGTATCTGCACCCTAAGTGGACGACCAGGCTGCCGTCGCCAATCTTGAATCCGTAACACGATACGAGGCCTGGTTTGGACAGATACGGGACTTTGGTCGGAAATCCTCGATTGATAGACTTCCTTCGGCTCGAAAGGATACCCGCAACCTTGGATATTGCACAGAGCCGATATTGGAAAAAACATTCGTATCGCCTGAGTCCGTCATAAGCAAGGAGGGAGGGAGAGTTTCTTCATTGAAGGGGTTCTGCCGTTGTTATTCCTCTCGAATTCCAGGCCCACTTGTATGCACTCGTTTGTCATTCGCCGGAAGTCTTCCATCAGCAAAAGAACTCGGCGCGTTGGATGAAGGCCTTGTTTGACCGACCTCCTTGCCAGTGTCACACATCTGACATGTGCTTTATGATTTAATCACCCATCTATCCAGTGCATTTACCAGATGTTTTTAAGCCAGAGAAATAAGGGCGGCAAGACAGTTGCCCAAGAAAGTGACGGGTAAGGTCCGTGACAAGTGGAAGCTGAAGCAGTGGGTCACGGTGCTCGCCTCGCCCTCATTCGGAAACGCGCCGATAGGCAGGGTCCCGATTACCGACGTCGAGAAGCCAGCCGGACGGGTCGTCGAGACTACGCTCTACGACATTCTGAAGCAGGACCCTCAGCACTACAGCTTCAAGCTCTACTTCCAGATCGACAGAGTCGAAGGAGACACCGCCTACACCATCCTAAAGGCGCACGAGTACTCGAGGGAGTACCTCCGGAGCCTGATCAGGAGGGGCTCTTCAATGTCGGACTTCATCAAGGACTACAGGACCAAGGACGGCTACCTCGTCAGGGTCTATACCATCGCGCTCTCGCAGGGGAGGATGAACGCGTCGAAAAAGCACGAGATACGCATGATCACAGACAAGATAATCGGGGAGCGTGCAGCCGCACTCGCCTATGACCAGTTTGTCCAGGAAACCGTCCTCCAGAAGCTCGCCTCGGACGTCTACAACGAAGCCAGGAAGGTCACGAGGCTGAGGCACGTGGGGGTAAGGAAGACGAAGCTCATCGAGAGACCGCAGGCCGTCCCGGTCGAGCAGGTCGAAGAGCTAGTTGCGCCTGCTGCTTGATATGCCGTCAGGCCGGCGCCACTGTTCGCACTATGATGCGCCAGAGGCAGAGCTCGACATAGAAGCGGGCTCCAACCTTGACTAGCTGACTGGGTAGAGCGACGACTAGACCGCGGAGGCTGCGCCGCGTCTCAGTGGTGTCCCTTGCTCGATATTATCCTCACGATATCCCTATCCTTCAGGACGTAGTCCGAGGAGAGGCGCATCCCCGTCCTGGCGTCCATCGCGTACAGGAACGTCTGCGCGAGGTCGCTGTGTATCTTCCTCGCGAGGTCGAGGGCGGTCGAGCCCCCGTTCATCACGTACGCGTCCGGGAGGACTTCCCCGTCCTTGTTGCAGAGCTTTGTCTCGTCCTCGACCGGGTACACGACCACGGCCTTGAGGAGCCCGAAATAGGCCTGGTCGATGGCCTGTTGGACGCCCGTCCCCCCGTAGACGTCGAGGACCTTCTCCTTCACCAGCTGGAGCGCCCTGGTCTGCGCGGGCGTAAGCCCCTCCTTGGTGACCTTGAACGACGCGTCGCCTGGGGTGTAGGAGATCATTCGCGCCTCCGCCGCCTTCCTCAAGAGCAGCTCCGCCTCGGCCGCGCACGGGATGACGGTTTTTCCGGAGCCCCTCAGAGCGGGAAGCTTCTCCGCCGCCGAGGGGAGGTCTGCCTTGTTGGCGGCGATCAGGCTGGGCTTGTTCCTCGCCAGGAGCGCCCTGACGAAGGACTCCAGCGAGCCCGGCGGCCAGCTCAGCGGCCTGTCGGCCTTGAGGCGGAGCCTGAGGAGCGTCTCCTCGACCATGGCCTCGTCGATCCCGATGCCCGTGAGCCTCTGGGCGAGCGCCGGCGCCACGCTTGTCTTCAGCTGCTCCGCGAGCTTGGAGGCCTTCTCCCAGTCGCGCTTGATGATGCCCAGCAGCCACAGGTCCACCTCGTTCTCGACCATCTCGACGTCCTTCATCGGGTCCTGGCTGCCGGGGGTCGTCTTCTGGCCCTCCAAGTCGGTCGACCCTGAGGCGTCTACGACGTGGACCACGGCGTCGGCCTGCATGATGTCCTCAAGGAACTGGTTCCCGAGCCCGCGCCCGCTCGACGCGCCGGAGACCAGCCCCGCGACGTCGACGAGCTTCACGGGGATGAGCCTCACCCCGTTGGCGCAGACCGAGTTCTTGGGCTTGTCGACGACGCCCATCTCCTCGTGGACGCACTTCGTCCTGAGATAGGCCATACCGACGTTCGGCTTTATCGTCGTGAAGGGGAAATCGGCGATTGGGACGCTCTTGAGCGTCGCGGCACTGAAGAAGGTGGACTTTCCCACGTTGGGCTTGCCCAAGATCCCGACGATCACGGCTTGGCCTCCGTCAGCCGCCGGACGCGTATGGTCGTGGCACGGAAACGTCTTGGAAGCTCTAGAGTGCTCTCGCTGTGGACGCAGAACTCGGGGGCCGGACCTAGGACCATCTGCCGTTGCCAGAGGTCAGTCTTGCCGTCACCTGCCAACTTGGCTAGGCCATACAGGAACGTCTGATAAGGCGTCCGGGACGGCTTCCGGATCCAGGTCGCAAAGAGCGCGTCTTGGAGCGAGAGGTCACCGCGTAGCCGCCGATACACTCCTCCCGCACCACCCGACGCGTCTTTGGCGACCTCGTCGTGCGGTCTCTTGTTGGGGTTCGCTACCGCGGCGTCATTGAGAGTTCCGAGCGACTGAAAGTCCCTGACGAGGTACCAATCCTCGTAGGTGGTCGACCGGCGCCTCGACCATGGCGAGGTCTCCTCACGGAAGCTCAGGGCGTCTATCAGCCCGTCCGGCGAGTGCGCTTTCAGAGAACTTTGAAAGGCCAAGAGCCTCCGCTCGTACGCCCTCAGAGAGATCCCGGAGCGAGGCCTGTGCCAGAAGGCATATCCGAGAATAGACGACATCGCCGGTGGCCTTCCGCATCGCCTCGAGCGGGGGTAAAAAGGCATCCTGAGACGAAGCTTTTTCACCGAACGACCCGTGCCTGCGGCGGCCGATGACCAAGGTCGTGGTTGTAGGCGGCGGGGTAGCGGGCGTCTCTGCCGCCCTGGCCGCCTCCAGCAGGGGCTCCAAGACTACGCTCATGGAGTCCTCGAAGAAGGTCGGCGTCTCGAGGTCTCTGATGCCCTTCCTGATATCGGACGGCTGGGTGGAGCGCGATCTCATCCTTCCCCAGGCCGAGTCGCTCTCCGATGCAGGGGTGGACGTGAGAGCCGGGGAGACGGTCGGTTCCATCCGTCGCGAGGACGGCAAGATACGCCTCAAGTCCTCGTCGGGCCGGGGGACCGGCCTCGTGTTCGACTCCGCCGTTGTCTGCACTGGGGCAATCAGTCAGGCGCCGCAGCTCAGGGGCCTCTCGAAGCCGAACGTCTTCGTCTTGAACGAGCCCGCCGACTACCTCAGGCTCTCGGCGGAGTTGGACTCGTTGAGCGCGGTCGTCGTCTCCGGCCCCATCCCGCTCGCCCTGAAGCTCGGAGAGGTCTTGGCGACGAAAGGGAAGCGCGTGCAGGTCTACTGCGGGAAGGAAGGCCTCGAGCGCCAGTTCTCGAGCCCCGTCGCTGCCGCGATACGACGCGGCGTCTCCTCCGGGGAGAACGCGGAACGCGTCCTCCTCGTGGACGGCTCTGTCGACTCGATCCTCGGGGTCGAGAGGGCGGAGGCCGTGGTCTCGAGCGGGTCGGTCCGCACCTGCGACGCCGTCGTGGTGATCCCCAGCAGCGTCCCCTCCGTCCCGGTCGTGGACTGCCAGAAGGGGCGCGACGGGGGCCTGCTTGTCGACTTCTCGATGTCGACGAGCCTCCCGGGCGTCTTCGCGGCCGGAGACTCTGCGGAGATCAAGTTCAAGTCAGGCTCTGTGCCCGCGCGGCTCTACTCGACGAGCCGGATGGGAGGCGACGTGGCGGGCACCAACGCGGCGGGAGGAAGGGCGGCGGCCGCCCCGTCATGGGCGGTCGAGCAGACGTATTTCGGGCTCGAGTTCTGCTCCGCAGGGCTGAGCGAGGAAGAGGTCGAGGCGATGGGGCTCGAAGCCGCGACGGAGGCCTGCACCTCCAGCGACGACCGCTTCAGGGGCGACGACGGCAAGAGGGAGACCCTCGTCTCCATGGTCTACGACGAAGGGACGCACCAGGTCTATGGGCTGCAGATCGCCGGTTGGCGCGCCTCCTCGCTCTCGAGCGCTGCCTCCTTGATAGTCTCCCTGGGCCTCACGGTCGAGCAGCTCCTTCATGTGGAGTCCCCCTATTCTCCCGTCTTCAGCTACGATGATTCTCCAATAGCCTTAACAGCAGGAAAAATCCGCAGGCTAGAAGGAGCCTGACTTGGGGAAGCGCAGAGTCCTGGTCTGCGACACGTTGGACGTGGCCGTTCTGGGCCTCACCGACGCATTCGAGGTGGACTACGACCCGAACATCACGAAGGAGGGCCTGCTTGCCAAGGTGGAGGGTTACGACGCCCTCGTCGTCCGAAGCCGGACGAAGGTGGACGCGGAAGTGATGGCCCGCGCGACCCGCCTGAAGATAGTCGGGAGGCCGGGGACGGGGCTCGACAACATAGACCTGAGGGCCGCGAACGCGAGGGGAGTCGAGGTCGTGAACAGCCCCGAGGCGCTCGTGGAAGCGGTCGCCGAACACGTGATCGGCCTCATGCTGGCGCTCGCGAGGAACATCCCAGCGGCGGACGCCTCGATGAAGGCAGGCCTGTGGGAGAAGCAGCGCTTCGTCGGGACGGAGCTGAAGGGAAAGATTCTGGGCATCGCCGGCCTCGGACGCATAGGGAGGCGGGTCGCCGAGATCGCCAGGGTGATGGGAATGTCGCTCCTGGGCTACGACGTCATCGAGGTGCCGCAGGAGACCCTGGCTTCGCTGGGCTGCAGGATGGTCGACCTCGATACCCTCTTCGCGTCGTCTGACTTCATCACGCTCCACGTCCCGCTCACTGCCGAGACTAGGCACATGGTCGACCCTCGCAGGATCTCGCTGATGAAGAGCAGCTCCGTCGTGATCAACACGTCCCGCGGGGAGGTGATCGACGAGGTGGCGCTGGCGAAGGCCCTGAGGACAGGGGAAATAGGAGGTGCGGCGCTCGACGTCTTCGAGAACGAGCCTCCAGGGGCGGAAATCGTCGCGGCCCCGAACCTCGTGACTACCCCCCACATCGGAGGGCAGACCAGGGACGCGCAGCGCGCGGCGGTAACGATCGTCGGCGCCAAGATAAACCAGTTCTTCGCGGGACGGCAGTAGCGGTTCTGGCGCGCCTTTAACGAGCCTTCCTAGCATCTGCTTCGAGGATTGGAGTCTTCGTCTCGTTCCCCATCACGGCTTCACTTGCTAGGCCGAGCCTGCGGAACCGCGCAGGCCATTATGCTCTTGGAGGCAATCACGTCCCTATCCTCTGATTTGTTGCAGAAAGAGCACATCAGCCTGCGCCCTTCGAGTCTTGTCAGCGAGGAGGCCACAATCCGGGCATCTTCGGGACGTGCCTCTCGGGTTAATATGTGACGGGCAGCCCAAACCACGCCGCCTTGTATTCTACCTGCCTCTGAAACTCGCGGAAACTCCACGAGTTCATCCTGCCTCTATAAGACCTGCCTTGGCCGTTCCCCTTCCGATAGAGCTTTCTTACCCCCTCAGCTTCTCCATTACTATGCCGAATCCATTGGAATTCGCCCTCTCGACGATCCTCTTGGTGATGCGATGAATCAGCTGGATTGTCCTGTCCTTCTCCCGCTTTCCATATTTTGAGAGAAGGCGTCGTCGGACTCGTGTGTCACTGCGTCCTTTCGGCAATCTTCGCCCTGACCGCTCGGTAGCGCTCTTGGAGCTCGGCGACCTCAGAGGTATCTTCATTCTCTGTCTGTCCTGATGAATCAGACCACGTGACGTTCCTTTCGTTGACATCAATTCCGATCTGCCCGCGGGGCTGCCTCTGGTCGACCTTCCTCGAGAGGGCGATGCTAACGGCGCAATCAGTGAGAGTAATCGAGCCTCTCTTGAGAGCAGGATCGTCGATGAACGAGAGCTGGTGGTCCGACGCTTAAAGTGTGAGATATATGAAATTCCGTGACCGGGTCGGGATCCTGATGACGAGGTGGTTCAGGACGTAAGCCTGCCTGCCTAGCTTCAAGAAAGCCTGCTTGACATATGGGGTGCGCTTTCTGTTCTTGTTGCGACATGCCGCATAAGCGACTTCACAGGCTGACAGGATGTAGTGGGTGTGGAGCCCGTATTCCTTCAGAAGCGGATAGACGAGTTCTATGAGCTTGAATCTACTGCTGACTCGCTCGCCCCCCTGCTCCTGCTCATACTGAAAAGCCGCTCTTATCGCGTCGTCGCACATCAAGCGAAAGTCTTCGAAGAGAGAGCATAGATCGTCGGAGGCGCTGTATCTGCAGCCAACCGCTTTCATGGCTTGCAATTCACATGATTGAAGTTAGTTTATGATTTAACGACCCATATCTCGACGACTCACCGAAGCTGCAATAGCGAAGACTAACGCTGAGATTCGATGGTCGATGTCCGCTGCGGACGTAGGTGCCTAAATATCGAGACGACGTAGGAGATCATGGTCTCTATGACCATCACCATGAGCCGGCTATGCCCATCGGGTGCCGAGCTCTCTCGCGTCTTAAAGACGCGACACAATACTATGTCTGGGTGTGGTTCGCCCAGGAGCGCGGAGCTAATGAAGCGATGAAGGGGAACGAGACGAAGACTCCAATCCTCGAAGCAGAAGCTCTGAAGGGAAACAATTCAACCACAGACGAGTTCCCAGAACCCGAAGACTTATCTTCCACTTTCGAAGCGGGGCAACGTTCGCTTTGTATCGGCAGATAGGGGAGACCTGGCAGAAGGTCTTCAAGGACAAGTCGGGTGACATCCTCCAGAGGGCGGTGGAGCTCAGGAGAGGCCCGACGATGGAGCGCATCGAGCGCCCCTCGCGCCTGAACAAGGCGAGGATGTACGGCTACAAGGCCAAGGAGGGCGTGGTGGTAATCAGGATAAGGGTCGCAGGGGGAGGCATGAGGAGGCAGCGGCCCACCTCGGGCCGCAGGCCAAAGCACCTCGGCGTGCTGAGGATGAAGTCGGACGAGCCCGTCCAGAAGGTCGCCGAAAGGCGAGTCAGGGAGAAGCACACGAACCTCAAGATGCTCGGTTCCTACGAGCTCTGGGTCGACGGCAAGCACAGGTGGTATGAGTGCATCATGGTCGACCCGACGCACCCGGCGATAAAGAAAGACTACGACTATCGGCGCAGACTCGGGCTCGTGTCCTAGACCTAGAACCCCGCCAGCAGCGGCTGCTCCGATTTCAGCACCTCCCTCAGGAGAACCGTAGCATACTCCCCCTTCCCTAGAGAGAACTCCAACACGAACCCCCTCTCCTCCCTCTTGAAGGACAGGTCGCTGGAGAGAAGGGGCGCAGGCCTGAACCCCCCTTCGCTGCTCATCTCCTCGGCCTCCTTGATGTAGAACGACCCCGGAGACACGCCCTCCTCCTGCATGACCTTGGCGAGCACGGCGTCGAACCTCGAGCCGTAGTTCCTGTATGCGTATCCGACGATCTGGATGAGGGGGACCGCCGTGCCCTCCTTCGGGACGTCCTCCTTCACGCCATGCACCCTCCCGACCGTCAGCCCGCCCTCTTTGAGGCTGGCCCAGTTGTCGCCGGACCTAGCGTTCGAGAGGTCTGTGCCGCCGGCGATGGCCCCGCCGAGGGCGAGGTTGAAGAGATACGCCTGGTACGAGTTCACCAGCAACCGCCTGATGGGGATCGGTATCCTCCTGAGAGCTCCGACGTTGTCGCCGGGCTTCCGAGAGAGGTGGGACGCGACCCCCCGCTCAATGTCTTGGCGGGAGGAGAAGAGCGGCACCGCCTCTCCGTATCGCCCCTCTCCGCAGAGCCTCCTCGCCTCCTTGGCCTCCTCGTCTTCTCCTTCTCTGGGCTCGGAGAGGATCAACCCCGTGGCTCGGGCGAAGTTCTTCTCGACTATCGCCTTCCCTGCCCTCCGGTTCACCCCTCCCTTCAGTCCGAACCTCTGATAGCCGTAGAAGTTCGCGACACGCCTTTCCGCGCACGCCTTGAAGCACCCTTCGATGTCGGCCCCGAGGTCCTCGGAGGTCTCCACGAGTATCCTGAACCTGTTGCCCGTAAGCATCCCGCGAGTGACCGGCCTCGAAAAGCCGACCAGCTGCGCTTCGAACTTGCTCCCCCGAAGCTCCGCTGGGGCGATGGCCCTGCTGCTCCTGGCGCTGATGTACTGGACTACCGTCGCGTTCTTGTCCTTCAGGCCGGCGAAGTTGACCTCGCTCTTGATCATAGCCGCAATCTCTCTTGCGACGTGAGGCGTGTCCACGCCTGCCTTGGTGACCTTGTAGACGGGGACGAGGCCTGGCGCCTTGACCTGGACGACGTCCTTGAGGGATATCAGCTCCTGGACCTGGAAGTCCTGGAAGCTTGTGCGGAGGCGCCCCTCGTGCCGTGGGCCTCCCGTGGAGTACGCGAGGAGCCCGGACTCGAGGTCGACCTGAGGAGGCTCGGCGTCGCTCGCGATCTTCAAAGAAGCTTCAGCTTGCCGGTGACCTTGTCGATTTCGCCCGAGGGTCCTGGTCCGATTCCCAGGCACGTCGTCGTCCCCGGCTCGAGCTGCGTCAGGCCTCTGTCTTGGATCAGGGAGGTCGGCAGCCCCAGGCTCCTTGCCTGCTTTTGGAGATCCTCGAGGGCCTGCTCGCCTCCGTCCGTCTTGACCACCACCTTCGCCTGCCCCTGCTCCCTCCAGGAGTCATACCACCCGGGGTGCTTTCGCCGAGCCGTCTCGGCTGCTTCTAGAGCCGCGTGCGCGACCTGCGCCGCAATCTTCCCCTTCCCCATGCCCAAATCCGACCTGACCACTATGACCTGCTTGATCTCGGACACCTCGGCCAGGCCTCCATTTTCGAAGGGTTATTACGCGCCGGATTAAGGCTTGCTCCGGCTCTGGACTCGGTAGATCTAATGCCAAACGCCCGTGATGGTTCCTCCTCTCGCAGCTACGATGTCGTCGTGGGCGGGGGTAGCGTCGCGGGGCTCGGCTTTGCGGCGGAAGCCTGCAAGAGAGGATTGAGCGTCCTAGTGCTGGAGGAGGACAAGGAGATCGGGGAGCCCGAGAAGTGCGATGGGCTCGTCAGCCTCCAAGAGCTTCGGAGATATGCCATGCCGGAGAAAGCCTGCGTCCAGAGCCGCGTGACCAAGGGCGTCGTCTTCTCTCCCTCTGGCCAGAAGGCGTCTCTCGACGCCTCGCGCCTTGAGGTCGTGGTCATCGACCGCAGCGTATTCGACAAGCAGCTTGCGGAGCACGCGGAAGCATGGGGTGCCGAGGTGAGGCTAGAGACGCGGGTCACAGGTGTCGAGGAGCGGCCGGACGGAGTCAAAGTCAGCGCGGGCTCTGACGTTTACACGGCCTCCTACTACGTCGATGCCACCGGCCCGACCGGTGTGATGAAGTTCAACAGGGAGGGGCTGGTCCCCACCGCCAAGTACGAGGTGGAGGGCGACTGGTTCACCGATGGCGTGGTCGAGGTCTACAC
>Ga0307374_10007055_pt1 | contig 17308 bp, 5 predicted proteins | sample OX3MG_FD_202532 | JGI IMG/M metagenome (GOLD analysis project Ga0307374, IMG submission 202532) | Soil microbial communities from Risofladan, Vaasa, Finland - OX-3 | ecosystem: Environmental > Terrestrial > Soil > Coastal area > Acid sulfate soil | place: Finland: Risofladan, Vaasa | collected... | reverse complement strand
CTGGGGGACGGTGCCGAGAGCGCTGAAGTTGACGTTTTGGCCGGTGATCGACCCTTCGGCGATTTTCGAGCCGGTGACCGAGCCTTCGGCGAGCTTGCCGTTGGTCACCGCCTTGGCCTTCAGCTGGCGGGTGCCGACCGAGTTGCGGGGGACCTTGAAGGCGGCGTAGGCGCTACCCCCCAGGAGCACGAACAGGCACAACGTCGAGACCACGTTGGCGTAGGTCAGCTTGCCCTTCAGCTTTGACTTCATCTGTGTTTTGGCTCCTTGCTCGCTGGCTTTTCTTTGCTGGCGGGTCCCAGCAGCTGAAACCCGCATTGGCACTTAAAGGTTCGCTCTCACCCTCAGATCAGCGGCGCCGGTGGCGCAGCCTGTGGCGCTTGTGGCGCTTGGCCTTGCAGGCGGTCTTTGTCCTCACCTGCTGGGTCAGGGACTTGCCGTTTTGGCCGTTTAGCGCCACGGCGACGATCGGCTTTGCGGCGCAGAGGCTTTCGGTGTTTGAGATGTAGCCGTGGGCGCCGCCCAGAAGGCTGAAGCGGAAGTGGCCGATCGGGGCGTCTGGAATCACCGGGACAACCGTTTTCAGCCGCCCGCCACCTAGCGTCGTCGATTCGGCCTGGGGCACGACGGTGACCTGGCCGCCGAGGATGAAGGCGATGTGGGGCAGGACGTTGGTGCCGCTGGCAAAGCCAGAGACGGCATACGCGGGGCCTTCGAGGGGCTTTTCGAGCAGCGGCGTTTCGTCTTTGACGAAGCCGATCGGCTGGCGTCCGGCGCAGTGGTCCTTTTCGAGCTGGGCCTTGGAGCAGAGGTTGCCGAGGTGGCGCTGGTCGATCTCAAAGGTCTTTGGCAGCGTCACCGAGACCGAGGAGAGGTTGGCATCGCCTGGGTTGGTGTTGAGGTCGAAGCGCAGCGCGGGATCCTTGCCGCGGGCTGTAGCCCTGTGGCCGCCGAGTTGGGTGATTGACATTTTCGGTGTAAACGAAAGTGTTTCGCAGTTGACGGCAATAAAGGGTGAACTAAAGCTGACCGCGGAACCCTGATCGCCAATCCCTTCAGAAACTGTCTGGAATTCTGAACAGTTGGTCGGGTTGATCATGAAGCGTTCGCGATTGATGTTGACGCGGATTTCGCGCATCCGCAGCGGGATTCCGCCGATGATCTCGGGGACGGTTTCTGAATCGGCTATCACATGTGCGTCCAGCGGGTCAATATGAAGGGCAACGCGGACGACGACAGTGCCGTAGTCGTAGGGCCCGGCGAGGGCGGGGGTGATGGCGACGAGGGACAGCGGCGCACCTTGGAAGGGTCCGGCGAGAAAGATCCGCCCGACCGCGTGGAAGGGGTGGATGCCGGGCCCGGCGGCGACGTTGGAGGTGCCGATTTCAGAAGAGGCGGGGCAGCTCGGGTCTGCTTGCTCTGTGCGGCCGGAGGTGTTGGCGGCGGCGAGGATGTCGGTTTCGGGGCAGTAGGTGACGCCGTGCAGGTTGGCGGTAAGGCCGGGGGGCATGGTGAAGTTCAGTTTGCCGAGGAACTGGTCGCCGTCTTCGCGGTTCAGTTTCAGGGTGAAGGAAGAATAGGCGCCAGCGGCTGGGTTGGCGGTACCTGCTTCGAGGCTGGGCTTGAAGGGCCGCACTTGGCCCGGGCATTCGCTGCCATGAGGGCCGGTTTCGAGGCTGAAGTTCTTCGTTGAAGGCGCGTCGGGCAGCGCTTCGTCCCATGGGAAAAAGCGGGCACTCACGGCGTAGATCGTGCAGGCGATCGGGGTCGCCATCAGCGCTCGTTCACCGGCGAAGAGGTGGATCTGGAAGGTTTCAAAGGGGAGCTGGGGCAGGTTTTCGAAATGGGCGGTCACCTGGCCGGTTTCGGAATTGGGTGTAAACGAGCCGATCAGCTTGATATTCATACCGAAGCCCGAAACGACGTCGAACACTCGGTACTGGTTACCTGGTTCAGGCTGGCCAAGATAGACGGAGCCGGTGAGCGGCCCGTTAAGCGTCGGCGAGCTGATGCTAATCGTTCCGATCTTAGAGTTATTGGGACATTCAGCAGGCCCTTCTGAACCGAAGTTGGCCTGGGCGTTGGTGCAATCCGTCTGTCCGTCGGCGGCGTCGGGGTTGATAGTGAGGTCGGGAGGCATGGTTAGAATGATCGATTTGATCTCCGAAGGCGAGGCGGCGTATCCCTCAAATTGCTGGGCGCTCATTTCAAGGTCGAGGCCTGAGGGAGAATCCGTTTCGTTGCTGGTCGGGCTAGCATGAAGAAGTGGTTTAAACACCTCTCTTTCGCAACCTTCAATCGGCGGGTAGCTGGATTCCGCCCGAGAGAGGTGTTCGGGATCCTGATAGGTCTGAACTTCGAGCGTCGTGATCAGCGGCTGGCCCGTGCAGGTGGTCGGGTTGTCGGTGAGCGGGACGACCGGCAGGCTCGAGCGAGTTTCTTCATGCAAACAGCCGGTATTAGTGAGGCCGGCGCAGCCGGGCGGGTTGCCGACAGTGCCGCGCGGGAAGCGCTGGGTGTTGTGGCTGGCTTCGGCAGGAAATCCCCAGAGGGTGAGTTCAACCCGTGCCAACGGGGTTAGCTGGGTGATATCCGCGACCGTAAAGCGAAGCCCATAGTCTGTGGCGGTGCGAACCGTGACCGGGATCGCAATCGGGATGTCGAGGGTCGGGACGACGAACTCGAAGAGCGCCGTCTGCTCGGGCTCGGGGACCAGATCGTAGATCGGAGCGGTGCCGAGCAGGTAGCGCGGATTGCCGTCGTAGTTGGCATAGACGGTGATCAGGCCGGCCTGCGAGTTGGAGCCGCACTGATCGAGGGCGAAGTCAGAGGGGGCGCACTTGCTGATCGCATTGATGTTGCCAAAGACGCCCTTTGGCGCGTCGAAGGTCACGTTCTGAGCCGACTCGGGTTCGCCGGGCCTTTCGAGTTCGAAGAAAGTTTCGAGATCGGGGTGGGCACCGGCCAAAGATGTAGAGGCTTTGGTAATAAACGAGTGAGGGGCGACTGCCTCGCTTGCTTGAGCTGGAGCAGACAAGACGGCAAGGGCAAGCAGGCTTAGGGGTATGAAGAGCGCAGGGCGCAGGGCGCGACGGCGGATCACTTTCCACCTCCGTGATGGTGATGGATGGCTCGCTTGTGGCGGCGCTTTCGCTTGTGGGGCTTGCGGACGCAGCGGCCGTGGTTCGCAACGAAGCCCACCTTGCAAGCGACCCGTGGTGTGTAATTGGAAGGGCTGCCTGCAGTGGTCCTAATTGCTGACGGACCCGGGGCCTGACTACCAGGCCCGTGGCACTCGTCGGAAGAGGCACAGGGGGGCGGTTTTGGCACTTCGAAAAAGCCGCCGTCGGTGCGAGCATCGTAGATCTTGGTTATCGGCCCATTATGGTCCTGCGAGGAAAGTGTGTCGTGGGTGAAGAAAAAAGCATCGGTGCCGTCGGCGCTGACGCCGAGAAGACCAGAGTCGAAGGGGCTCGAACCGGATGAGATAAGACCGAGACAGTCCCCATTGAAAGAGAAGAAGTCCGGACTTTCCACTTGGCAGGTGCCCGTGCCAGTGGCCTCCCACTCGTATACATCTTGGCGGTTGTCGGTATCCCTCAATACCAACGCGTCATCGGTGTTAAAGAAGACCCGGCCGTCGTTGGTGAGGCTCGATCCATTGGAGGCGAGACTTGCGTTTCCGATTGCTTGGGCATTTGTCGGATCGCAGGAGGCGCAGTCGAGCTTTCTAGTGGTCGCGTCGTAGCGGTAGACCTCCGCATACCCGTCGTTTTCATAGGCTCCTAACCGTCTGATTGTCCCGAACACTGCGAACCGTCCGCTCGGCGTAACCTGGAAGTCGGCGGTGTGGCGGGTCTTGGCTTCAGAGACGGAGTCGAGCACCACCGAGTCTTCGGGGGAGAGCGTCGTGACGTAGTGCGGGGCTTCGCCGGGAGTGGCGAGGTAGAGGTTGGGGGCGTTCTTGATGCCGTCCTGGGGTTCCGCGGAGCCGGCCAAGAGCTCGGGGGAGAGGAAGTAGATCGCTCCATCCTGAGAGGCAACCCCGCCGCCGCCGCCGATCGCGACGGCATCGCAGTTTTTGGATGATCCGACCGTGTTCCAGTGTTCGCCAACTGAGTTAGAGACCGGTTCGCAGGAGTTGGAGTTGCTCGGCGCTCCGCCTTCGCCGGCGGAGATCAGATGCAGGGTGGCACTGGAGCCAGAGACTTCAGCCTCATAGATATCGGCGCTTTCGTCGGTGTCTGCACTCAGCAGTTTGTCCTTGGTCGTGAAGAAGACCTTGGAGCCGTCTTCGCTCATCCCGTCAAAGAGGACGCCTTCGCTAAAGCCCGGGCCACCGTGTTCGGAGATCACGCCTGGGGTGAGGTCGATCGAGGTTATTGCGTCGTTGACGTCCATGTAGAGGTGCCAGTAGACGTTGCCGTCGGCATCGGCTGAGACCTTCTGGCCCAAGAGAATGTGGGAGCCGTCTGTGGAGATCGCGAGCTCTGCGATCCCGTTTGAATCTTTGTGGGCGGCGCTGCATTGACCTTTGCCCTGCAGGCAGGGGAGTGGGACGGGGAAGTCTTCGGTGGCGGTGTTGTTGGAGATGACGTGGGTTTCGCCGCTCTTCATATTGTGGTCATAGATTGAAACATCACCGGTTCCGTTGTTGCCGCCGGGGGCGAACTGGGAGGTTGAGCCGAAGATCAGGTGTTCCCCGTTTGCCGAGAGGTCGCTGCCGATGTAACCGTCGGGGCTAGCTGAGGGCCCTGGGGCGGGGACGTTTGATGCGGCGACCATGCCCTGAACCAGTTCGCCGTCTTCAAGGCGCACCGGGATACCCGTGTAGCCGCCTTCGAAGCATGGCGAGCAGCTGCCTTCGCCACCGAAGGCGAAGGCGCCGAGGGCAGCGCTAGCGCCGGTCGGGACCGAGGAGAAGGGTTCCGAGGCAAAGGGGTCATTGGCGGGAATGCCGACGTATTTGGTCTCCCAGCCTTCTTCTGTGCGGGTGGCAATATAAGGGTCAACCCCCCTATTGGTGGGGTGGCCTGCGACACCGGGAAGTGCCCCGTCATGGACACCGTACAGAACACGCGAGGTGCCGGTGGCGCCCGAACCCTCTGGATAACCGGCATATGGGGCTTGGCCAGGAACCAGATTCGACTCCACGTCATAACCGCCACTTTCGGCGGAGGAGACAAGCTCGTAAGCGCGGCAGTCGAGGAGCAGTGCCGCGCCGGTCTGCTGGCGGGCGAGCCCGTTGGCGCAGGTTTCGTGAATTTGGGGAACGAAGGGGAAAGTCGTGAAAGTGGAGTCGGGCCCATCAGTGACGCCAAGCCCGTTCGTCGCAACGACTCGGTAGTGGTAGGTGGTCCCCGGAATCAAACCACTCAGTTCGGCGCTCACGCTCAAAAAATAGTTCTCAGAGCCAAGAGCGACATCGGGAACTGGGATCTTGGTGCAGGAGCTGATCGAGCAGTCGGCGGTACCGAATTCGAAGTGATACGTGGTTTCGGACCCCCCTGGGTCGATCCGATCATGAAGAAGAGCAGAGCTGGAATGCACCGCGCTAACCGATCCGGCTGCAACAAGTGGTGCCGACGCCGTGGTGGTGAATACGAGTTCATTTCCATAGGTGCTCCCAAACCGGCTACTAGCGACGATGCGGAAGTGGTATTCGGTGGTCTGGATGAGATTTTCGATATTTACGTGAACTGCGGTTGGACCAGTGGGTGAACCCGCATCCCCTTCAGGCAGGGGAGCTGCGGTGGCGTGGGCAAATCCTTCGTTGCTGTACTGTTGCCCCGTGACGTATTCAAAGTGGTAGTGAGTGTCTTCACCGTTTCCTACAAAGGCTCCATTGAGGGTTGCGCTTGTGGGTCCGACATTGGTCGCCGCTTCGGTAGTGAGTGCCGCGATGGCCGGCGGTGTTGTAAGCGTCTGGTCTCCCCCTCGCGTAGTTCCGAAGCCGTTAGTGGCCACCACACGATAATGATAGGTGGTCTGCGGAACGAGGCCACTGAGGTTGAGTGGAAGTGACGTAGGTGTTGGACCAGTCGGCGAGCCCGCATTTTCGACTGCGGTTTTATGTCCGTAGGATTCGGTGGCGCCCCATTCGTAGAAGTAGTGAGTGTCTTCACCGTTTCCTACAAAGGATCCATTGAGGGTTGCGCTTGTGGGTCCGACATTGGTCGCCGCTTCGGTAGTGAGTCCAGCGACGGCGTGTGGAGTAAAGGTTTGGTCGGATCCTTTTCTTGTGTTGCCGCTCGCATCTGTGACTACTGCGCGGTAGTGATAAGTAGTTTCCGGAGTGAGTCCCGAGATATTGGCGCTCACTTCCGTCGGAGTTGAGTACGGCGGGGCAGGTTCGCATGGGACATGAGGTGAGCCATACGTGCCGGTCGCTCCATACTCGAAGTAACAGCTTGTGTCTTCACCGGCACCGTTGGGATCAATTTTGGCGTTGAGAGTCCCTGAGGTTGGTGTTGCGTTCGATACTGGCTTGTAAGTGATCTTTGGTAGTGGAATATTAGGACTGAAGATGTCGACGACTCCCGCAGCGCCGTCGGCTATGTATAGATAGCCTTCGGAATTGACGGCGATTCCTCCTTCGAGGCTGCCAAAAGGCGTGATTTCGGAAGTTCCGGTGATCTGGTCGAGGTAGGCGCCGGAGGATTCGAACTCATCGACGACATCGTTCCCGCTGTCGACCACTAGCACGTTTCCATTCGTTGGGTCGACGGCAACACCGGTCAGGTCGCCGCTAAAGGCCGTGGGAGCGCCCGCACCGTTGAATTCCTGCACAAATTCGCCGCTGGGGCGGAACTCGTCGACGACGCTCTTATTCTGATCGACGACGTAGATGTTGCCGTCGTTGTCGACAGCGATGTTCCAGGGACGGCCGAAGGAGCCATTCGGCGTGCCGGTGATCGTATTGCCGCTCACGTAGGACTCTGAGGCTGAAAAGTTAGCTTCGGTGTGATTTGGGTTGAATGCCCTGACCCCTGGCCCGGACGGGCTCGCGATGTACACGCGACCTTTTGAAGGGCCCGTGGAGTTGTCAACGGCGACATAGTCATAGCTGCCGCCCAAAGGCCACTGTTCAACGAACGTCGACGGACTGAACACGTCAACAACTTCAGGTCCCGAGTCGGCTACATAGAGATAGCCGTTAGTGCTGTCGAGGGCAAGGCTCCAGATGTAGTGGGCACCGTAGTGACCTTCACCGGTCTGTTCTCCAATCTTTGCCGACGAGGAGTTGTACTCGGTGATCAGACCGCCATGGCCCGGGTCGCTGATCCAAGCATTGTTGGAGGAGTCAATCGTAACGCCGTGGGGGTCGGAGAAGCCGGTGATCTGGGATTCGTAGCTCCGGTCGGCCAATGCGGGAGAAGCGCCTGCGGCGAGGAGCAGCAACGAAGCGCACAACCCCACCAGTCCGATCAGGCCAGGGCGGATGTAACCACGCGCCATCATCAGTGGGCTCCCGTCTTCTTTTGGGATTTGGGCCTCTTGCAGGGCGTCTGGAGAATCGGGGTTTGATTCGCGGTCTTTCCGTTCTGCCCGGTGATGTCGGCGGTGACACGGAGGGAGTGGGAGCAGACGCCGGGGGAGTTTTCGATAATGCCCCTATGGCCGCCGTCAAAGCTAAGGAGGACCTTGGAGACGGGAGCGTCGGGGACGGTTTCGAAGGTTGTGCGGAGACGGCCATGGACGGAATCGACGTGGCCGACGAGGGCGATGTCGATCTGACCGTTAAGAGCGGCGACGACGTCGGGGAGCCCGGCGCGACCGGTGGAGCGGAGGTATATGGGACCTTGGAGGGGTTCCGCGAGGAGAGGGCTTTCGGCACGAGCAGATCCTAGGACTGAACCAGGCGGGCACTGTTCACCGGGGGTGTGACCCGCGGCGAACTCGACGCGGGTGCAGGGGCTCTTGATGTGGGCGTTGTCGACGAACTCAGTGTGCGGAAGAGTGACCTGAGTACGGGAGATGCTTGCTTCACCAGGCCTGGCGGTGAGAGTGGCGGCAAGGGCCGGGTTGCCGGCCTGCTTCGTGGAACCGGAAAGGCGGAGGGCGAGCTTAGGAGCGAAGGGGAGATGAGCACAGTTGGAGACCTGGAAAGGGGCGGCGAGATGGGCCTGGGTGCCTTCGTCACCACTAGCCGTAGCGTCTACCGACAAGGGATTGCAGTCGGTGGGGTTGAGAGTGAAGTCGGGTCGGTTTAACTCAAGCAGGATCTGACGCAGCCGCAGCGGGATGCCGTCAAGGATCTGGGGCAGGGGGTCAGAGACGGCGGTGATCTGAACCGTTTCGGGATTGACGTTGAGCGCGGCCCGAACGACAACGTTACCCAGGTCATAGGGGCCCGAGACGGTAGGGGTTATCACCGCCAGGCTGAGGGGGGCGCCTTTATAGGGGCCTGCAAGATAGACCTTGCCGGGCAGATACACAGGGTGATCTCCCGCCCCCGCCCCGCTCTGCGAGATGCCAATCTGGGAGGCGGCTGGGCAGCTTGGGCTTGCCTCCTCCTGCAGGCCCGAGTAACTGGGCTCCGCTGCCGCTTGAAGAGCGGCGCTCGAGCAGTATGGGATGCCAGCGAGGGAGGCAAGGAGGCCGGGTGGGGTTGTGACGGTGAGACCGCTGAGGTCCTGGCTCCCGTCCGAACGAGTCAGTTCTATCGAGAACGGAGTGTGAGCGCCCGCAGTGTTGCTTGCAGAAGCTGCTGTGAAAGCAGGATTGAAGGGTCGGGCCGCAGCGGGGCATTGGGAGCCGCCTGGACCCGAGTCGAGACTGAAGAGCTGGGTCGAGCTTTGTTCGGGAAGAGACCCGTCCCAAGCCTTGAAGGTGCTGTTGACCGCGTAGGTTTCGCAGCGGGTTGGGGTCGCGAGGAGACCGCCTTCTGCGCCAAAGAAGTGCAGGTTGATCTCGGTGAGCGGGCTCTGCGGAAGCTCCGGGAAGGAGACGGTAAGTCGACCGGTCTCCGGATCGGGCCTCACGTCGCCGGTCAGCTTGATGTGAGTGGCGAAACCGTTGGCGGTGACAAAGATGCGGTAGGTATCGCCCGGCTTGGGTTCGGCAAGGTAAATGGAGCCTGGCAGCGTGCCCGGAAGGGCCGAGCTTTCGAGTGAGACAGTGCCGATGCGGGAGTATTCGGGGCACTGGGATTCTTCCGTGGAAGCGAAAGAACCGACCCCTGCCTGGGCTTCCGAGCACGATGTCTTACCGTTGGCGGCGCTGGAATTAATGGTCAGACCTTCGGGCAGGGTCACGGTGTTGGCGCGAATCTCAGAGGGGGAGGGGGTTGTCGGGCTGAGCTCCTGAGGCACACTCAGGTCCACTTCCAGCCCCGAAGGGGAGTCAGTCTCGGTGGTCGTCGGCTGTGCGCTGAGACTGGGGTTGAAGCTGAGCTGGTCACAACCAGTGGTGGCCGGCCATTCCGCCGTCGCTTCTCCGCTGGTGCCGTCGTAGCTGAGCGCATCCAGCGTGGAGCTAAGCGGACCAGTGCAGGAGGTGGGGTTTTGAAGAAACGGGATAGGCGGGCTGTTCGAAGGGTAGCCCGGTGTGTAATTGGGACCGAAGCGTTCGGCGTCGTGGATGGGTTCGGCCGGAACCCCCCAAAGTTCCTCATTAAACTTGACAATGGGCAATATCTGCTCGACCCCATCGGTCAAGACGTCCAAGCCGTAATCAGTAGCCGTCCTTGCGCTGATCACGTGGTAGACGGGGGTGTTAAAAAGCGGAGTCAACCAACCTATCAACCCTGCTTGGTTCGGTCTCGGTTCCAAGTTATAGACAGGGTCCGTAAAGGGACCAAAGGTGAAATACCCATTGAGGTCTACAGTAGGGTGCGCCACTCCTATCTGTGAATCGGCGGGACAGGTTTCCCTGGCAAAGTCCGCGTTACTGCATTTCGGAGTCGCGTGCGGATTGCCGATGACTCCTGCCGGCAGGTAGATATCCAGGTTCTTGGCGTTGTTGCAGCCGCAGGGGAGCTTGGGGTTCGGATGTCCAGAGTCATCGGAATAATCTTCGATTTCAAAGTTTATGTTGATGTTGGGGTGACCGCCGGCCTGCGTCGTCGATGGCGTTGAACTATAGGAATAGATAGTAAAAGCGCTGGCCACCGGCGCGGTAAGCGATGCAATGCCTGCAAGGGCGAATACCACGGTGGCGAAGCAGGCAATCAGCTGATTACGCCGCCGTGGGCGAAATTTGAAATGCACCGAACCGGAGCTGCCGGAATTACGCAGTCCCAGCCCCTTAGTGGAGAGACCAGAGGAAGCGCGGCAGAGAAACCCCGGAACTTTAGGATTCCACACCTCACGGCGTCTCCTGAAGTCACTCAGAACACTGGGAGCCATCATTCTGACCGACTCCATGCGTACCGCCGACCTATCTCGTCTTGTAGAGAGCCACAGTGCGATGTGTGTGATGCTATGTCGCATCATGGCAAGAGTCGAAAGGAACCATGCGGTTACGTAGCCAGAGCATCGACTTGCTGTCTCCCGACTCATCGATTACCCCCCCGGTGGTGGAAGTGATCCCGCCTATGCCGGGCTGCCTTCTTCCTCTTGTGAAGAATCCTCTTCTTGTGGTGGATGCTAGCGGCGGGGAGTTGCGCGTTGCCACCGCTACCCAGGGGGGCCCCGGTGCCATTCGATGGGCCGGCCAGCGGCGCGTTACCGGACCCGTGACACTCATCTGCCGCAGCGCAGGGGGGGGTTGGGCTGACGAACGGGATGCCACCGTCGGTGCGAGCGTCGTAGATCTTCATCTCCTGGCCATTCAGATCCTGTCCCACAAGGACTTCGGTGGTGCCAAAGTAGACATCGGTTCCGTTGGCGCTTACCCCGATGAGCCCGGGGATCGTCTGTTCACCGACGACCCCATAGTGGATGAATGACGGTCCCGTTCCAGAAGTGATCAGTTGCGGGCGGCCGTCGACAAACTCATAGACGTCCTCGGCCTGGTTGGTGTCCTGCGGGACCAGCGCATTTTCGGTGAAGAAAAAGGCACGCCCGTCGTCGGTCATGAAGAGGCCGTTCTGCGATCCATAGACGTTAGAGGTCGGTGATTCGCCGTTAGGGGCACAAGAGTCGCAGACGACCCGACCTGTCGCTGGAGTGAAGGAGTACAACTCGGTATATCCCTTATTGTCGTAGCCCGTAATCTGGCTAGCCGTGATGAAGGTCATGTGGCCGCCATCAGGTGAGACGTCCATTCTGGTTGCTTCGCTGGTAAGAGTAGTAACTAACTGCACTTGACCGTTGCGGTAAAGGTAGAGATTCTGGCCGCCCTCGATCCCCTTTGTGCCATCCAGCTGCGCGGGGGAGTAGAAGTAAATGTCTCCGCTTTCCGACGCGATGAAGCTGTCAGACCGTCCGTTGCCACCAAGGCCGGCATACGATGTTGCCTGAGAGGTGACATTGACGGGCACAGCGTCGCAATTTGAGGTCCACGAGGCGTTACAGGAGTTTGTGTTATCGGCCCCGCCGTTAGGCTTTGAGATCAAGGTCAGGGGGTGGCCTTTTTCGGCACCTTCCTGGCTCCACATATAAAGCTCGGCATTCGAATCGGTTTCTTCTCCTTCAATGAGCTGTTCATTTGAGGTGAAGTAGAGCTTGGAGCCTTCGGCGGTCATGCCAAGGTAATCCACTACATGGCCGGGCGCAATCTCATAGGTGCTGGCGTCGTCAATGCGCATATACAGCTGCCCCGCTCCACACAGTGGGACCTGCTGAATGTCGCCACGACACAAACCGCCACCTACGGACATCAAGATGTGCGACCCGTCCGAGGAGAGCTGCAGAGGCTCAGCGCCTTCGATTCTTTTGCCTTCGGCCTGCGAGGCGATCGAGATTTGATCGGTCGTCGTGTTGTCGTCGTAGACGTCGCCGGGCGCCCCGCCCGGGGCGAACACCACATTCGAGCTAAACACGAAGTGGCTTAGATCAGACGAGGCCGTAGGCTCCCCTTCGAATTCTTCGCCGCCCGGAATGGTCCCAAGGTCGGTCGGCCAGCGGTCAGCCAGCGCACCAGTGGTCGTGTTCCAGACGTAGGGCGCCTCGGAGGCATCTTCACCATATTCCCCGTTGTAATAGCCGCGGAACGGAGGATGACCATTGCTCCAGTCGACGACCCGGGAAAGGCTACGGTTGGCCAAGACGCCCGCTTGCCAGAAGCCAGGGTAGGTCATTTCGTCGGTGCTGGCCCATGGCGGTCCTCCTGTCAAATACTCCTTGGAAGAGGGCAGGCCTATGTATTTTGTTCCCCATCCTTCGTCGGTGCGGGTTGAAACGTAGAGGTCGCCGTAACTATCGGACGGTTCGCCGCCGCTGTTCGGGATTAGACCCCACCCTCCGCTGAATGCGAGCCGAGGCGGGTTGGTCGCTTCGCCGCTGCTGGGTCCATCGGACGTGAAGACGATCGCCCCGCCTGCTTGGCCAGGCGAAACGAGCTCATATGCTCGACAGTCAGGAAGATTGGAGGAGCCGGTCTCCTGGCGAAGGAGTTCATTAGGGCAAGTAGAGGGGTAGAAACCAAAAGTCTGGTCTTCGGAGGTGTTTGATCCTTCCGAGTTGGTAGCGATGAGTCGAAAGTGGTAGGTGAGACCCCTATGAAGGCCTTCGAGGTGGACTTTGACCGGCACGGCGGCCGTGCCACTGCCGATGCTGGCTTCGGGGGAGCTTTCTCCATAGGAGAGTGTGGTGCCGTAGTCGAAGTGATAGGTAGTTTCGCGCCCGTTTGGATTGATCGTGGCGGCCAAGGTAGCTGTTGTCGCTGTCACATCAGTTGCGGTGACACCTTCAAAAGTAGGTTCCTGCGCAGGGCTTATGACGGCGTCCGCGGTATGAAAGCTTTCGCCGCGTATATTTTCCGCCGAGAGGCGATAGTGATAGCGGATTCCCTGCGCTAGCCCGGGAAGATTCGCGCGGACGTCGGTTGCGCCGGTGAAGTGGGCTGCAGGCGCGCATGGGACCGAGCCCAAGCCATAGGCAGTGTCATACCCGTATTCGAACCGACAGTTGACCACTTCGGTGCCGACGCCACTGCCGGGATCGACGTGCCCGTTCAGCGTGACGGAAGTGCGTTCGACATTCGTCGGTTCGGTCAGAGTAATGGTGGGAAGGATATAGGGCACGAAAACAGCGATCTGATTTCCACCGGAGTCGGCTACATATGCAATTTTCGACGCCGCGTCGATGGAGATGCCACGAGCTCCGGTCAGGTGCCCTGAGCCGAAGTTGTCCGCCGGAATGCAACTATAATAGTAATTCGTCTGCGACAAAGGGCAGTTCGCATTGAAATGACTGACGTATCCACCACCCTGGTCGACATACAAGTCGTTAGTGCCAGGGTCGATAGCAAGACCCGTGGCGTTTTCTTCGCCCCCGTCCCAGACACACCCCCAAGTGCTGCGGCAGCCAGAAAGGTTCAGGATAGTACCGCTTTCGGAGAGCTTGGCAACAACTGCAGGGGTGTCCACCTTGTAGAGATTGTCTTCGGAATCCACCGCAATGCCATTGGGCGCGATTCCTCGCTGAGGTCCATAAGAAAGGTATTCGGGCGGCGTCGAAAAACTGGCAGAAAAGGTGCCCGTCGATTCGAAACGAAACATCCTTTCCTCGGTACCGTAAACGAAGAGCTTGCCAGTATCGTCGACCGCGATCCCCGCCAATGGACTGAAGGTTTCCGTGGGGGGGCCTTCAAGCTCACCACCGGAGCCCCAATTTGAAGTTAGCTTGCCTTCTTCGTTGAACTTTGAGATGAGGGTGTCACCAGTATCGCCAACATAGACAGCCCCCGACGAAAGTCCGGAAGAGCTATCGACCGCGACAAACGTAGGGGATTCAAAGGCGCCGGGGGTAGAGGCCGAGGTGCCAGCTTTGCAGATATCGCCTGATGCGGCAGTACAGACATTTTGTTCTACCGTAGCGGCGGCGGCTTTAACCTTAGTTTCGTTGACTTCCTTGCCGAACATAAGGATGAATTGCCCGGTGGTGCTGAACTTCTCGACGCGGTGGTTGGCCGTGTCGGTGACGTAGATGTCGTGTGCCGACGGTCCGGCGGAGTTGTCGACCGCTACGTCGGTCGGGTCGGAAAGGGCGTTTGTGCCTGAGCCAGCGAATGTGGTGCTAAATTCATGGCTAGTTGCGGCAAGCGCAGGCGCAGCAAGTATGACCGCGCTCGCAGCAACGGCTACCGCACTAATGGCGGCCAGCGTAGAGCGGCAACTGGTCCAAGCCGACCGCTGCGCCCGCCGCGCCGTCTGATGGGTCAGCTCGGGAGTGACATCACTAATGCGCTGTGTCCGAGCAATCGAGGTCTCGGCCAAATCTACCAAGTGCCGATTGGTGGCCATAGGGGCGAAGGAAATGGCTCGGAATCGCATTACTTCTTTCCTCCGTGCTTGTGATGCTTCCTCTTGTGCTTGTGATGCTTCCTCTTATGATGCTTTGACTTGGACTTCTTGATACAGCGGCCGTGTATTTTGACGAGACCCTTGTGGCACTTGAGTATCGGCGGAGAGCCCGTTTGATCTTCTGGAGCGGTGGTGAAAGTCTGGTCGGTCTCCCGTGAAGTACCTGCTGCATTAACGGCAACTGCGCGGAAATGGTACGTCGTGTTTGGCGTGAGGCCGGAGATAACGGCACCCGCTAAATGGAAAGTGTTATCTGAGCCCAGCGATGCGCTCTGGGGGGTACTAAATCCATATGAGGTATTGGTGCCATACTCGAAGTGGTAGGTCGTGGGACTTAGGGCCGGATCTATCTCGGCATTCAATGTGGCCGTCGTCTTGGTCACGTTTGAAGCGGGCGCCGCTTCAAACTTGGGAACGTCGATAGTCGTGAGCGATTGATCGGGTCCCACTGTAGAGCCACTGAAATTTGTCGCAATGACGCGGAAGTGATACGTAGTCCCTGGCGTTAGACCCGATATTTCCCCACTTGCATCGTGGTCGGTATTGTCAGAGCCGATCGATTCTGACGGTGGAGTCTGTTCGCCATACGATGTAGTGGATCCGTACTGAAAGCGGAAGATGGTTGATCCAAAACCAGGTTTGATCTGAGCGCTGAGCGTCGCGCTGTCCGGAGTGATCGCTGAAGCCAAGGTGCTATCAACTTCTGGGAGATCAGGGTTGAGAATAAAAGTCTTTGGTGACCCGTAATTGGTGCCCGTGGTGTCTGCGGCCGCGAGGCGATAGAAGTAGCGCGTCGCTGTACTCAGGCCGGAAATTTCCGCGCTGACGGCGGTCGGACTGGAGTAAGGAGTCGCGGGAGAGCAGGGAGCACTGCCAAGGCTGTAGTTGCCTTCTTCCTTGCCGTATTCGAGGTTGCATTCGGTGATCTCACCGCCGCCATGGGCTGCATCAGGGTCAACCTGTCCGTTGAGGGTGACGGTCGATGTAGCGGGGTTAGGATTGGTTACGGATCCGGTCGTGACGGTGGGGAGGGTGATCGGTTCGAAGACGTTGATCTGGCCAGCGGGTTCGTCGGCGACGTAGATGTCGCCGCTCGAGTCGTTGATGGCGATGCCGCGGCCAAAGGAGAAGCTGCCGAAGCCGTCGATCTGTTCATCCGAGGAATTGAACTCGATGACCTTGTTGATTTCGTCGTTGTAGACGTTGCCTTCAGGGTCGGTGGCGACGCCAAGGGAGCCGCCACCGATCGGTGCGCAGGAATTAACGCAGGCGCCGGTGGAGTCGAGCTCGATCACACCGACGCCGTACTCGGCGACGTAGAGGTTTCCGGAAGGGTCTAAGGCAAGGCCATAAGGGCCTCCCAGGTTGCCGGCACCGATCTGGGCGACGAAGACGCCGGAGGGTTCAAAGATGTCGACGACGTTGTTGGACTGATCGGAGACGTAGACGTCGCCGTTTGGGGCGACGGTAACTCCGGTGGGGGAAAGACCGCGATTGTTGACCACGGTGGGCAGGCCACCGGACTGGGCGGTCCCTTCGGCGGGAACGTTGGTGGCGGTGATCGCGGGCGTCGCGGTGCGGGAGCCGGAGGGACCGAACTGAACGACTGCCGCGGCGCCGTAGTCGGCGACGTAGACGTCGCCTTTATTGTCGCCGGCGACAGTATTGTCGACGGCGACGCCATAGGGCAAGGAGAAATTGTAGGTGGTGGTCCCATCGGCCTGGGTCAGGTGGGGATGGGTCGCGTCAGGGGCGCCAGAGGCTTCAAAGGCGTCGACGACCCCGGCGTTGTCGGCGGAGACGTAGACCTCTCCAGAGCTCTGGTTGATCGCCAGTTCGAGGGGAGTGCCGGACCCCGGAAGGGGAAAGGACTTGAGGAAGCGGTGGATCTGGGTGGCCTGAGAGGAGGCAGGCATGAACACAAGGGCGGCGGCAACCGCGCACAGGGTGGCCAGGACGAGAGGGAGGCGATTCGCGCCGAGGGCGCGTTTCGAGCAGTCGCGAGCGGCCCCGGCCGCCGAGGGGGGTTCAGCCCCGACACCCTGGAGGCCGCCCGCGCTGCCCACGGAAGCCGAGCAGGGGTCGACTCCCGCCGCGCCGCTCGCCAGGGAGGGAAGAGCGGTGGGAGCGGTAACAACACGAGCGGTGCCGAGGCGGTCCCTTGCCGATGCGATCACGAATCTCTCCTTCTCGGATGAACCGGGGCGGCGGAGGGTCATGCGGGGGCTCCGGAGGTGAGGGCGAGGGAAGCGAGGCCGGCGGGCGTCCCCAGCACGGGTGCGAGGGACGGGGCGGAGGTGGTGGTCCCAGGGGAGGGCGCGAGGGACGAAGCGGTTACCGCGGAGGCGAGTAGGTCGGCGGAGGTCCGAATAAGTCGGCGGCTGCTCTGCTCTCGCGCAGGCGCGCTAACGACAACTGGAGATCTCGCGCCTGCGTCACGAATGCTCGTCTTCGGCTCGCCACAACTGTTCGGCTTTGCGCCCTCGCATTCATCACAACCGGAAATCTTGCTCGGTCGCGCCGCCTTACAGGCGCAGGAAGAATCAAAATCAGACTGCTTGCTCGCCTCCGCCTCGCGGCCGCGTCCGCTGCCGCCTATGTCGGTGGCGAGGGACGAGGCGTCTACTGCAACTGAGGCGGGTAGGGCGGCAGGGAGCTGTGGTGGGGGCGACGTGTCGAGTCCGCTGGTGGTCGATGCGGCGGAGCTCCCCGCCGGCCGGGCACCAGAGACAGAGAGGGGACTGATGGGGGCGGCCCCTCCTCCGGGGGCAGGGAGCACCCCGGAATCAAGGGGGCCACCCTCGCCAGTGCTGGGAGCCCGGAGAAGAGGGGTCCCACTGTTTGGAACCCGGGAAAGGTGGGCTCCAATTGCGCCGTCAGCCAGGGAGGGGAGACGAA
>Ga0307374_10007053_pt1 | contig 17311 bp, 20 predicted proteins | sample OX3MG_FD_202532 | JGI IMG/M metagenome (GOLD analysis project Ga0307374, IMG submission 202532) | Soil microbial communities from Risofladan, Vaasa, Finland - OX-3 | ecosystem: Environmental > Terrestrial > Soil > Coastal area > Acid sulfate soil | place: Finland: Risofladan, Vaasa | collected... | reverse complement strand
GGAGGGAAATCCGATGTTTCGCCGTTTCTGCATGATCGTGCTCGCTACCGCTTGCAGCCTATCCGCCGCGGGCAGCGTCCGTGCGCAAGTCACCGCGCAACAGCCGGACTTCACAAAGCTTGGCGAGGAAGCCCAGGGCTGGCTCACCGATCTACTCCGCATCAACACTGTGAACCCTCCTGGAAATGAATCCGCCAGTGCCAAATATATTGCCGCCATCTTCCAGAAAGAGGATATTCCAAACGAAGTCATCGAAATTGCGCCGGGCCGAAGCATTGTGATCGCGCGCTTGCAGGCCGGGCCGCTTCCCGATCCCTCCAACGCCCTGTTGCTGGTAGCGCATCAGGACACCGTCGGCGTGGATGCGAAGAAATGGACCGTGGATCCGTTTGGCGCCGTCCTCCGCGGCGGCTACCTGTACGGCCGGGGCGCGATCGACGACAAGGGCATGCTCGCCGCAAACATCGCGACGATGGTGGGGCTCAAGCGTTCCGGAACGCGTCTGGGACGCGACGTAATTTTCCTGGCCACCGACGATCAAGAGCAAGGCGGCGCGGCCGGCATTAAACAAGCGGTTGAGAAATATTGGGACAAGTTTGCCTGCGCCTATGCGCTCGACGATGGTGGCCGCGTCATGGTGCAGGACGGCAAAGTGCAATACGTCGGCATCCAGGCCAGTGAAAAAGTTCCCTACAACGTCACTATGACCGCAACCGGAGTCTCCGGACACGCCTCCATGCCACTGCCGGATAACGCGGTCGCGCATCTGGCGGCCGCCATCGCCAAGGTGGGGACGTATCAGGTTCCGGCGCAGCCCAACACGATTACCCTGCGCTATTTTGATGCGCTTTCCAGATTCGAAAACGACGACATCGCCAAATGGATGCGCGCTTTGGAGCAACCCCAGCGCGCCGATCTCGCGGTGATGCGTCTCTCCGAACAGAGCCCCATGTGGAATTCCATGTTGCGCGATACGATCGTTCCCACGATGCTGCAGGCCGGCATCCGCGACGACGTGATTCCCTCGGAAGCGACGGCCAACCTGGACGTGCGCATGCTTCCCGGCCATTCCATCTATCAGCTCATCGACCAACTCGAAAAACTGGTCCATGATCCGCAGGTGCGATTCCAGCTTGCGCCCGATGCCGGCGAAAACGCGCCGCCTTCGGACATTACCAGCCCGCTGTACAAGACCATCGAGCGCCTGACGCCCCAGGATTTCCCCGGCGCGGTCGCCGTGCCTTTTCTTTCCCCCGGCGCCACCGATTCGGCGACCCTGCGCCTGCACAACGTTCAGGCCTACGGCCTGCTGCCCTTTCCCCTCACCGAGGCCGACGATGCACGCGTGGATGCGAATGATGAGCGCATCCCGGTCGATAGTTTTCACAAAGGGATCGTCTTCCTATATCATGTGGTGAGCGACTTCGCCTCCACGAAGTAGGCTGAAGACTCCTCACTCCCCTTCCAGGTTGAACGGGCTCGGACAAAACACATGAATTTTCGCAGCGCTAAAATTGTTTGCACCCTGGGACCCGTCAGCAACTCGTCGGAAATGATCGAGCGGTTGATGCGCGCCGGAATGGACGTGGCGCGGCTGAATTTTTCACACGGCACGCATGAGATCCATGCGGGGACGATCACGCGCCTGCGGGAGAAGTCGGCCAAGCTGTCCAAACCCATCGGCATCATTGCGGATTTGCAGGGACCCAAGATCCGCACCGGCCCCCTGGTCGACCATCAGCCCGTGCAACTGCGCGCCGGGCAGCGCTTCACGATTTCGACACTCGCGCTCACCGGCACGAGCGCGGGCGTCAGCACCACCTACAAACGCATGCCGCGCGAAGTCTCGCGCGGGAATCGCATCCTGCTGGGCGACGGCCTGATTGAATTACGCGTGCTCTCGACGACCTCCAACACGATTTTCTGCCTGGTCGTCAACGGCGGGTTGCTGGGGGAACATAAGGGCATCAATTTGCCCGGCGTGAAGCTGCGGATTCCCGCCCTCACTCCCAAAGACCATGCCGATCTGGCCTTCGCATTGGAGCGGGGCGCAAATTTCGTCGCCGTCAGCTTTGTCCGGCGCGCCGAGGACGTCCAGCTGGCCAAGGCGATCGTGGCGCGTTCCCGGAGGCATGTTCCGGTGATCGCCAAGCTGGAAAAGCCCGAGGCTATTGAAAACCTGGACTCCATTCTGCGCGTGGCCGATGGTGTGATGGTCGCGCGCGGCGATCTGGGCGTGGAAATGAGCCCGGAAAAAGTTCCCGTCGTGCAGAAACTGATTATCGCGAAGGCCTGCGAAGCGCGGCTCCCCGTCATCACAGCAACGCAAATGCTCGAATCCATGACGCAGAACCCGCGCCCCACGCGCGCCGAAGCCTCCGACGTAGCCAACGCGGTCTTCGACGGCAGCGACGCCCTGATGCTCTCCGCCGAAACCGCTTCCGGGGCCTATCCGGTTGAATCCGTGCAGATGATGGACCGCATCATCCGCGAAGCGGAAGCCTACAATCCGCACGTTCTTCGGCCGCAGCCGGCGCAATTCAACATTGCCGAAACCGCCGCCGAGCTAATTTGCCACGCCTCGGAAGAATTGCAGATGAAAGTGATTGCCGTATTTACCGAGAGCGGATTTACGGCGCGTCTGGTTTCTAAGCATCGCCCGCGCCGCCCCATCATCGCGTTCTCCACGCGGCAGGAAACCCGCCGCCTGCTCTCACTCTATTGGGGCGTGATGCCGCGCACGATTGGCACCGTGAAAAACATCGAGGATCTTGTGCAAGCCGCCGAAAAAAAACTGCTGGAAGAAAAACTCGTCAAACGAGGGGACGTTGTGGGCATCGTGGCCGGAACCCCGTTGTTCGTGGGCGGCACAACCAACTTCATGAAATTTCACGTGATTGGCAGCGATGAAGAAAAAATCCGCCGGGACAGCCGCTAGCGCAGCTTCCCCGCTGTAAATCGCTTCTCCCTGGAAGAAACCCGAAAGAAAAATGATTCCCGCAAGCCCGCACGCTTTCACCCGCACATGACGGCAACACGCATCAGCGGAAATCGGGCCGAGGGGCCGGCGCTCAGTGGTGGCCCAGAACTGGTTTCACTCCGACCGTCTGGTCGGGCACGTCTCCCTTACGCCCTTTCACGCGATCATAAACGGAAACCAGGGAGGTTGAGCCGAGGGCCTCATTGTAGTAGGTAGGCACGCCGAGGGCGGTTCTCAGTTCCTCATTGAACCGGCGCATGCGAATCAGCTGGTCGGAGTTCGCGGGAAACTTGCGCCCATCATCGGTTAGCAGGAATTTCTGATAGCCCGCATCCCACAGACGCGTGAACTGGCCGTTCATGAGGATCGTGGGAAGGATCGTCATGGTGTAGTGGTCGTCGGAAGTGCGGCGAAATTCCGCGCCGCAACCGTATTTTTCCACGCGCGTCACACCACCCGTGCTGTTCACAACAAAGGCCCGATTGGGCAACGTTTCTATCAATTTGGCTGAGAAATGATCGCTAACATTCCACATAATTGTTTCAGGATACGGAGTCTGCCGGTAAGTGTAAAGACAAAAGAAGGGTTCGCGCGGCAGGTCGCGTACGATACAGAAAACAAGCGGGATGTGCTCCCATGGAAGGCTTTGGCCGGTGCTATTGCCGCCCCGCAGCAGATCTTCCACCAGCCCACACGAGTCTTCCCAGCGGGGATTCCTGCTTCGGACGGGCTGAAATTCGCTAAGTTATGTTAAATTAGGCGAATACATCTGAGCTGGTTTAGCATCTATTGTCGGGTGTGGTGATGTATAAGCTCATTGCGATGGGCTGCCCTATGAAATGCGGGGCAAGCACGGCCTGCAGGGAATGCAGGCGGCATAACGGTCTCTGGAACGACGCTTCCGAGGCCTGAAAAGGTTAAAAAAGACTGCGGGACATGCATACGGCAAAAAAGCCTCTCCTGGACGAAGTATCGGCAAACGCGGCAGCCATTGGGCGAAGCTTGCTCGATTGCATCGGCAATACCCCGCTGCTGCGGCTCGAGCGCATCGGCCCAAACTATGCGAACGCTGAATTCTATGGCAAGGCGGAATGGCTGAATCCTGGAGGCTCGGTAAAGGATCGCCCCGCGCTGGAAATGATCCGGGATGCGGAACGTACCGGAAAGCTGAAGCCGGGACAGACCATTCTCGATGCCACCAGCGGCAATACCGGCATCGCCTACGCCATGATTGCCGCCGCGTTGGGCTACCGTGTGAAGTTGTGCCTGCCGGCGAGCGCCAGCGAGGAGCGCAAGAAGATTCTGGCGGCCTATGGCGCCGAGCTGGTGATCACTCCGGGCGACGAAGGTTCGGACGGCGCGATCCTGCGGGCGCGGGAAATCATCGCCGCCGACCCGAAAAAATATTTTTATCCCGATCAGTACGGCAACCCGTCGAATTGGCGCGCGCACTACAAAACGACGGCTCCTGAAATCTGGGAGCAAACCTGCGGGCGCATTACTCACTTCGTGGCGGGGCTCGGCACCAGCGGAACCTTTGTGGGCACCAGCCGCCGGCTGAAGGAACTGAATCCCGCAATCCGCTGCATCAGTCTGCAGCCGGATGCGTCGTTTCACGGCCTGGAAGGCTGGAAACACATGCCCTCGGCCATCGTGCCCGGCATTTACGATGCAACGCTGGCCGATGAAAATCTCTCGGTCAGCACTGAGGAAGCGTACCGGCTGGTCAAGCGGGCCGCGCGGGAAGAAGGATTGCTCCTGAGTCCCAGCGCCGCAGCCGCGCTCAACGGCTGTTTTCAGGTGGCCGCGTCGCTGCCGCCGGGCGAGCGCGCGGTGATTGTTACGGTTTTCCCCGATTCCGGCACAAAATATTTGAGCGAGCGTTTCTGGGACGAAGTTTAGTTTAGGAGATTTTTACAAGTGAGGATCGCGTAATGCTGCGGCTGGCGGACCATCTGGAAAATCAAATTCGCGAACATGGCGCGAAGGATTACCCGAACGAGTGTTGCGGCGCGATGCTGGGAACCGATGGCGACGCCGGGCGGGAAGTCCGCTCGCTGTTCCCGCTGATCAATCGCAGGGACGATTCGCCGCGCAACCGATTTTCGATCACTCCGGAAGATTTTCGGGCGGCCGAACGCGCCGCGGCCGAGCATGGGCTCGACCTGCTGGGATGGTATCATTCCCACCCGGATCATCCGGCGCGGCCCAGTGAATTTGACCGGGAGCATGCCTGGCCGTGGTACAGCTACGTCATCGTAAGCGTACAGGCCGGCGCGCCGAAGGATTTGACGTCCTGGCGGCTGGATGATGACCGCACACAATTTCAGCCGGAAGAAGTGGCACCGGTGAGAGCAGCAAGCCGGGGAACGCAGGGCTGACTTTATAAGTTATTCGTTTGAAACTTCTGCCGTATACCGGACATCCGATCAGGGGGGAGAAACTACCGTATGGCCGTAAAGGTCTTGATACCGACGCCGCTTCGCCAATTCACCGATAAGCGGACCAGCATCGAATGTAGCGCCGCCACGGTAGGCGAGGCGCTGGGCAGTCTGACGTCGAGCTTCGCCGAGTTGCGCAAGCATCTCTACACCGAAGACGGCAGAATTCGCAGTTTCGTGAATGTGTATCTGAACGATGAGGACATCCGTTTCCTCGATAAGGAAAATACGCGAACCAAGGACGGAGACACGATCAGCATCGTGCCCTCCATCGCCGGCGGTTCCCCGGCAGCCGCAAGATAGCGGCCATCCAGCGGAAGAGAATTAGAGGAGAAAGCCCGTGGCAATATCAACCGAGGCACAATCGCAGCAGGAAGTGAAACTTTCCAAGGAAGAGATTCAGCGCTACAGCCGGCACCTGATCATGCCCGAAGTGGGGATGGATGGGCAGCTCAAGCTCAAGAAGGCGCGCGTGCTGACGATCGGCGCGGGAGGCTTGGGCGCGCCTTTGGGACTGTATCTGGCCGCGGCCGGTGTGGGCCACCTGGGAATCGTGGAGTTCGACGTCGTGGACGCCTCGAACCTGCAGCGCCAGGTTACCTTTACCACCGCCGATGTGGGCAAGCGCAAGTCCGAAGCCGCAAAGGCCCGGCTTTCCGGCCTCAATCCGATGATCGACATCCAAGTTTACGACACGCGATTGACCAGCGAAAACGCGCTCGAACTGTTCCGCGATTACGACATCATCGTCGACGGCACCGATAATTTCCCGACGCGTTTTCTGGTCAACGATGCCTGCGTGCTGCTCGGCAAACCGAATGTCTACGGCTCGATTTTCCGGTTCGAGGGGCAGGCCACGGTTTTCGGTTATCCGGGCGGGCCCTGCTACCGCTGCTTGTATCCCGAACCGCCCCCGCCGGGCCTGGTGCCTTCCTGCGCCGAGGGCGGCGTTCTGGGCGTGCTCCCGGGAATCATCGGCTCCATCCAGGCGATGGAAACCATCAAGCTGATCCTGGGGACCGGAGATCCGCTGGTGGGGCGGCTTTTGCTGTTCGACGCCATGGCCATGCGCTTTCGAGAACTGAAATTGAAAAAGAATCCGGATTGCGCCATTTGCGGCGATCATCGGACGGTTACCAAGCTGATTGACTATGAAGAATTCTGCGGAATTCGTGGGGAGGAGACTCCAGCAATGACCGATGGTATTCAGGAAATTACACCCAAGGATCTGAAGGCCCGGCAGGATCGCGGCGACAATTTGTTTATTCTGGACGTGCGCGAGCCGCACGAATATCAGATCTGCAATCTGAACGGGACGCTGATCCCGCTCGGGCAACTGCCGCTCCGCGTCAGCGAACTGGATAGTTCGCAGGAAATGGTCGTTCATTGCCGCAGCGGAAAACGCTCGGCTGATGCGATTCAATTTCTGCAAAAGGCCGGATTCAAAAAACTCTGGAACCTCAAGGGCGGCGTGCTGGCGTGGTCGGATGAAGTCGATCCCTCCATGCCCAAGTATTAAACCGAATTCCCTGCGCCACCCTGCGGGCTGATTTTTTTTTGCGGCGCGGTTCGCGTTCCGTTCGTTGTCGCGCGGAGTGGCGCAGGCTGAAGCCTGTGCCACTCGACCGCGCCTCGCCAGAAAGCAAGATGCACACAAAAAGGAGCCCGTATGTCTTCCACGAAAATTGTTGTTCGAAATGATGGGCCGCTGCGCGTCGAGGGGGACTTCGAACTCGCAGACGCAGAGGGCCGGCCATACGGCCTCGGCGGACGCACTGCAATCAGCCTCTGCCGTTGCGGGCACTCGGCGAACAAACCGTTTTGCGACGGCTCGCACAAAGCAGCAGGCTTCCAGGACAAGCAGCAGGCTCGAGAACTTCCGCCACCCAAACCGCAGGCCTGAATCCGGGCGTTGGCATTGCCACGGTATCACCCTGATACCTATTGATGGATGCGGTTTTTTTCCGCAACACAAAGTTCTGTGAAACAATCCTGTGTGACGCGACGGCGATCTAGTGTCACATCTATAACCCCCGTGCGCCGTATTGGGAAGCGCACGGCATTGCTGGTTACATTTCTATCCATTCATTAGAGACCTCTCATAACTGAACTTCCCTGCCCCTTCAACCGACTTCTCCACAACTGCTTATTTATCATCAGTCTAGAAAAGAAGAGAACCTCCCGGCGGGAAAGGTTCTGAACTTGCTCTCTTGAACAGCGCATTTTAAAACGGCCTGAGGGGCTGCTCAACTGGGGGAGCGGTGCACGTTTTTAATCAAATTCGAAGCTGGTGCGTGCGTTTCCGGTGGTTCCTCGGAATCGGCGCCGCAGTGAGTTTGATCGGCCTATCCGGCTGGCTTCGCCATCTTCCGTTTTCCTCCGACCCCATTCTCTATTCCTATCTCCAAATTGTTGGAAGCCTTTTGTGTTTCACGTACGCGGCAAACGCCATGGTGCGGTTCCGCGGCACACACGACCGGCTGACTCTGATTCTTGCCTTTGGATTTGTTCTTTCGGGCGTGATCGAAAGCGTCGCCACTTTTAATTTCTATGACGATTTGGCCGCAGGTTCCTCCGGGGCGATGCACGTGCCCCTGTCCTGGATGGTCAGCCGGACGCTTTTGGCATTAGTGCTGATTGCGGCGCTGGTGGTGGAACGCCGCGTGCCGAATTCGCGGGAACCCGGACGGGAGATGGCAGTCGCGTTCCTAGTGGTGGTGGTGGTCGCCTACCTGACCAGCGCGGCGTATCTGGGATCTCCATTCGAACTGGTCATGCACCCCAACGCTTTTTTCTCCAGGCCCGGCGATCTGCTGCCGGCCGCGCTGTTTGCATATGCAGCGATCGGGTTCGGGCGGCGCCGCCACCGAGGAATGTCATCGGGGGACTGGGCCGTTTGTGCTGCCCTGTGGATGAACGTGGCCTGCCATCTTGTGGCCACCCAATCCGAACGGCTGCTGGATGCGCCGTTTACCATCGCGCAGTTTTTGAAAGTGTTCAGCTACGCCGTCGTGCTGGGCGGAGCGCTGCTGGACAACGCAAAGCTGTTTGACCAGGTTCGCCATCTTGCCGTCACCGATCCGCTGACTAACCTGTCGAATTACCGCACGCTGATCAGCGTCATGGAATCGGAGATACAACGCTCACGGCGCACGGGCCGGCCCTTCTCGATTCTCCTGCTCGACCTCGATGGATTGAAGGCCATCAACGACCGCCACGGACATCTGGTGGGCAGCCGCGCGATTTGCCGCCTGGCCAACGTCCTGCGCGTGCATTCCCGCGCGATGGACACGGCGGCGCGCTATGGCGGCGATGAATTTGCGGTGGTCTTGCCGGAAGCCGGCGAGGAAGCGGCGAACTTGGTGAGCCGGCGAGTTTGCGAGCGCCTGGCCAACGATGGTGAATTTCCGCAAGTTACGGTAAGCGTCGGCACCGCGGTCTTCCCGCAGGACGGGGAGACGATCGACGCGCTGTTCAACGCGGCGGACCGGGCTCTGTACGGCATGAAAGGCCGGTCGATTGGCATTCATACGCTGGCTCGAATCGCCGCCTGTCTTTAGAACAACCATGTGCGGGCTGTGTTCTCTAAGCCCGGCATTGAATGGGAGGAAGCGATGCCGCAACCATATGGCGCCGAACGTATTGAAAAACGAATCCCGATGACGGTGGCTGTTCATATTTCCGAGACGGAATGTGCGCAGGCCGAGGAGGTGGCGTTCACGGAAAACGTCAGCTCGCATGGCGCGCGCGTCTCGAGCGATCACCGCTGGAAGCCGAATAAGCGGCTGACCATTGAGTCTCTGCGCGGCGATTTTCACGCCCTGGCTCGCGTGGCGTATTGCCGCCCGCAAACCGGCGGCTTTGTCATCGGACTTGAGTTCCTAGAACCGTCCGGCCGGTGGGTAGTGAACACCCCGGCTGGTTCAGGGAAACCGCTGCAAGGATAGGAGGAACACGCGAAGGCAAAAAACTGGCGTAATACATCATTACCAAAAGCGCTTGGCATTCCGCGGGAACGGGATGTCCGGCGCTTTTGGCTTTTCAGCAGGACACGCGGGCCGTCCATAATTCAGCAATTCAACTTCACATCCGCGCGGCAATCAGGTCCACGTACAGCTGCACGGTCGCCTCCACCATATGATCGGCGGAAAAGCGCGCGGCAATTGTTTCGCGAGCCGCGCGGCCGAGCCGGCGCGCTTGCTCCGGGTTCTCGTACAGGCCAGCCACGGCATCGGCGAGGGCCTTGGAATCCAGCCGGTCCAGGAGCAGGCCGTTTTTTTCGCTTTCCACAACTTCAGGAATGCCTCCACACGCGGAAGCCACCACGGGAAGGCCATGCGCCATGGCGGCAAGCAGCACGCTTCCCAGGGCTTCCGCGCTTGCGGGAAAAACGAAAAGATCCATCGCGGCAAATATCGTTTCGATCTCGGCGACGGGCGGCAGGAATTTCACTGCGTCGATCACCTGAAGCTGACGGGCCAGTTCCTGGATCGCCGCCTGCTCCGGGCCTTCACCCCTGAGAAGCAAAATGCTTGCGGGAACCCGCGCCCGCAGTTCCGCAAATGCGCGGACCAGCAGGTCCTGCCCTTTCCCCGCCACATAGGCCGCAATATTCCCGATACAGAAACTTGCGCGCGGAATTTCCAGCAGTCCTCGCGCGCGGTCGCGGGCCGCGAAGGAAATTTCCGGAACCATCTCCACGCCGTCGTAAATCACGTCAACGCAACTGGCGGGCAATCCGCTCCGGATCACACCTTGCGCCGCACAGCGCGACACCGCAACGACGCGCGCAGCCGCGCGGTAACGGGCCAGCGAAATCGCGCTTGCGGACAGGGGGAACACGACGCGCCGGGATGCGATCAGAGGAACGCAGCGATGGGCGCGCGCCAGCCATGCTGCGCTCAGCGCGTGCGGTTCGTTCGCATGAACGATGTCCACGCCTTGCCCGGAACTCCGCCCGGCATGCTGCTCGCGCAGCCTCCGGCGAATATGCAGCGCGGCGCCAACCCGCCGGCATCCCGGCGCAACGGTGTGAACGGAAACACCCGCGGTTTTCGCGCGATGCACCAGCTCGCTTTCGCGCACCGCAATCAATTCCGGGGCATGTCCGCGCGAGCGCAGGCCCTGCAGCAACAGCAACGCCTGGTGCTGTCCCCCGCGGTAATCCCTTCCGAGATCGACAATCAGAGGGCGCAAATTCAAACCTTGCCGGGGCTGGGCCAGGAACGCCGCGTCAGCTTTTCACCAGCCAGCAGGCGGCCCAGCTTGCGGTACTTATGGTAGATGTAGCTTCCGGCCATCCAGGCAATCAGCCAACCGCGCCACCCGTCGAGCACTCCGAGCTGGAACGTCAGGCGCTGCATAAACGTCCAGGGCGGCGCAAAAATCATGGCCCCGCGCCAGCTCTTGCGTCCGCGCGCATACAGGTCCTGGGCAGCCAGGGTGGTGAGAGAATCCATTTTTGCCTTGTGCTCGGACAAGGAACGAACCGTGTAATGCAGCAGGTGCCCATGCAAGCGGTCCACGGGCCCGTCGGTCTGAATGCTTTCGTGCACCACGCTCACAAATTTGCCGTGGCCCCGGTGATAGAGGCGCAATTTATGATCCGGGTACCACCCGGAATGCCGGATCCATCCGCCCAGATAATTCGTCATCCGGGGAAAGTCATAACCGTTTTTGTCGGGTACCTGCTGTTTCCAGGCTAGCAGGGACGCGCGCAACTCGGGGCTCAATTCCTCGTCGCAGTCGATTGAAAGAAGCCAGTCGTTCGATGCAAAGGACGCCGCATAATTTTTCTGTTCGGCCAGGCTGTCGAGTTCGCGCGTGTAGACGCGCGCGCTGGATTCGCGGGCAATTTCGCAGGTGCGGTCGGTCGAACCGGAATCCACGAGAATGATTTCATCGGCCACGCCTGCCAGCGAGTCCAGGGCGCGCGGCAAATCCAGCTCTTCGTTATAGGAGATCAGGATTGCGGTCAGCTTGGGCATGGGAAGTCCGAACGTGTACGGTAACACGAAATGCCGAATCGCCGCGCGCGCTGTGCTTGTTTATGTGGGAGCCGAAAAATGCGCTTGACTGCCCCGCTTTCCGGACAGTTTAATCCTGCGCAGAACAATTTCAGCGTCTGGAGGAAATCCATGATCAGGATCAGCGTACTTTATCCGAACAACAACAAGGTTGCGAAATTCGACATGGCTTATTATTGCAATACGCATATACCGATGGTGCGGCGGCTGCTTGGCTCCGCCCTCAAAGGCGTCACCGTGGAGCACGGGATCGCAGGTTCGGAACCCTCTTCGCCCGCTCCGTACGTGGCCCTGGGGCATCTTTCATTTGATTCGCTGGAAGCCTTCCAAACGGCATTTGCACCCCACGCGCAGACCCTCATGGAGGACATTCCCAATTACACAGACGTGGTGCCGACACTCCAAATCAGCGAAGTCAAAATCTGAAGGATTTAGTGGAGACTGCGCAACGCCCGTGCCCGCTGCCACGGGCGCGGCAGCGGTTGCGGGCGTGGATGCAAGTTGCCGAGATTCCAACTGCCCGGGCGCAGCTCCATAGGATCTGCGGACGGCGTCGGAAAATTATTGAGGTGAAACCATCTGCTGGGGTCGCGCCCCGTAGAAACCCTGGGTATATCCCAGATCGTATCCCGAGTAAAAAATCGTGTCATACCAGTTGGTCGGGACATATTTCTTGACCGAGAACCGCTCCATTTCGTTGGTGACCAGAGGCCCCTGCCCTTTGACGCGAATCTGATTCCCCTCTTTCGCCAGCCGGTTATACTCATCCACCTTTCCCACAACGTGGAAGTAGAAATCGCCGAGGACTTCTTGGTATCGCGACAGCGCCCGCCGCAGTTTTTCCTGGTCCGCCTGCCATGCCGGCAAATCCCTGGCGGGAATGATTCTCTGCCCCGACCACTTCTTCTTGTCCTGATCCACCAGCGTGCGAACGTCCGCGGCCGCTTTCTCTACGTCCTGAACGTGGCCGACGATTTCCTGCGATTCCATGTCGGAAAGAAAATGTTGCAGAGGAAGCTTGGAAGCCCCTGCCGGGAGGCGCAGGTTGTCAAAATCCATGCGGGTGACATCCAGAATGTTAAACACTTTCATCTGCCCGCTCACATTAACGGTCACTTGTCCATTTTCGACTTTATCGATGATCCCATCAACCTGGGAACCGTCCTTCATCTGAAGTTTATCCGCGCGCAACACCTGTGGGCTCACCAGCACACACAGCGCGATCAGCACGGCGCTCAAAATCCTCAAGAGCAGTTTCGAATGGGACTTCATGGCAGGGCCTCCCTTATTGCCATTTGTTTACCGCTGTGCTGCCGCAAGCGACAAAATCAGTGATGGCCGCCTGGCAGGCAGTGCCGCGCGCATCCTGCATAGGCTGCGGGGTCAACGGGCAAGCGTTCTTCTCGTGTCCATTCCTGCGGATTCTGCTGAAACGCCAGATGAAACGTCTGAAAATGGGCCAGTTGCAATCCATCTCCCCGCGAAACCCAGATGGGGTTGCATTGCGCATTTTCGTTGAGCAAGCAGATCGTTCTTCCTGATTGGAAATTGTCAACCATGGGTACCTCCAGCCTGAACTCATGCTGCCCGTCGTAGGGTCTCACCGTCAGTGACATTCGTCACATCCTCCGGTGCATCCAGTCACACCCCTGAGATTATTCGACACCTCTGTGTCTGTGCCTCAGGGGACAAACCTGTTTCGAAGCGCCGGAGAGAAGCGCCTACCACATTGGAAAATTGAATGCGTGATTTTCCGCGGGTCTCAAAATTTTTCGAAGGGAATTTCGAGGGTTCGCGCGCCATCGTACAAGCGGGGCGCAACAGAAGCAGTGCGGGACACGGCAAGCCACACGAAAACTTTCCGGTTACAGCATCCGGATATTACTTTCGCCGATGACCGTGAAAACTGACAAGAGATTGCTCATCCCGAGCAGTTCCTGAATGCGTTTGCCGATGTTGAGGAGTTGTAATTCGCACCCTGCCGCTTTGGCCACGACGTAGAGCCGAACCAGTATCCCCAGGCCCATGCTGTCCATCATCGCAAGGTCCGTCAAATCCAGTACGATTCGCTTGTTGTCCGGAATCAACTGGCGAATCCTGCTCTGGAGTTGGTCGCTTTGGCCCGCAACCAGCCTCCCGTGGCATCGCACAATCATGCCGCCGGGGGCGCTATCAACGTCAAATGTAAATTTTCGAACGGCTGCCTGGTCAGACATCAGAAATCACCTGGCGAAACAGATTTCAATACTCGGCAATCGGAACGGCGCGATTCTCGCACATCAGTAAAGGAAATGAAACGCACTTTTCGATCACTGACATTTTCTCCCCCGCACCCCGAAAATGGTTTCTATAGAACGGCCTGATTGAAACCTGATTCACCATCCCCAATCCGCATATTTTGACGGGTATAGTTGCAGAACGGGGCGGCAGTATGCGGGGAGATGTAGCACAGGCTTCAGCCTGTGAGGTTTTGAATTTTGCTGAGAGATTAAAAAAGCAGGATGCGTGGCAGGGTGGAAGGCTGAGGGCAAAAGGCTAAGGCAAAAACGAAAGGCAAAAAGCAAAAGCAAAAGGCAAAGGCTCACAGGCTGAAGCCTGTGCTACCAAACCCACCTCAAAATGTGGCTTTCATTGAAGAAGACTTGCAGGGTTAAGCGCGATTGCAGTTACTTGCCGACAGGAACCTTGCGTCGCAGTTCGTCGAAGAAGTTCAGCAGGAAGATCACGTGGCTCTGCGCGGTCTGCCCTTCCGCTGTCTCGACGGGCATTAGCGCGATGATGCGCTTGCCGTCGGGCGCGAGATTGATGTTTTTATTGCCGATGACGCCCCCGATCGTCTTCTCCGACCACATTCGCGGTTTGTCGGTCTCGAAAGAATCGCGAAGTACCACGCGTCCACGCACTGACTGATTTTTTCTCACTCCCGCTGGACAAATTCATGCCGGTCAGGTCAAGTAAGATAAGTCAAACGCTGCCCGTGACCTTCACACCTTGATCGAAAACCCCCGCCGCTTTTATCCGACCAACTTAATCCAAACAGTTCTGTTGATATGTGCTTCCTCTCCCACAAATGGTATTTCGCCAGTCCACGGATGATCGCCCCTACGAACGCTGCAGCGGATTGAACCTTGCCGGTAGTTACGATTCCACATTTGGATTATCTGTGCATGCGGAATGTGAACTCGAAAGCCTGTCGAAAGCTGTTCTCCTATACCGATGGAAATGTCAGCCATTTTCGCACCCGTTGAGCAAAGCAATTCCACCGAAAGTAGCTCAAACAGTTGGCTGTCTTTTAATATCAACTCATTCCGCAACTCACGATTATCCTGATGAAGCGGTATCCTGCCGTCCATCGGCATCTCGCGGCCTGCAAGAACACTTCTCATGATTTTCCAGTGATGAGCGCAAGCCGTGGAATTCATATCTGGCGTCTTCAGGGCGAGGTTACCTACGATCTGTTCCGGTGTACGGCCATCATGGATTTCTTTTTCGAGATCGGCGAGGGTCTCGGCAAAGAACAAAGGCGTAATATTGGTCATGAAGAAATTGTCGAGCCAATTCGCCTCGTCCACGCTGAGCGCCTGGAGTGCGGACTTGTCAAAAATGAGGATCGGGCCGGGCGGCATGTCCGTATGATATTACCGAATGGATTATCGCCGTCCGTTCTGAGGCGGCAACTCGCCGTGATCTACTTCGTATAGGGCAATGAGTTTTCCTTGCAAAGGCTTTCGCTTCCCAGGTGCTCGCTCCGGAGATGGCGCTCCCGCGCTCGACGCGCGGAAAGGAGGAGGTGTATCACTTTTCCGCACTTTGTAACTATACCCCTCAAATCACGGACCGCCATTTGGTGCTCGTCTACACTTCACACGGGTGGGCCAACTTCGCGGGGGTGCTTCCATATACCCGCCGCATACTTTGACTCCCAGCCGGTCCGCGCTTACACTTTCACCAATGGGCTCAGTGCCGCGATACCCGCGATCGTACGGACCTCGCATCAACTGGGGCGGGGCGGTGACGCCGGCCATCCGCAATATCATCATCGCCTGCACCGGGGTCTTCCTGCTGCAAACGCTGCTGAAGCTGTTTTTCGCGCCTACGGTGACGTATTGGTTTCAGGACGAATTTGGCCTGGTACCTCTGGCCGTCACCCATGGACTGCGCATCTGGCAGCCGGTGACGTACCTGTTCCTGCACGGCGGCATCTGGCACATTTTCTTCAATTTGCTGTTTCTCTGGATGTTTGGCGTGGATCTGGAGCGCGCCTGGGGCACGCATCGCTTCTACGTTTATTTCTTTCTGACCGGCGTTGGGGCGGGCCTGATCAACGTGCTGGTAAAAACGGCTCTGGATCCGCACGGCACCGGCATATCGGTTGCGATACCCACGATCGGCGCCTCCGGCGCGGTTTATGGCGTGCTGCTTGCCGCGGCGATCATGTTTCCGGACCGCCAGATCTGGCTGATCCCGTTTCCGGTGCAGATCCCCATGAAGATTTACGTGGCCGGAGCGATTGCCATCGAATTTTTCTCCACGCTGGGAACCGGCGGCGACAATGTAAGCCACGTCACGCATCTCGGCGGCGCCCTGGTGGGATACCTGTATCTGCGGCGGGGCCTGTTTCTGTACCGCGCGCGCAATAATTATCTGGATTGGAAACGCCGCCGCACGCGGAAAAAATTCGAAGTGTACATGCGCGAGCACAAAAACGAGCCGCCGGGCAAATCCGACGACCCCTGGGTGAATTAGGAATAGAAGCAGGAAACAATCCTGCACTGCTGGATCCCGTGATGCTTCGATGGGAAACTTTTCGGCGGCGCACCTCCGCGGGCGCCGTTTCAGGATCGTGCCAATGCTATCCATTCGCGCTGCAACGCTGCCTGACGTTCCGCAGCTCGTCGCGCTGATCCGCGAACTCGCGGAATACGAGCGCCTCAGCCACAAAGTCCGCGTCGCCAAGGCGGACCTGGCGCGGGACGGTTTCGGCCCCAACCCAAAATTTCGCGCAGTGATCGCCGAATCGGACGGCCAAGCGGCCGGGTACGCGCTGTTCTTCGAATTTTATTCCACGTTTCAGGGTCGCCCCGGATTATTTCTGGAAGACCTCTTTGTGCGCCCGCAATTTCGCAGGAGCGGGATTGGCCGGGCGCTGCTTGCACATGTAGCCGGAATCGCGCGGAAAGAAAAGTATTTCAGCCTGCGCTGGCAAGTGCTCGACTGGAACGAGCCGGCAATCGATTTCTACCGCAAGCTGGACGCGGACTTTCTGGATGAATGGAAGACCGTCTCCCTCACGGGCGACGCCCTGCAGGGCGTCGCGGAGCAATCCAGGCAAACTAAGTAAACACAGTTTGCCGGGATCATTGCGGCGGCTCCCAATAAGACGGAACTGAACCCGCTCGCCGCGCGGCGCACATTCTCCCTGCCCGTGCGGGTGAGAAGATCCGATTGTCCCGAAGCCTGCCGCCCTTGACTCGCTTCCCCTTCTACTTTAGACTAACCGTTTAGTTAGACAATGAGAACCGCAACGCATCCGCGAACCGCGCCGCCCCCGGATTGGGAACTCAAAAACCTGGGCCGCCGGCCGCCGCGCGGCCTGCGGAACGCGCGCGACCTGACCACGGCGCGGAGAATCGTGGCGGCCGCGGAAAACATTTTTTCCGAGCAGGGCCTTGCCGGGGCGCGCATGGATGAAATTGCCCGCGCGGCCAGGGTGAACAAGGCCCTGCTCTACTATTATTTCCACAGCAAGCAGGAGTTGTACCGCTTCGTGCTTGAGACGCTGCTTTCGCAATTGCGCTCCGGGGTAGGCAATCCCGCCGCGACCGCGATGTCCTCGCGCATGCGCCTGGCCGCCGTGGTCGACC
>Ga0307374_10007052_pt1 | contig 17311 bp, 13 predicted proteins | sample OX3MG_FD_202532 | JGI IMG/M metagenome (GOLD analysis project Ga0307374, IMG submission 202532) | Soil microbial communities from Risofladan, Vaasa, Finland - OX-3 | ecosystem: Environmental > Terrestrial > Soil > Coastal area > Acid sulfate soil | place: Finland: Risofladan, Vaasa | collected... | reverse complement strand
TCGGCGCGCGAACTGAAGGAGATCGACGACGCGATCCGGGCATTCCGGGCGAGCGGCACGCCGCTGCGCGCGATCTCGCCTGCCAATTTCCCGCTCGACGGCCTGGCCGGCACGCTGGCGGAAGTCCTCGGCGAGCTGCAGGAGGGGCGCGGCTTCGTGCTGATGCGCGGCCTGCCGGTCGAGGGCTACGGCCGCGAGGATCAGGCGATCGCCTACATGGGTCTGGGCAGCCACCTCGGCCGGCCGCGGTCGCAGAACGCGAAGGGCCACCTGCTCGGCCACGTCAAGGACCTCGGCTACGACATCGGCGACGCGCGGGTACGCTACTACCAGACCAACCGCAAGCTCGAGTACCACACCGATTCGGTCGATGTCGTGGGGCTGCTCTGCCTCAAGCCGGCCAAGTCCGGCGGCGAGAGCTCGATCGTAAGCTCGGTCACCATTTACAACGAGATTCTGCGCCGGCGGCCCGATCTTGCGCCGGCGCTGTTCGACTCGTTTCCGACCGATCGCAGGGGCGAGGTGCCCGACGGGATGCTGCCGTGGTTCGAGATCCCCGTGTATCACTGGTACGAGGGACGCCTGTCGGCGATCTACGCGCGCCAGTACATCGAGTCGGCGCAACGCCTGTTCCCGCAGGCGCGCCGCCTCACACCGGGGCAGGTTGCGGCGCTCGACCTGCTCGACGAGCTGGCGAACGATCCGGACATCCACCTGGAAATGGAATTCCGCGCCGGCGATCTGCAGTTCCTGCACAACCACCAGATCTTCCATTCGCGCAACGACTTCGAGAACTGGCCCGAGCCCGAGCGGCACCGCCACCTGCTGCGCCTGTGGCTGTGCCCACGGACCGGCAGGCCGCTGCCTGCGGCTTACGCGCAGCGCTACGGCAGCGTGACCCCGGGAGACCGCGGCGGAATCGTGGTCACGGGCACGGTGCCGCAGGCGCCGCTCGAGGCCGTGTGAGCAAGGCGAGCGCGTGCACCGCGTTCCGGTCGCGGCAGGGTCCTGCCGGGCACAACCAGCCTACGGAATTCACGCACAGAAATGACTGAATCCAGGCGCGACAGATTCCTTGCAATAGCGTTAGTCGTGGTCGGTCTGGCGATGTTCACCTACCACATGGTGGCCAGCCAGGTCGCCCTGCTGACCGACTACCAGCATCAGGACGTGCACCTCGGATTCCTGCTGACCCTGATCTTTCTGCAGAGCCTGCGCCAGGCCAAGACCGGGTGGTCGAGGGCGTGGTGCCTGGCGATGCTCGCCGCAGGGATCGCGGCGACGGCCTATGTCTTTACCCACATCAACCACCTCGAGGAGGCCGTGGGCTTCCCGGACCACGTCGACGTCGTCGTCGGGGTCGCGCTGGTGGTCCTGGTCATCGAAGGAACTCGCCGCACGTGGGGCCTCACGCTGCCGCTGGTGGCGATCATTTTCATCGCCTACTTCATGTTCGGGCACCTGCTTCCGGGGCCGCTCTATCACCGGCAGTTCGGCTTCGACTACATGATTTCGTACCTGAGCATCGGGCTTTCCGGCATCTTCGGAACCTTCCTCGGCATCTCGGCCCAGCAGGTGTTCCTGTTCGCCGTCTTCGGCGGCTTGCTCGGCGTCATCAAGATCACCGACTTCTTCCATGAGGCGGGCAAGCTCGCCGGGCGCGTGTTCCAGGGCGGCCCCGGGCAGACCGCGGTGATCTCGAGCTCCTTGATGGGCATGGTGACGGGCGCGGCGGTCGCGAATGCCGCCATCGTTGGCGCGTTCACCATTCCCTACATGAAGCGCGTGGGCTACAAGCCCGAGATCGCCGCGGCGATCGAGGCCACCGCATCGACCGGCGGCCAGATCATGCCGCCGGTCATGGGCGCGGCGGCGTTTCTCATGGCGTCGTTCCTCGGCGTGCCTTACGCGACGATCATGCTCGCAGGGGTGGTGCCGGCCCTTCTCTACTACTGGGGCTGCATCCTCGGTGTTCAGTTCATCGCGGTGACGCACGGCATCTTCCCGGCCGCGGAGCCGGTCGATTGGCGCCTGCTGCTCAGGCGCGCGCCGCTGTTCCTCGGCCCGGTCGGGCTGCTGGTCGCGATGCTGCTCTTCTACTACAGCCCGAGCGACGCGGCGTTCTGGACCATCCTGGTCGCCATCGGCTTGAGCTACATCGGCCGCGACACCCGGCCCCGCCTCGGGGCGTTGATCGATTGCCTGGCGAAGGGCGCCTACGGCGGCGCGCAGATCGGGGTGTCGCTCGCGGTCGTCGGACTGGTCGCGCAGACGCTGATCACCACCGGTCTGGGCACCAAGATCGCCGGTCTGGTGACCCTGCTGAGCGGCGGCAACCTGGCGATCGCGCTTTTCATCACCATGCTGGTGTCGCTGATCCTCGGCTGCGGCGTGCCCACCTCGGCGGCCTACAGCCTGGTCGCGATCGTCGTCGTGCCGAGCATCGTGCGCATGGGCGTGCCGGCGCTGTCGGCCCATTTTTTCGCCTTCTACTTCGCCGTGATCTCCGCGCTCACGCCCCCTGTGGCCCTGGCCGCGCTCACCACCGCCGCCATGGCGGGGGCGGATTACATCAAGACGGGACTGCATTCGGTCAGGCTGGCGATCTCGGGGTTCCTCATCCCGTTTCTGATCGTGTGCAACCCGGTCCTGCTCCTGCGACCCGACACCTGGATCTGGGGCGCCGGGGCCCTGGTCTCGATGCTGCTCGGGATCACCGCCCTGACCGCCGCGCTGTACGGCTGCGGCCTGGTGCCGTTCACGCGGCGCGAGCGCATCGCGGCGTCGCTGTGCGTGGTCTTCGAGCTCGGCTTCTCCTTGTTCCGTGCCACGGGGCATGAGGCGCTGGCGTTCGCTTCCCTGAGCATGGGCCTGGCGCTCTTCCTGGCCGTCCTGCCGGCACAGGTGAAGAAGAAACGGCTTGCGCGGGCACATGTCTCCGCGCGCGTGGCTGCGAGCGTTGCGTAAGCCGGGCCATGAGCACGGGAGGAATCCGCAGCGAGCACCGTGAGGGGGTCACCACGCTGGTGCTCGATCGCCCGCAGCGGCGCAACGCGCTTTCGCTGCCAATGATCGAGGCGCTCGGCCGCGACATCGCGCAGGCCGAGGGCGACGCGGCCTGCCGCTGCCTGGTGATCACCGGCGGCGAACATTTCTGCGCCGGGCGGGAGCTCGACGCCGGAATCGGCCGCACGCTCGAGCCCGTGCTCGCCTACGACGAGGCCTACGCGGCGATCTTCCGCGCCCTGATGCAGCTGTCCAAGCCCTCCGTCGCGGTCGTGCGCGGCTACGCGGTGGCGGGCGGGTTCACCCTGGCGATGGGCTGCGACTTCGTGCTCGCCGACGCGAGCGCCCGCTTCGGCGCGATGGAGATGAACAACGGCTTTCCCGCGGCGGTCAACTCTGCGCTGCTCGCGCATCTCGCCGGACCGCGCGTCGCCCTCGAGCTGCTGCTGTTCGGCGATCCGGTGCCGGCCGAGACGCTCTACCGCATGGGGCTGATCAACCGCCTCGCGGCCGACGCGCCCGAGCTCGAGCGGGTGGCGGCTGATTTCACGGTCGCCCTCGCGGCGCTCGACCCGCTGGCGGTGCGGCTCACCAAGGAGGCGCATCGTGCCGCGGCCAGTATGCCGCTCTCGGAAGCGCTGTCCTATGCCAAGAATCTCAATGCGCTGCTGCTCGCCTCGGGGCGCATCGAGGAGGGCGCGCGGGCGTTCGCGCGACGCAGGCGCAAGCCGAACTGAGTCGGGGCGCTTCCTTTAAGCGGTCGCCTTGATCGAGCTCGACCGGATTTGACCGGCGCCGCTCGCGCACCGGACAATGCGCCGCGGTACCTGGCTACCGGAGACCCCGTGCAACGCGTTCCGCTCGCATCGTTCGAACCCGCCTTGCTCAAGCGCCTCGAGCAGCTGTGGGGCAAGCCGGTCAACCTGTACCGTGCCCTGGCCAACCAGCCCAGGCTGGTCGCGGCGTGGACCGAGTTCTTCAATGCGCTGCGGGCCGACAGCGGCACGTCGCGCGCGCTGCGCGAGCTCATGATCCTGCGCTCGGCGCAGCTCGCGGGCTCCGAGTACGAGTGGGCGCAGCACCTGCGCATGGCGCGCAAGGCCGGAGTGAGCGAAGCGCAGATCGCGGCGCTGGCGCAGTGGCGCGAGGCGGGCGAGTTCGACCAGCGCGAGCGCGCGGCGCTCGCGCTGCAGGAGGCCGTCGTTGCCGGCCGGGTGGGCGACGAGGTCTACGCCGAGTGCGCGCGCCACTTCGGCCCCGGCGAGTACGTGGAGCTGGCGCTCACCGCGGCCGCGTACGTGATGGTGCCGCGCGTGCTCGAGGCGCTGCGCGTGCCGCTGGACGAGGACATCCGCGATCATGCGCCCCGTCTGCCGTAGAAAGGTGCGCCGCCGATGACGACCCAGCGCAGCTACCGCTACTACGAGTTCGTGATGGCGGCCTTCGTCACGGTGCTGATCTGCTCGAATCTCATCGGCCCGGCCAAGATTTCGCAGATTCACGTGCCGGTGCTCGGCACGCTCACCTTCGGCGCGGGGGTGCTGTTCTTCCCCGTGTCGTACATCTTCGGCGACATCCTCACCGAGGTGTACGGTTACGCGCGCGCGCGGCGCGTCATCTGGGCGGGCTTCGCCGGCCTGGGGTTCGCCTCCTTCATGGCCTCGGTGGTGGTGGCGCTGCCGCCGGCTTCGTTCTGGAAGCACCAGGACGCCTACGAGATCGCGTTCGGCAACACCTGGCGCATCGTGGCGGCCTCCATGGTCGCCTACTTCTGCGGCGAGTTCGTGAACTCCTACGTGCTCGCCAAGATGAAGATCCTGACGCGCGGGCGCTGGCTGTGGACGCGCATCATCGGCTCGACCATCTTCGGCGAGGCGGTCGATTCGTCGATCTTCTATCCGCTCGCGTTCTATGGCACCGGCATCATTCCGAACGACAAGCTGCCGCTGGTGATGGTGGCGCAGTTCATCGCGAAGGTTGGGGTCGAGGTGGTGTTCACGCCGCTCACCTACAAGATCGTCGCGGCGCTCAAGCGCGCCGAGCACGAGGACTACTACGACTACCGCACCGACTTCAATCCGTTCCACCTCAAGGCCTGAAGGCGCGGCCGCACGCCTGCGCGCAAGGAATGTCAATTTTTGCAAGGCGCATGCGGCGTTGCCGCGCTGCGGCCAATCGTGCGCAGGTATGCTTGCGCAGCGGCACAACCTGCGCACCCGTGTCCGACCGCTGCCGAGGACGGTATCAGGTCGTAGTACAGGTGCGCATCAGCCGGCGAAACGACGCATGAGCCGACAGGATATGAATGAGCTGCTGCAGCCCGCAGCGGGTGACCAGCCTTCAGCGCAAGGGCGGCCGCTGGTCGGGCGCCTGTTGCTGGGCGGGGGATTCGTCTCGGGGCCGCTGCTCGATGGCGCGCTGGTCGAGCAAAAGAGGACCAACGAGCAACTCGGCCAGGTGCTCGTCCGGCTCGGCATGCTCGAGCCGAACGAGCTTGCGGCGGTGCTTTCCCTGCAGGACGACCTGGCCGTCCCTGAGGCCGGTATCCGGCTTGCGGCCGGAGTGCGCCAGCGCCTCGGCGATCTGCTGTTGCGCGCCAGCCGCATTACACAGGCGCAGCTGGAGGATGCCCTGACGGAGCAGCGCCGCACGGGCACCAGGCTCGGGGATATCCTGGTCCACCGCGGCTTGCTCGAGCGATCACAGCTCGATCAGGTGCTCGCGTTTCAGCGCGGTCAGTCGAGCGGTTCGCCTGGCGGAGAGCGGCTCAAGCTCGGCGAGATTCTCGTTGCTACCGCTCAGATCTCCCGCGAGCAGCTCGACGCAGCGCTATCGCGGCAGCGGCTTTCCGGCAGAAAGCTGGGCGAGGAGTTGCTTGCCGCGGGCGATCTCAAGCCCCGGCAGCTCGACCGGGCGCTGTCGCTTCAGGAGCGGCTCGTCACGGCCGCCCTCGTGGCGGTGCTGTCGATCGGCTCGATTGCCGCGCCGCAGGCGTCTGCTGCCGAGACGCGGCACGCGGCCGGCACCATGCAGGTGAGCGCAATGGTGCTGCCTTTCGCCAGAGTCCAGCCGACGCAGCAGCTGCCCAGCCTGCGGATCACCCCGCAAGACGTTGCGCGGGGGTACGTGGATGTCCCGTCGGCATCCGTGCTGGAAGTCAAGACCAACAGTCGGCACGGCGTGATTCTCCGTTTCGACAACATGGCGGAATTCGTGAAGTCGATCAAGATCAGCGGTCTCGGGGGCGACATCGAGCTGGGCGCATCCGGGGGCGACGTCGTCGAGCGCCATTCCGGGTACGAGGTCGCGGGACGAGCGCTGATGCTGGGCTACCGATTCCGGCTGGACCCCAACGCCCAGCCCGGAACGTACTCCTGGCCGCTCATGGTTTCGGCAAGGCCGCTCTGAGCCGTGGCGCGAATCATCCACGGCGCCCAGGCTCAATAAGTCATCGTAATCGTGATGGGTGACGCGGTTCTGTATCCTCGCGGCACCACGTTCTGGTTGCCTGGTATCAGGCCATAGACGGTCAGCAGCTGCGTCTGCGTTTTCGGCGGGGCGGTAAAGGTGCCCGATACCGTCACCGAACCGCCGCTGCCGTCGCCCCATACCAGGGTGTGGGCGGGATCCGTATAGAGGTTGTAGAGGAGAACGTTCGCGCCCCCCGCCATGTGCCTTGCCGCGTACGAGCCCGGTCCCGCGCTCAGGGCTATCGTATAGGCCACCGTTCCGCCGGCGCCCTGATTGATTCTCGCGCAGCGGACGGTAATCGAAGTCGCGCCGCTCAGGCTGTTCACGGTGTCATAGGCGCCGAACGCGAGCGCGCGGGTCCGCACGCTGCATGCGGGTGCGGCGAGAGCGCCCTGCGACAAAAAGATCGCCGCGAGAACTGCGGCCGTGCGCGGCAATGCGCGCCGGCGTTGCCGAACTGCGGGCCACTGGGCGGCCGGCGGCTGGTCGAAGTGCGGCCGGGTCTGCTCGGCTGGAATCACGGCAGCACCCCCTTGCAGGCGAAGGTTCCGAGCTTGGGAAGGGGATCCGAGGTTTTCGGAAAGGCTACCTCGAAATTGCAGCCTTGCCCGCGCCAGGTCGCGTGCACGCGGTTCGAGGGCTGAAGACCCGTCACGTAGACTTCTCCATCGAGTCCGACCGGAAACGCCTCTTTGCGGCCGTTCAATCGCACGGTGGCGCCCGCCGGCAAGGGCTTGCCGTCCTGCAGTCGCACCTTGAACAGGGCTCCCCGTGAGGCCTGCACGGGAAACTTGAGCAGCACGCCGCTGCGGTAGTAGGGTACGGCGTCGAGGGTCAAGGAATCAACTTTCGCGTTCAGCGGCAGGTCGAGCTGCTCGATGCTGATGCGATTGTCCTGGTAGGGGCGCAGCACGGGAATCATCGCATCCCCGCGTGCATCGGTGCGGCCGACCAGCTGGTTGTCGGCGTAGACCCGCACGCCGGGATATCCGGGAACCTCGACGAGTCCGAAGCTGTCGTCGAGTTGCCGGGAAAAGAGCAGGTGGTCCCCGAGCAGCGCGATGCCGCCGCTCGCGCTCACCTGCTCGCTCGTCTGACCCTGGAGTTGCGCGGCCTGAACACTGTAGGTGCCCACGCTGTTTTGCATATCCAGTTCCGCGATCTGCTGGCCGGCGTCGGTCGCCTGCAGGTTGTATCCGTAACCCGTCCCCGCCGGCAGGCCGCGCTGAAGCGCGGCCGACCATTGACTCGCGCCGCCCTGGGTGCTTCTCGCCAAGGAAGCGGTCGTGCGATTGTCGAGGGCGAGCGTCCACGTCACGAACAGGGAGCGCGAGCTGTCGCCGCCGAAGCTGCCGAGCGCGGAGACACCGAGCTGCCCGAACCTGCCCAGATCGAGGCCGTAGGTCGCCGAGAGCAGGTCGGTGCGGGGTTGGCCACGATCTGCCAGGACCGTGTAGCTCACACCGATCGTACCGCCGCCGCGCATGGCATAGCCCAGATTCAGATTGCTGACCTGGATCGGCGCCATCGCGCCGGGCTGCAGCCCGATTTGCGTGAATCGACTGCTCGTGAATTGGGCGTGGCCCGAGAAGCTGAAGGGGGAGGCGATGTGCTCCACCCCGAACGCCGCGAGCGCCCCCAGGCCCTCCGCGCTGGTGCTGCCGGCAAGCGATCCGCTCACGACGCCGAGCCGCGGCACCAAAAAGGCGGCCCCGACGCCTGTGGTGGCCTGATTCTGCATCAGCTCGCCGTGCCACTCTCCGGTGAGACCGTCGGTCAGTCCCACTCGATAGGTCCCCGACCCAAGCCATGGACCGTACTGATCGCTCGCCAAACCGTAGTCCTCGCGCACGAAGCCGGCTTCGTAGGAAAAGTCCCGCAGGCCCTCGCGCAAGAGCGCAGGGCTGGCGTAGAACGGGCTGGTGACGAGCTGCTCGCGGCCCAGCGCGTCACGCACGACCATCGTGACGGTGCCGCTTCCCGCAATGACGGGAACGTTGCTGATCGTGAACGGCCCGGGCGCCACGTTCTGGCTGGCCACGCGCGCGTTGTTGACGTACAGATCGACCGTGGAGGGCAGGACTGCCTGGCCGCTGACGCTCTGCAGAGGGAAAGTGACCAGATTCGGCTGCGTGGCGAAATTGGTCGCGTACTGGATCCCGCCGAAGCGTACGGACTGCCCCCACGAGCCCGGGTTGCTGATCGCGTCGCCCAGCCGCAGGCTGGCGAGGCTGTCGGGCCGGTCCTTCGTCCATGTCGTGTCGAGGCGGGTGACGTGCAGACCCAGCCCGGTGTCCTGCGCGAGGAAGTCGCCGATCACCACCCCCGATTGGCCGAACGCCCCCAGCTCGAGTAGGCCGGAGCGCTGCACAAGGCCCGGCTCACGGGTCGCGACGAAGTCGTAATTCGCGAAGGCACCGAGTTGCGGCACGGTGGGCGCAGGTCCCGCCGACGGCGAGCGTGTGATCGCGGTAGCGGCGAACGCCTGTGGCGGAGCCTGGATGGCAACCGCCTGGCTCGCCTCGTCGAGGCGGTAGGTCAGTCCGCGTATGGCCTTGAGGTTGAAGTAGGGCCGGCGGTCGTGGAATAGCGGCGCCACCAGCGGCGCACGCAGACGCCAGCGTTGCAAGTCCGCCGCGGACGCGAACAGATCGCCGTTGGCGGCCTTCAGGAAGAGAGAGGTCTCGTTGAGGTGCTGCTGGTTGACATCGACGAGAAGCAGCAACTCCTCAAGCGGCGCGGCGGGCGGTGAATTTTGCGCGCCGAGCTCCGGCGCCAGGCGAAGCGCCAGCCCTTCGTCATTGCGTGCCTGGGCGCTCGCGCCGGTCCGCGGCGGGGCTGAGGAACGCGAAGGGGCCAGCGTCGTGCTGAGCCGCAACGCGAAGCCGGCCGCTCGTAGAGGTGCCGCCCGTGCCGAAAGCGCGAAAACCACGAGGACCAGTAGCGGTAGGCGGAGGCACCTAGGGGCTTCCGAGGACGAGATCCGTGTCCACATCGCCCGCATCCGTGTACGCCTTCAGATGCAACGTCTCGCCGGCTTTCAGACCCTCCTGGCTCGGCTTCAAGCGCCAGCGCATGGTCTGCGCGGGGAGGACGTACGCCGAGACCTTCTGCGTGGCAATCGGCTGCGAGGTCCCGCGGCGCGAAACGCTGAAGTCAAACACCTGGACGTGCGCGTTGCCCGCGTTCTGAAGCGCCAGCGTGAGGGCGCCGCCTTCGCCGAGTTTGGCCTGCCAATGCAGGGCGGGAGCGACCGCCTGCGCAGGATCGACGAAAACCGGAACGCCGATGCGCAGCGCGATCTGCAGTCCCTGAAAGCCCGGCTTCGGGGGGCCGGGGATTTCCTGCAGGTAAATCCGGTAAGCCGATTCCTGGGATCCATGCGGCGGTTTTCGCAGACCGAGGCGCACGATCTGCGTCTTGCCCGGCCCGATGGTGAAGATGGGGGGCGTGGCGATCAGGTCATCGGTCGCCGCGTAGACATCCTTTTCATTCTGCTGCGACCATGCCCGCACTTGGCACTGCACCACGGTCGGCGCGTCGCCCGCATTGGTTACCGATAACACGCCGGTCATCTTCGCGGCCGACAGGTGGATCCGGACCGGCGAAACGTTGAACGTTGCGGCACGGGCCTGGGCAGCGATCCCCGCGATGATCATGACAAGGCAGAACCACCCGAGTCGGGTGGTCATCGGCCGCTGCATCAGTAGGTCACGGTGACGGTGATCGAATCAGTGTAACTCGCCGCCGGAACCGCGGCCTGGTTGGTGGGATTGTCGGGAATTTGCCCGTATACGGTTTCCGTGATGGCATTGCCGCCGCCCATCCCGGAACCTGTGCCCGCCAGGGTGTCCGTGCCGACGGTATTGCCCCAGTTTGTGGCGTGGCCCGAGTCCTGCCACAGCGTGTATTGGAGGGTATCGGTTGCGCCATCGGTCATGAGACGGGTCGTCGTCGATCCGCCCACGGTCGTGCCCGCATCCAGACCGATGTTGAACGCGGTGTTCTTGGTGCAATTGACAACGATGTTCGTCGTCGCATTGACCGCCCCTGCGCCGGGATTGTAGGCGCCGAATGCCAGGGCGTTTACCGTGCCGAGCGTGCAGTTCTTGGGAACGTTGGCCGACACTGCGAAGGTCGTAGTCGTAGTGAGCGCATAAGCCGCCGACGGGAGCAGACCCGCCGCGGCCAGCGAAAGCGCCGCGAGCGAGGCCTTCAGGGCGAGAGAACGGGCTCCCCCGTGTCTTGTTCCGCTATGCGGGCCAGACAAGTTGATGAGCTTGGGCGAGCGAGAACCCACTTCTGCAGTCGTCGTTTTGAGATTCATGTTGAGCCTTCTAAGTCGGCGATCGGTTGAGGGGAATGCCCCGCATTCCTGTGGTTTGGACATTACCTCGCATACCTTCAAAGTAGTGTCAGGATTGGTGAATAACATGATGATCTTACAAAATTTTTTTTAAGAATGTGCAAGGAGGCCGATGCAAGGGACAGGACAACTCGATAACTTGTCCACGATTCGCCGCGATCATTTTGTCTTATCTATTTGTCCTGAAAGCAGAAACGCCGATGGGCGCGCCTGGTGTCGGACCTGCGCGAAGGCGTGCGAAACAGCGCTGCGCAAGACAGGCGCAGGGCCAGTGACAGGGTGATTGCGAAGTCGTCGGCCGCGGGCAGGGACGATCCCGCGCCGAGGATCAGTGCAGCGGCAGCGTGCCCGCGCGGTACGCCTCGAGCACCTGCTCGAGCTGTGCGCGCACCGGGCTCGGCCAGTCGTCGAGGTAGGTCTTGCCGTCGATGTCGATGAAGAAGTAGCCGGCGAGGTAGTCGATGTCCTGCAGGCGCCACAGCACGAGATGGTGCGCGCCGATGCTCGCTTCGGCGAGGATCCGGTTCTGCGGCAGAAAGTAGCGCCCGTAGGCGCGCGCAAAGTCCTCCGGCTTCCAGCCCGCGTAGGCCTCGCGCAGCAGCTGGTAGCGCTGCTTAGGAGCGTTCGAGAGCAGCGCCGCGTCCTCGATCTGGCCGCGCGCGAGATGTTCGATCAGCAGCTTGGCCGCGTCGAGCGCGTTTGTCGGCGCGAGCTTGACGCCCGGCGCAAGCGCCTGGGCGTCGGGTGTGAAGCCGCGCAAGGTGTACGCGATCTTGCTGCCGTCCGCGAGCGTGAGGCTGCGCGCCTGCTCGGTCTGCGCGTGCGCCGAGACCAGGGCCAGGCAGGCCAAAGCTGCCGCGAGCGCACGGCGCACGGCGAGTCTCAGGCGGCGGCGCGCTGGATGGCAGGCTGAGTGCCGGCGCTGCGCCAGCGCTCGAGGAGCTCGGCGCGCTTGCGCCGCGCCTCGACGATGCTGCGCATCTTGATGTGGCCGAAGCCGCGGATCTCCTCGGGCAGCGACGCGATCTCGAGCGCAAGCGCGTGGTTGTCGCGCGTCAGCCCAGCGAGCAGCTGCGCGACCGTTTCCTCGTACTCGCGCACGAGGGCGCGCTCGGCGTGCCGCTCCTCGGTGCGCCCGAAGGGGTCGAGCGGCCCTCCGCGCAGGCCCTTGAGCCTGGCGAGCACCTTGAACGCGGACATCATCCACGGGCCGAAGCGCATCTTCCGCGGCTCGCCGGTGCGCGCATCGGGCCTGGCGAGCAGCGGCGGCGCGAGGTGGAACACCACCTTGTAGTCGCCTTCGAACATGTTCTCGATGGTTTTGGAGAACTCGCCCTCGGCGTACAGGCGCGCAACCTCGTACTCGTCCTTGTACGCCATGAGCTTGGCGTAGTAGCGCGCGACCGCCTCGGCAAGCTTGCTCGATCCGGTCTTCTCCTGCTCGGTCTTGCGCGCTCTATCGACTAGCGAGCGGTAGCGCGCGGCGTAGGCGGCACTTTGGTAACCGGTCAGTTGCTGCACGCGCCGCTCGATCAGCTCGTCGAGGTTGCGCGAGAGGTGCTGGTCGAGCGGGATGACCTCCGCCGGAACGGCGACGCGGCGCACGAGCTCGAGATCCAGCGCGGCGCGCCGGCCCCACTGGAAGCTCTGCATGTTGAACTCGACCGATACGCCGTTCAGCTGGATGGCCCGTTCGAGCGCCGTCGCGGAGAGCGGCACCCAGCCTTTCTGGTACGCGTAGCCGAGCATGAACATGTTGGTGGCGATCGAGTCGCCCAGCAGGTTCGTCGCCAGCTCGGCGGCCGGGATGAACGCGACGTTGTTCTCGCCGGCGGCTTGGGCGATGTCGTGGCGCAGGTCGCTGCCGGGCAGCTGCCAGTTCGGGTTGCGCACGAAATCCGCGGTGGGGGTGGTGGTCGCGTTCACGACGGCGCGCGTGCGCACGGGATTCATCTTGTCCAGCGCGTCCGTGCTCGCGGTCACCACCAGGTCGCAGCCGACCACCAGGCTCGCATCGCCGCTACCCAGGCGCGCGGCGTGAAGCTGCTCGGGTGTTGCGGCGATCTTCACGTGCGACATGACCGCGCCGTACTTCTGCGCCAGACCCGACATGTCGAGCACCGAAACGCCCTTGCCTTCGAGATGCGCTGCCATGGCGAGGATCTGGCCGATGGTGATGACCCCGGTGCCGCCGATGCCGGTGACCAGCACGCCGTAGGGCGCGGCGAGCGGCGCCGGCGTCACCGCGGGCAGGGGCGGGAGCTCGTCCGCTGGCCCAACGCGCGCCGGCGATTTGCCCTTTTTCAGGCGCCCGCCCTCGACCGTGACGAAGCTCGGGCAGAAGCCCTTGACGCAGGAGAAGTCCTTGTTGCAGGTGGACTGGTTGATCCTGCGCTTGCGTCCGAACTCGGTTTCGAGCGGCTCGACCGAGAGGCAGTTGGACTTCACGCTGCAGTCGCCGCAGCCCTCGCACACCAGCTCGTTGATCACCGCGCGCTTGGCCGGATCCGGGTAGGCGCCGCGCTTGCGGCGGCGGCGCTTCTCGGAGGCGCAGGTCTGGTCGTAGATGATCGCCGATACGCCCGGCATCTCGCGCAACTCGCGCTGCACGGCGTCGAGATCGTCGCGCTCCCGGACGGTCACGCCGGGCGCCCAGTTCACGCCCGCGGGGTACTTCTCGGGCTCGTCGGTGACGATGACGATCGGCTTCACCCCCTCGGCGGCGATCTGGCGCGAGATCATCGCCGGATCGAGCGGGCCGTCGTGGTGCTGCCCGCCGGTCATCGCGACCGCGTCGTTGTACAGGATCTTGTAGGTCATGTTGACCTTGCCCGCGACCGCGGCGCGGATCGCGAGCAGGCCGGAATGGAAGTAGGTGCCGTCGCCGATGTTGGCGAAGATATGCTTCTCGTCGGTGAACGGCGCCTGCCCGATCCAGGGCGCGCCTTCGCCGCCCATGTGCGTGAAGGTGGCGGTATTGCGATTCATCCACACCGCCATGAAGTGGCAGCCGATGCCTGCGGTGGCGCGGCTGCCCTCTGGCACGCGCGTCGAGGTGTTGTGCGGGCAGCCAGAGCAGAAGTAGGGCTGCCGGATCGCCGAGACGCGTGGTTTGGCGAGTGCCTGTTCCTTGAATTCGAGGAATGCGAGCCGCTCGCGGAATTGCGAGCCGAGCTTGGCGGACAGGCCCAGCTTCTCGAGGCGCTGCGCGATGGCGCGCGCGACGATGGTCGTTGAGTGCTCGTAGTGCGCGGGCAGCAGCCAGGTGCCTGCAGGCTGGCCCGCGGCGCGGCTCCACTCGCCGTTGTCGTCGAACTTGCCGACGACGCGCGGCGCGCGTTTACCCGCTTCCCAGGTGTACAGCTCCTCCTTGATCTGGTACTCGATCAGCTGGCGCTTTTCCTCGATGACCAGGATCTCATCCAGTCCCTGGGCGAAGCGGCGCGCGCCCTGCGGCTCGAGTGGCCAGCTCATGGCCACCTTGTAGACGCGCAGGCCGATGTCGCGCGCGGCTTGCTCGTCGATCCCGAGGTCGGCGAGCGCCTGCATGGTGTCGCCGAACGATTTGCCGGTGGTGACGATGCCCAGGCGGGCGTTCGGGCTGTCCCAGACGATTCGATCCAGGCCGTTGGCGCGCACGTAGGCGAGCGCCGCGTACACCTTCCAGTCGAGCAGGCGAGCTTCCTGCTCGAGGATGCCGTCCGGCCAGCGGATGTTCAGGCCGTCGCGCGGCAGGGGGAAGGCGTCCGGAAGCTTGATCTGCACGCGCGCCGGGTCGAGCACGACCGAGGCGCCCGACTCGACCACATCGGTCACGCACTTGAATGCCACCCAGCATCCCGCATAGCGGCTCATGGCGAAGCCGTGCAGACCGAGATCCAGGTATTCCTGGACATTGGCCGGATTGAGCACCGGGATGAGGCAGGCCTTGAAGATGTGTTCCGACTGGTGCGGGAGCGTGGAGGACTTCGCCGCGTGATCGTCGCCGGCGAGCAGCAGTACGCCGCCGTGCTTCGAGGTGCCCGCGGCGTTGCCGTGCTTGAACACGTCGCCGCAGCGGTCCACGCCCGGTCCTTTGCCGTACCACATCGCGAACACGCCGTCGTAGCGCGCGCCCGGGAACATGCCGACCTGCTGCGTGCCCCACACCGCGGTGGCGGCAAGGTCCTCGTTCACCCCGGGCTGGAACTTGATGTGGTGGGTCTCGAGGTGCTTGTGCGCACGCTCCAGCGCCTGGTCGAGGCCGCCGAGCGGCGAGCCGCGGTACCCGGAGATGAAGCCGGCGGTGTTGAGGCCGGCGCGCAGGTCGAGTTCGCGCTGCAGCAGCGGCAGGCGCACCAGCGCCTGCGTGCCGGTCAGAAAGGCGCGGCCCCTTTCCAGCGTGTACTTGTCCTCGAGAGAGACCTTGGCGAGCGTGGCGGGGTCGAGCGGGGCGTTCATCAGCGTGTCTCCACAGAAATCGTGTTCGTGTGGGCGCGGCGCTGCGGGGGTGATGCAGCCTTGCGCGCGGGGCGCAGCGGGATTGTGTCCCCCTTCGCGGCCGTCAGACTAGCATAACCACTTGCCGCGAGCGCGCACCCGTCCGACCGGGCGCACAGGGCGGAGCATGGCTGCCGCCGCCCTCGCACAACGCAAGCGTTGCAGTGCGCGCGCGGTCGGTCCGCAGCGCCTGTAAGTGACGCGGCCTACGCTGCGGCGGCGCGCCCTTTGATGCGCGGCTTGGGCGGCTTCCGCGCGCCGGGCCGATCCCAGTACGGCTCGGGGCCGAACGAGTCGGCCAGGTAGTCGATGAACGCCCGCGTCTTGGCGGGCAGGTAACGGCGGTGCGGATACACGGCGTAGATCGCCACGTCGGTGCCGAAGGTGTAGCCCGGGCACAGCGGCACGAGCGAGCCGTCCTCGAGGTGCGTGCGCACGTCCCAGGTCGATTTGAGCGCGACGCCGAGCCCCGCGAGCGCCCATTCGCGCAGCACCTCCCAGTTGTCGCAGGCGTAATGCCCGGCCACGCGCACCGTACCCGGCTTGCCGTCCGGCCCCCTGTACTCCCAATTCATCGCGAATCCCTGCTCCCAAGTCGCCACCAGGCAGTTGTGCTGCGCGAGATCCTGGGGCGCGCTCGGCGTGCCGTGCCGCCGGAGGTAATCGGGGCTCGCGCATACCACGCGCCGGTTCGGCGCGAGCTTGCGCGCGGCGAGCGATGAGTCCTCGAGCTCGGCAATCCGGATCGCGACATCGAAGCCCTCCTCGATCAGGTTGATGCGGCGATCAGACAGGCTGAGCGCCAACTGCACCTTCGGGTAACGCGCCGCGAACAACGGCACCAGCGGCGCGACGTGCTTGTGGCCGAACGAGGCGGGCATCGTTACCTTGAGCACGCCCTGCGGCTCCACGCGGCCCGCGGCCACGACGGTATTGGCCTCGGCGATCTCTGCCAGGATGCGCGCGCATGCCTCGTAATAGGCCGCGCCTTCGTCGGTCAGGCTGAGACTGCGTGTCGTGCGGTTGACGAGGCGCACGCCCAGGCGCGCCTCGAGCGCTGCCAGCCTGCGGCTCACCATGGCGGGCGACAGGCCGACCTCGCGGGCGGCGGCAGACAGGCTTCCGCTCGCGACCACCTTCGCGAAGACAGTCATCTCATGAAAGGAATCCGACATATTTATGCGTTAAATGCAAAAGTGTTTATTTAATATTGATGATTATAAACAAAACCGCAAAGGCTTAGTATTGCTGCATCGCAACACCATACGAGCCGGTTTGGCCATGAATGCGAATGAGATTCGAACCACTGAGGGGCGGCTTGCTGCCGCGCCGCGCTTGTCGAAGCTCGAGTTCGACTTCGCGGATGTCCGGATGCGTGCTGAAGTCGAGCGTGCCCAAGAGATCTCGCGGGCGGTGAATGCCGGACTTGCGCACCTGACCACGCTTTTCGGGCGCTTGCGAGAGCTGCTTGCGGTGCGCGGCGCCAAGCGCCTGCTGCACGGCTGAAATATTACGCCGTTACCGCTCACCGGCGGCAACGGCAGCGAACGCGCCCGCCGCGGATACTCCTCCTCCTCCTCCTCCGCGGCGGGGTTCGTCCCGCTCCGTACCTTCGGGTGCGGAGCGGGACCGCTACCTGAAGAACAACGCTGTGTTGCGCTGCAGCGCAACACCCTAATTTCGGAACAACCAGGTAGGTTTGTGGGGCTCGCGAACTGCTGACGCAGTGCGCCCCGCTCAGGTCTGCAGCTCGCGCCACATTTCGACGTCGCGCCGCGCGGTCCAGATGCGCGGATGCGCGATGCCGCGCGCTTCGTCGTAGGCGCGCGAGACGTCGAACGGAATGCAATGCTCGTAGATCGGAAAGCCCGAATATGCGCGATCCAGGCGTCGCCGCGTGAGCTCGTAGGTTTCCTTGAGCGACTTGTTTGCCGCCACGCCGCGGCGTGCACAGGTCAGCAGTGCGCGCACGAAGTCCTGCGTGTAGCG
>Ga0307374_10007051_pt1 | contig 17313 bp, 14 predicted proteins | sample OX3MG_FD_202532 | JGI IMG/M metagenome (GOLD analysis project Ga0307374, IMG submission 202532) | Soil microbial communities from Risofladan, Vaasa, Finland - OX-3 | ecosystem: Environmental > Terrestrial > Soil > Coastal area > Acid sulfate soil | place: Finland: Risofladan, Vaasa | collected... | reverse complement strand
TGTACACGTTGTATCGCCCGCACCGCACAAGAATGCTGCGTCAAATGCTCCCATGTTTGGCATCAAGTTTTGGAAATACGGAATGGCAGCAATCTGCGAGAGGCCCGCCACGTTTGGCTCGCCGGTGGACAGAGTCGGGGGTACAGACGGATTGCCCGGCGTCCCTATGACGTTGACCACTTGACGGTACGCAGACCACAGGTCTGTTCCCGACTGTGGATCGCGAAGGTTGAGATATTGAGCGAAGTCTTGCTTCCCCAGCAATCGGCGCCCCAGAGTGCCAACGTAAGCCACATCCACTACGAATTTACCGGGCAGCTCCCGCTGGATCGAAGCATCGAAGTGAATCGAATACGGCGTGTGCAAGTTGGGATCCACAGCGAACCCTGCGTTGCTGACGTTGGCCACTGGCGTGAACGGGAATGTACCCGTCGTGGGGATTCCGGACAAGAATTGTGAAAGCGGCGGCAGCCCCGTGCACGCCCCTGTAGCATTGCACGTCCCCGAAAAACGTGGCGCAGTTGCGAGGTCGAATTGCTGCGGTCCGTCGGCCAAGGATGTCGCCGTTCCCGGCGAACCATTTAGATCGCTATCCAATGCCAGGGCTTGGCCAATGCGATCGTAGAACATCCCGGCGCCCAGCCGAATAGAAGTTTTCCCTCCTTCTCCAAACAGAAACCGCCCGACGCCATCCGAAAAATTCGGCGCATAGGCCAACGCCAGGCGAGGAGAGAAGTCTTTGTAGTTCGGCCGATACCAGGAATTCCTGCCACCGTTCGCCTTTCCCGCAAGGTTCCAGGAAAGCAGCGGCGACGCAGAGGATGGAATGCCGTTGTTCATATTCTTCACGCGCTGTTGGAACCATTGCTCGATGTCAAATGACGGGGCCACCTCGAAACCATTCGCTTCCCAAGGCGGAGTTTCGTAGCCATATTGAAGACCCAGAGTCAGAGTCAAAGATGGCCGCATATGCCAGCTATCTTGACCGTAAAAACTGAAGTAATTCTCATTGAATTGCCGCTGCTCGGGTGTGCCTTGCGGAAAGACCGACCCACTCTTGGGGTCAGCCAGGAAGGAAGCATTCACCTCCGTGATTGAACCTGTAAGTGCCATCATGGCCCGTTCGAACAGGTTCGCGTTGCCAACGGCCGGGAATGTGGTTCCACTGTTAATCGCTGTAACCATATTGTCGCACAGCGACACGCAGAACCCGTTGTTCATCACATAGGCGGGGAAGGAAAGACCTAAATCCGTGCGTTGGTTGCGGATGAAGGTCACCGATCCTCCGAATTGGAACGTGTGTGCTCCGTGAACATACGCGAGATCGTCGTTAATCTCATGAACCGGAGTGCGATGGCTATTGCCGCGGTTGAACGACACGAGCGTGTCGAAGGACCTCGCCTGGAAAGACGCCCCGGTTTGCCCCGTCAGCTCGACGCCCAACCGCGTGAACCCATAGCGAACTGTGTTTGTTATATTCGAGCCGAACTGCCCTTGATACTGCACTGCGATGCCCTTGCTATTGTTCAGCAGTTCCGAAGCAGGGTTCTGGCCAGGAAATTGCGCATCCGTCAGCGCCACATGGTAGTCGCCGATCGACCCGCGCACGAAAATTGTATGACGTCCATCTTGCGTCAGATTGTAATCGACGCGCGCTGTCTGGATGGCGCTGGTACGCGGTATGCCTGCATTGAACACGAACGCGTTAAAGCTCAGGCCATTATCCAGCGATACAGCAGGATCGTTGCCGTGGGGAAACAAGTTCAGATAGCTGATCATGGCTGGATTTACGCCGCCGCTGGCTCCAGCCGGATCGAGCGACTGAAATTGCGCCGGCGTCAGACCAAAAGCCCCGGCGGGAATCGTGTGCGGTCCTGTCAGTCCATTCACGGTGCCGCCCTGGCACTGAGTGGCGGCGGGGTTCTGGCATTGGTAGACAAGCACGCCATCGCGCAAAGCATCAGAAGCAACGTTGCGCGGACCAGCGGATTCCGTGCTTGACTCGCGACGTTCCTCAGTATCGAGGAAGAAGAACAGGCGATCCTTCTTGATCGGGCCACCTAGCGAGCCGCCGGGGATCTGGCGCTGCAGCTTCGGGCGCGCCAGCCCAGTCTGGTTGTTGAAAAATGGATTCGCGGCCGTGCCGCTGGTGCGATAGTACCAGCGCACGTTGCCATGAAACTTGTTCGTGCCGGACTTCGTCAGCAGCGCCACTTGCGGGCCGCTCACTCCGCCATCCGTGGCATTCGCATTCGTCGTCGTAACCCGGAATTCCTCGACGGAATCAAGCGTGATGGGCAGCGCGCTGGTGAAGGGCGATTGATTTTGCCAATCGTTAGCGTCGACACCGTCCACCGTTACGTTCGTCTGATTGCCGCGAATTCCGTCCACCGACCCTTCGCGCATATCCAAGCCCTGGTTCGCGCCCATGGACAGTAGATCGGTGTCTGATTGCCCCGTGAAAACAACTCCTGGCTGAAGCGTCAGCAAGTTCACCACGTTGCGTGCCAGAAAGGGCAGGCTTTCCACCTGTTTCGGATCAAACGCGGTACCGACGGTTGCGTCTTCAGTGTTTAGGGTGGGAGTCGCAGTTGACTCCACAGTCACCTGTTCGGTCACCGCGCCCACAGCGAGTCGTACGTTGAGCGTGGTGGGCGTGGCCACTAGGATGGCTACCTGCTGCTGCACAAAAGTCTTGAATCCATCTTTTGTGACCTGCACGCGGTAGGTCCCCGGCGGGAGCTGGCCGAAGCTGAACGTTCCGGTGGCGTCGGTCTGCTCGGTGCGAGTGACTGCCGTGGCGCTATCTATGATTTCGACTTTTGCGCGGGCGACCAGAGCATTGGTCGGATCCGTAACTGTACCCTGCAATGACCCGAGGTTTTGTCCCCAGAGTGCGCTGGAACTCCAGGCAATTAGGCACAGCACCAGAAAACCCGCACGGATGATCTGTGAAGTCCAACGATTCATTTGCTGCCTCCATAACTTCAAACTTTCCCTATCCGCATCCGGCTCGGTACAACAGCGCACAGACTTCCGACTCAATAAGTGTTCATTCCATCACAGCGTGTCAAATAGGAATATGGAGACTGCTCACACAACAGACTCTTTCCGAATGTCAAGCACATCTTCGGTCTTCCCTTTTAGGTCGCGTCAAACTGGCCACCAAGAAAATCGACCGCATTGCATGCGAGACCCAACGGTTCACAATCATCCTCCGTGAGTTTTTTGTTCTTGTGCGCGTCCATCTTCTTCCCCTCCTGAATCCAGTCATACTCAATTCCCCTTGGGGCGGGACGCACACGAAAGAACATTTAGGCGTTGCCGATTGGCGTGGCCGGTGCGACCGGTGCGCTTTGGCCATTCCGCGTAGTTTTGGTGAACGTGCTCGACGTGGTACGTAATGTGTTGCGTCTGCATGTCCAACCACCTCTCCAGCGTAATTATCCCTTTTCGAGGATGCTGCGAGGTGTGCGCCCAAACAGCCTCTGGAATGTGACGAAGGATGTGGTGAGTCATTCTTCGCAGGCGCACGATCAGTCCCAGCGCTTCTTTCGTGCTTTGGTGGAAGTAGCCGAGCGTGCTCACCCATTTGAACGAGTCGTGAGTCGTTACAATCGACCCCGGTTCAACGATGAACTGACGGCACACCACGTACGCTTCGGTTTCGCTGTCCGCGAGGTGCAAGATAATTTCGTGTATGCTCCAGCGATCATGCGCCGGGCGATAAAGCCACATCTTTTTCGGGCAACCCCGAAGTCCTTCTGAAAGAAGGTCCGGCCCGCAAGCGAAAAGCTCCAGTGTTTTTTCCCTCTCTTGGGAGTCCGTCGCTTTTCCCTCTTTTTCTACTAGAGTCGGCTGTGTCGTTGAGCACGTTTGTGCTCGCCACACAGCCGACCCTTGATCCTGGAGCCTTCTCCCACAGCTAGAACGTAAAGCGCACGGCTAGTTGCACGTTCCTATTGCCCGTCCGCTGAGACTGGATAGCGGAGTTGAACGGAATCCCGTTGCTAAATGGGATAAGAGACATGTTAGCGTGGTTCAACGTATTGTACATTTCCCCGCGGAATTGAAGGTTGTAGCGTTCGGTCACCTTAAAGTTCTTGTACATCCCCAAGTCCAGATTGTAGTTGCCCGGCCCACGGAAAGTGTTTCTTCCGGTCATATTGCTCGGGAAGGGGCCAAAGTCGGAAGTACCTGTGATCGGGTTGAAGTAACTGGAGTCGTAGTTTGTCCCCGCCGTTCCGAAGTTGATGTAATTATTGACGTCAGGAACACCGGTAGGCACTGCATGACCCGTGGTGGGTATGCCAGGACCGATGGCGAATGCCCGCGGGCATGTCTGAAAGGCGTTCGTGCAATCGAAGATGGAAACTGGAAAGCCCGTTCGCGCGACGAATATCGGAGCGATTTCCCAGCCATCGAGAACTTGCTTCTCAACACCTTCGGTGCCGCGGGCAAACGGAATGTTCCAGATCGCACCAAGCGCGATGCGGTGACGATTATCGAATTCCGCCGGCCCCCGATCGAGGTTCGGATTGTAAGGGTCCAAGTAACCGGTATTAAACGTGAAGTTGCCTTCGCTGAACGTCGAGCTCAAATCGTCTATGGCTTTCGCGTAAGTGTAATTCGCCGAGAGACTGAGGCCGGTTGTTCCCAGATTGTTCATCGTCAGCCCAACATTCAACGAATTATAGAGCGATTTCCCATCGCTGTTGCGCCGGAAGGCAGTGCTATATTGTGTGCTCCTCAGCCTGGTGGTGCATGGAGCAGCAGGGGAAGGCGTAACGCCGCCGTTGTTACACGGAAGCCCGAGATAAACGTTGCCCGTACCCGGGCTATTGAAGTCGGTGAGTGAGTAAAGCCGCGCGCCCTTCGAGCCGGAATAGCCGATGGAACCAAGCAGATGGGGCGAGAACTGGTGCTCTAGTGTCAGGCTATACAGGTGGGCATAGGCCGTGCGAATATGCGGATTCACGTTTCTGAGCGACGTCGTTGGCAAGCCAATCGTGCCGGTCGTTCCGGAAAGCGGCCCCGCGTTATTCGTCGTGATTGGGCCCGGCTGGACGCCTGACGTTCCCGCACGCAGCGAGACAACCGCGTAGTTTGGAGGGTTTTGTATCAAGTTGAAGGTGACATTGCCGAAGTTGCGCTCGTACCCGATACTATAGCCGCCCCGCAGCGATGTCTTGCCGTCTCCAAACACGTCCCAAGCAAAACCCAGGTGCGGAGAGAAATCCCTAAAATCCGGAGCCCAGAGGCCTCCGACCGAGCTCTGACTGGCGATCGAAACATCTCCGTTGGCGTACTGTTCGAAGAAATTCCCGCCCCCGCCCAGATAGTAGTTGGAGTCGAGATTGGGGTTAGAGTTGTGTTGCACGCCATAATAGTCCCAGCGCAAGCCGAGCGTGAGTTCCAAGGTCGGTCTTACTTTCCATTCGTCCGACACATACGCACCGAGCTCGTTGTATCGGTTGCTACGGGTAAACTGGGGTGGTCCAACAGGCAAAGTGACTGTACAGTTGGAAGTCGGAGTGGCAACGTTTACGCACGGAGTCTTGCCCTGGGGATAGATGGCCGACTCGAATAAAGCCAGTTGCCCGTTCAGGAAATTGTCCAGTCCCAGCCCAGGATTGCTGCTGGACAACCCCTCGATAGCTTCCTCGTACGCGCCGAACGCACGATTATCTTCAAGGTAGGTGTAGCTGCCTCCGAACCGAATGGTATGCACGCCGTGGGTAAAACTCAGATCCTCATACGCCTGATAGAAGTTCTGAGGGCCGCCGAAAGGGATAGCGTTTCCTGGAGTGAATTCACTATATCCAGGCAACGCGACTAAGGTCCCCCCAAATTGAGTTCCAGTAGTATTCTCCAAATACAGAGTGGGTCCAACAGGATTCGCTCCGAGCGGCTGGAGATTGCTCAGGCGGTTATAGACAATTTTAGACTGACTGACCAAGTTAAGGGATACGACCCGCGTGAATGAAATCAAAGCATTCTGGTCCGAGGTTAGTTGTCCCGTTTCATACCCTTGATACGGGCTGGTGTTGACTGAGCCGGCGAAATCAGCGGCGTGGTTGTCAGCGAAACGCACATAGAGCTGAGACTTGTCGCTGATATCCCAATCCACACGGCTATCCAGTAAATATTGATTCGTGGGGCTGCCCGCGCCCGCGTTCGAAGGAGTGGTGTACTGGACTTTGTCAAACATCGGGGAAGTCAAAGGATAGCTCTGGCACGGGCCGCCACTCGCACTTCCTGTGCAGGGGTCAGGGGATCCGGCATTGATGAAATCCTGGCGCGAAAAGGCTCCCAACGACGTCAAGCTAGAACGAGGCTTTCCGAGAGCGGTGAAGAAAGCCTGGGTGTTCGCCGCAGCAGCAGAGAGGAAAGCCGGGTCGGGAATCAGGACAACTTGCGATCCGTTGCTCCGGATCCGATTCCACTCTGGATTCGCGAAGAAGAAGAGCTTATTCCTCTTGATGGGACCGCCAATGGAGAAACCAAACTGGTTGCGGACATATGTGGACCGCGAGATGCCGTTAGCATTATTGAAAAAGTCGTTCGATGCCAAGCGAGAAACACGGTTGAACTCATAGCCAGATCCATGGAATTCGTTTGTGCCGCTCCTCGTAGCAACGTTGACCACACCAGCATCGGCGCGACCGTACTGCGCGCCGTAATTATTGGTCAGGATACTGAACTCCTGAACCGAATCAAGGGGAACGGGCTGGCCGACAGAGGCCGTGAACTCGTCGTTGTTCGCCGACCCATCAAGCAGGACATTCGTTCCGGCGGCGCGCTGTCCGTTAATCGACAGCCCCATTACACCCCGTCCCGAAGGATCGTCTTCCGAAACTGTGCCCGAGAGAGCGGCAAAATCATATGGATTCCTGGTAAGCGTGGGGAGTTGCAAAATCTCTTTGGAATCAATAAAGGTGCCGACGGTCGGCGTTTCGGTATTGACCTGAGCTACGCCGCCGCTCGTGATCTCTACTGTTTGACCTGCGGCGGAAGCGATGGCGAGCTTGAGATTGACACCGACCGTTCCCCCCACTGTTACGGTGACATCCTGCTCCGCCTTCTTGAATCCGGAAACGTTCAACACTACCGAATAAGAGGCTGGCAAAAGGTTCGGAGCCGAGAAAAACCCTTGCGCGTTCGTATTAACGATACGGACGGCACCGGTGGCCAAGTTGGTGATCGTGACGGTGGCATTGGGCACCACCGCACCACTAGGGTCCGTGACCGTACCATTAATCTGCCCGGTCTCAGCCTGCGACCACGCCGGTCCAGCCGCGGCAAGAATCAAAACAAATAATGAAATGATCAAGGCCCCTTTACTCGCCCACCTTACGCCGACACTGTAGAAACGCATCCCATCACCTCACAGGAAGTAGAATTTCGAGAACGAAACACGCAACCTCGACGAACCAATGTGCAAGGCGAAGACCAAACGTCCGTGGCACGTTCCTGCAACGTTTACAATCACTTACGCAAGCACTCGGTTAGCACTTGTATGAGTTCCTGGAGGCTATTGATCGCCGTCGTCCCTGCAACGCTACGCCTCGCGTTACCAGAACAACACATCGTCACAGTTTGTCGTCAACACACATCAAATGGAAGGCACACATCAGAGAATTCCATACTTGGAAGACGTTCGGATGCAAAGATAGCTGAAAGAGCGCATGAGAAACTGCGAAAGTCTCTCGTCTCAACTGGAAACGGAAGGGCGTTCCGGCAGGTGTTGTACTCCACCTGTCGCTACCAAAAACTCCATCCAGACTGAAAAATCTCACTGCGCATTGGGCGCGAAAAGCTAATGCGAAGGATGGACTTTGAGTCCACGGATTCCGAGATGCGCGAGACGATCAACCTCGGCGCCAGCATCGGGAACGTATTTGGGATGAACCGAGCCAAAAGCAAGCAATCGGGCGGGATCAGCGCAACAGTAAGAGGTGATCCAGTCGTTTACTTCCGGAGGAAAGCCAATCACTTCGGGGCTGACGTAGTTAATCAGGCCAGCGCGCTCGATTCCGGCCTCGTCCAGAAAGTTTAGAAACAATTTCGCGTCGGCGGAATAGCGCTCAACTTCAGGATAATCTCTACGGCCTTTTTGGATCAGCGCCAATGCGTGAGGCTTGTACGCGTGCAGCGGCTGGATGTGAATATGAATGTCGATGACCGGCGTTGCATCCGATGCCAAGCTATTTCCTCCTGCTATTGAGCAACGCAGAATATAGTGACGCGCCAGGCTAGGTAAAATGCCGATTTTGACGTGGGATAATGAATTCGCAGATATCACTATATTGTGCGGCCCTCAATAAATAATTGGGCATTCAACCCGGATTCACCAGATGATTTGACGAAAATACATCTTAACGCGGATTACCCGGAGAGCGAATGTCATTAACCCAGACTCGCGGGTGCAGACTCTGCTGAGCGACGGTGGCCGAGAAAGTCCGCGACAATCCACGCGGACGCGGCGGCCGCGAGAGTCGCCAGACCTTCGGACCAGTTCCAAGAACTATGGGGATTGGCAAAGAGCGCCGGCAGCCATACCAGCAACCCGAAACCCACGATCATCGTCGTGGTCAATCGAGACGCGAGCAGGGCCATGACCCCCGTGAACAGAGCGATCGCGGCAAGAGCAAACGCGGCGGTGGTTGCAACCGCCCAGAACATTTGTCCAAGCGGAATCCATTTCGGAACAAGACTTACTGTTCCAGAGAGATAGAAAAGCTGTTCCAGTCCAAACGAGACAACACAAATACCGAACGAGTAGTACCCGATCTGAGCCAATCTTGCCGTTCGAGCCGGGCCGATTGGACCGGAACACGCGTATAGGATCAGGGCCCCCGAGACGTATGAGAATTGGTAGAAGAAGTTGCCAAAGTTATTGTAGACGAGCGGATGATGAATGATGAACGGTAAGCCCAGCAGGGCGAAGATTAAGTAGATTGCACCCAGTGCCACAGCACCGGCTCGGGCCGTTCTCGGCCATTGAACGGCTACGCCTGCAAGGATTTCGATGATGGCCACGATGTAGGTGAGAATCCCGCGGTGAGGAACTGCTGCAAGCGCGTCGTAGTTATGCCACACCAAGGCACAGATGCCGGAACCAATCGTCGCCAAGCCATAGACGTAACGCCCTAGAGAATATTTCATTGCAGCGCCTTAGCCGGAACCAGTGCAGACACCTTATTAAACACGAGCACCCTGTTGGGAGGATGAGCGGCAAGCATGGGGACATAAATCAGTAGAGCGACTGCAAAAGTAGGTACCCTCATCAACAGCACAATGAGAAGGAGCGTCATCGTCAGCAGTGCGGCCGCCAATCCATCCTGTCTTTTGGCGCAGATGCTCGCGCAGGCCGCAAACGGCGCGGTGCCGACGAAAGAGGTCCGGAACAGGTGCCACAGAAGCCACCGAGGTACCAGCGCTGCTACTGAGCTGGAAAAAATGAAGTGCTCCGTGCCAAACATGGCGATGCGAATGACAAAGAGGGACCGGCCCAGTTTGAGAAAGTCGTGGGTCATTTTATTGTTTTGTCCTGTTTCATGGAACCGAGATTCGAGCGCCCATTGTTTCGCTAGAACGTGGATCGCCGCAATAGCCACACTACAGGAATTCGCCATAGCCACTTTGAGAAAGAGAAGCGCAACTCTCGCCACAACGGCATGCCTGCTTGCTCCAGCCATAGAGATAACAGATGCCCATCCAGGGAGAACCGTAGTGGCGCTGCCACACGGAGCAGAGCGATAGAACACGAGAATTGCCTTACCCCATGCTGGAATCAGGTTGGTCATGAAAAAACCTAGCGACAGTTCAGCGAATCCTGGCCAGGAATGGGAAGCTAGGGCTTCTGATCTCGCCTCACACGGGCTAGTTTTTCGAGCAGGCGGGCAAGGTTCTTATTCATCGTGACTCAGAATGCTTGGCATGTAAACCATTTTCCATTTGTATTTGGTCATCGCGGTCTGCCGGCACCTGTTATGGCTTATATCGAAGACGACTGCTTTCAGATTTTCTGATAGGCGTGACCTTGAACATTCGAAGGCGAAAGCGATGGCCGTGCATGCCCGCGGGCCAGCGCCCACGAGCCTCCCCACAGCGCGACGGCGATGAGCAGGCTGGACCATAGGCCCTCACTGGTCCGCTTCCCAGGAAGGACGTAGAGGCCGAGAACTGTGGGGAGATGAAGCGTGAAGACCCAAATCGCAAACATCAGGCCGATACCGGCCGCACTCGAGCGCTGCAGGAAGTTGAAAGCGATGCTCAAGCCAGCGGCGATGAATGCGGCGCCGAAGAACCCGATCCAGAACACGTGCCACGGAATCCACGTGGGTATCAGCGTTCCGATGGGAGCGAGGGCGAGGAAATGGTCCACTCCAAACACGATAAAAGACACGGCGAGCAGATAGCGGCTCACGCGCACAAGCCAACTCGGCGTCGCGCTCTCGCCGGGCAAGAGCCAAGCGAGCGCTGCGATCGCGGGCGGTTCAAACACAAGGGTGCGCAAGCCCATACTCCCGGGGAATGCGGCATTTTTCGGCGCGTTGAGGACCACCGCGCCCAGAAACATCAAACCTCCCACTACCATCGCGGACGTTCGTACTGTGCGCTTGAACAGCAAGCCCGCTCCGCAGATCACCAGGATTGCGCCGAACAAATAGCCCAACCAGGGAATCGGGGGCAGAAAGGGGAGAACCGGGATGGCTTTGAACCGAGGGTGGGATGGCAGCGGGTACAGGAAAATGACGCGCTGCGCGCACACGAGCGTCTCGATGCCCAGTCCGACGATGGCCAGCGAGAACACAGGGCGGCCCAGGCTGAGCACCGCATCCGACGCGCGTTCGAGCGTGAATCGTTCCGTCGAGAGTGCCTCAGACATTTCCGCATCCTAGAGAGATTGTCACACTAGCTCGAATGGATGGCCGAAAGTAAACCCCACCATCGAAACAGCTAGAAAGGCACGACCCAGAGATCCGCCAGTGACTCGATGTTTTTCATATAGCTTCGCGTGACCGTAAGCTCTTTCCCACCTCTCAAACGCAGTAGATGTCCTCCAGCCAGATATGGGCGGATTTCTTCCACCCAAGACCGGTTCACCAGCGCCGATCTGTGAATCCGAACAAATCCATAGGGTTCCAGCTTTTCAGCCATCGCTGAAATCGACTCACGCAGGCGATACGAATCGGCCTCACGCTGTAACAACACATAGTTACCCTGAGCCACAACCGTGAGTACATCGCTTGGATTGATGAAAAGAATCCTCCCCTTGTTCTTGATCGCGATTCTCGCAGTTTGTTCCTGTGGTGACTTGCGGAGCTCGGGGACCTTTTCGACCGATTTAGCAGCACGGTCGCTCGCAGGTCGTCGAAACGCAAGGTCCACCGCGTGATTAAGCTGATTGTCGGCCAAGGATTTTGGCATCGACGCAACCGAATAGTTCTCCAGAGGAAAGTCATTCGTTAAAGTAGTTCGGGCAGTTTGTTTTCCATCCACGATCAATACCCACAAGGGTTGCTATTTGCTTCGGCCAGCTCAACGTGTGCGGAAGAAGAATGGAATCGCCTCATGCAGCAAGGATGCTATAGCGACAGGGAGAGAGTCTTGAATCCATTTGACCTATCTACACCGTGAAGTTTTGCCTGCAATCATCCGCAACGGGAACTGTTGATTGCAAGCGCCTCTTGGTTGCTACCCGTGCCAACATCAGAATTTGCTAGTCGCGACTATTAGTCTGGAATTGGTTCGCGTGACTGCGTAGTCGAAAGAGTCAGCGCTCTTATCTCTGCTGTTCGCTTTGCGATCATAGCTCGCGGACTTCGCGCCAGATCTCCTTACGTTCCACATCACAAAGGGTTGCTATTTGTTTCGGCTCGCCCGATCACGACTATCGGCGAGGATTTATTTCGCAAGCGCTTTGCGATTAGCCGTGGCCGAAGCACTATATAGGGCACCGCCTTCATCGGTGACCCAACGTTGGACACGGGTTGTGAGAACACGCGAATCAAGCCGAGTCCAACGCCTAGTTTCATTTCCCCGCACAAGCGTGCAACCGAAAGTGGTTCTGAGCAATGTCCACTTGGCAGATATTTCGCATAACCATTATGATTTCCAACATATTGAAGAAACCACCTTCTGGAATCTCCCCCGTTTATCGCGATCAAGAAGGCTCCGATGTGCCTGTACAGGCGGTTGTATGAGGCCTGTCGTAAAGCGATTGTGGATGGCAACTTGCGAGGATGACCGAGGTCCGTCAGGGTCATCTCGCGAGCCAGGTGGGGATACCGGAAGCGTGTGAAGGAGAGCTGGTCGTGACCACGAACTTGCCTTTGCTCAAGCATACAGCAGATTATCGTTGCTCATCAACCGTAGGCGCGCTTGCGACTTGGCGGTAATCTGCCATTGCAACTTCGCGCGCGGTATCAAGCGTTACCGGCAGCGCGCCGGTGGATGGCGATTGATTCTGCCAGTCATTAAAATCCACGTTCGTTTCAGATCGTGATTGAGAACTAGCCCGTGGAGTACATGCCGGAACGTTTTCTCCATTTCCAGTTGAGGCAGGAGACATTCGCCATTTTCTTAGCCCCCTCCGCTATCTTTGCATCCCGATGTCTTCCAAATCTCGAATTTACTGCTGCCTGTTTTCCATTTCCGTTTTCCATTTGATGTGTCTCGACATTTTAACGGCGCGAGATTGCATATACGTGATGTGGGTAACAGATTTGGCGTGATGAATGGCGTCCGTCCGCTTCACAAACTCATATCCGCGCGGTCAGCATACTTCTGTAAGCAATTGTAAACGTTGCACAAGTTTTTGGCCTTCTACTTGCAACCAACTGACATCGGCTGTTCGGTTAAGGCGTTTCCGGCGTTCAAAATAGTTGAATCTCTAGGAGATTATATGAACTGGGACGCTTATCGCGGAACGGTGTTGGCTACCGTGCTTGACTGGCTTTCCTGTTCTTGAACCGTGAGTTTGAACGGGTTAAGTGTTTTTGTCTTAACTTCATTGGGAGGTGGAGCGTGGTGTATTCCAGATTCAGAACGTGGACCCTGTATCTCCTCGCGCTGTCGGTGACGTTAGGCGGCGTCTCTGTGCCTACGGCGAAGGCCCAGAGTGCGGATGGGGTTGAAACTCAGTTTTTAAAGCTCGTGAAGACGGAGAGCGAACGTGCACGGCCACGATTTAAGATGGCAAACAGACCGGGAAGCACGCGCCCCGCAAAGCGAGGTTGGCTACGGTGCTTGGCTGACGACGTTCCGGGTACGCGCTTCTTCCGGTCAATTGGCTCAACCCGTAGGCAGACAGCTGCATTTCTCCGCGGACCGCGACCGACCGTAGAGGTGCTGCCATTTCCAACGCACCTGTGATTTCTACATCACGACACGCCCAGGAAAGGCAAAGAGTTTTGGGGCTTTTCGGTCACGGGCCGGAGCTTCTTTCAGAAGGACTTCGGGGTTGCCCGAAAAAGATGTGGCTTTATCGCCCGGCGCATGATCGCTGGAGCATACACGAAATTATCTTGCACCTCGCGGACAGCGAAACCGAAGCGTACGTGGTGTGCCGTCAGTTCATCGTTGAACCGGGGTCGATTGTAACCACTCACGACTCGTTCAAATGGGTGAGCACGCTCGGCTACTTCCACCAAAGCACGACGGAAGCGCTAGGACTGATCGTGCGCCTGCGAAGAATGACTCACCACATCCTTCGTCACATTCCAGAGCCTGTTTGGGCGCACACCGCGCAGCATCCTCGAAAAGGGATAATTACGCTGGAGAGGTGGTTGGACATGCAGACGCAACACATTACGTACCACGTCGAGCAGATTCACCAAAACTACGCGGAATGGCCAAAGCGCACCGGTCGCACCGGCCACGCCAACCGCCAACGCCTAAATGTTCTTTCCTAAGGTTGCCGCCTCCTAGAGGAAAGTGCTGACGGAATGGCGATGTGATAGCTCAAACATTGAAGACTGCTATTATTCAGCAGAGGAATGTACCTCGTGCGCTTGTGCCACACGAAACATTCAGTACGACTGCATTCAGGAGGGGAAGAAGATGAAACCTTTTCCAGTTCGCGACGGCGATGGAGATAACCATTTCAGGAATGTATTTTCGTCAAATCATCCGGTGAATCCGGGTTTAATACCGTAATCATGTGCGTGTCTTTCAGCGGGGCGCTCTTGATCTTTGCGGACGCAGCAGCACAAGCGAAGGGGCCGAACGGGGTTTTGGTGGCGAACCCAGCCGTCTTCGGCAGCGTTGAGCGCGATCGATGAACAGGAATCAGGGAATTTGCAAGTACGAATCTCAAATGAAAAGGAGTCGAAAAAAGATGAAGAAGCTTATATACATGGCGCTTGCAATTGCGTTGGGGACCCCCCTAGCACTCGCCAAACCTAAGCCAAATGCAAAGAATGGGGAAACCGTGTTTGTTGGGGATATCAGCGACAGCATGTGCGGCTTGAAACATCCGATGAATGACGCAAGGAAATGCACGCTCGGGTGCGTGAAGGGATTTGACGGAACAACTTTCGTCCTCGCGGACCAGGAGCACCAGAAAGTCTACAATCTGAGCAACCAAGGCAAGGCGAAGAGGTTTGCCGGCGAGAAGGTGGAAGTGCGGGGAACGCTCAACGGGAATACGATTCACGTCATCTCGATGAAGGCCGCGAACTGATTCACGCCGAGGTGGCCTTCAGTCGTCGCTTGCCGTTGGCAGATCCAAACGCATGTCCTATACGGGTGCTGCGTACGGCTGCACTTCGAAGAAAGCATCCCGCACCATACGGATCAATAAAGGAGATGACATGAACACGACCAACAAAACGTTTAACCAGACCGACAACGTCTTCTCGGAGCGCGCAATCGCCGCTTTTAGAAGCGATACAGAGGGCTGTAACCATGTAATTCACTTGAACAACGCCGGTGCCAGCCTCATGCCCAACGTAGTAACCCAGTCTATTTTGGACCACATCAAATTGGAATCTCAAATAGGCGGGTACGAAGCTTCCGCATTACGGGCGGATGCCATTCGGCAATGTTATTTAGCATCCTTTGCGCGACCCCAAGCCAATACGCTTTACGTGCTAGAATCCCTTCCAGTACCACGGACAGGTATTGATGGCTTCGTGTTTTATCATAATGCCGTTGACGACTCCTGATGCCTTGGTTCAGCGCTACGGCCAAGATCCCAATCATTTTGCCCACGTCTTGGAGCATCTTTTTGTGCCAGCGCTCAAACGTGCGGACTTTGATCCAATAAAACCAATCGCACAAGGTGCTGATGTAATTCACGCCGAGATCGTAAAGAATCTAGAAACAGCTGATCTCGTTCTGTGTGACATTTCATCGTTGAATCCCAATGTCTTTTTTGAATTGGGATGTCGTACGGCACTGAATAAGCCCGTTTGCTACGTCATGGATGACCTAACGCGGGCCATACCATTCGATACCGGTATCATCAATCATCACACATATAGTCATACGCTCGCACCCTGGACTCTTGAGGATGAGATCGAGCAACTTTCAGATCATGTACGTGCCAGCGCTGAGCGGAGCGCAGGGAAGAACATGTTGTGGCAATACTTTGGCCTGCAATCTGTGGCGCGTGCTTTGAGAACCGACGGGGACAAGGAGGACCGCCTTGACTACGTCGTTATGCAAGTCGATGCTATTAAGCAGCATTTGGAGGAGCAAGCTAACGCAGCGACAAAATTGCCGTTAAATGATCAGCCTCTCTATGCAACTGCATGGCAGCAGGCCAAAACCGGTTTTGAACCGACTTTCGACGGGGGTCCAATCAATTACTTCACCCCCCTCCCGCCGGACTGGGATAAGGTGATTAAGAATTCTGAATATGACCTGGAGCAAATGACGCGTCTGCAAAAGCCAAATAAGACACGGCTAGACACTGGACATGTAAAAGGGATTATCGAGGAACATATCAGGTCGCTGAGCGAGCTGATTGGTTCTGAGCCAGACAGTGAACGCGCTGCCAAAGCACGTGCTCTGCAACTCCGACTCCGTGCTCTTTTGGCTGGACGATAGTCGTACTTCTACAGAATACCAGGGTTCCCACACACTTGGCTCTGACCCAGGGGTGTAGCCGAATTTTTCCCGAAGGATACTACCCCGTCAAGGAACCCCCAAAACTTCCCCTGTCTGTTATAATGCAAGGCGGTTTTTTTGGGGCCATTGTGTTCTGGCGAAAAAAACGAAATTCACGGGGCTCTCGAGGCTCGGTACAAGAAGATTGGGCCGCGTGGCTTCCTCAACACAAGCAACGCTTCTATGACAGCGTGGTGCGCGAGTGGGAGGATGCCTACGCAGTGCTGTCGGTCGCGCTCAATGAAGCCCTGTCTTACCGGGCCCAGGGAGAGCTCGTCAGGGCGCGCGAGGGCGCTGAAATAGCGGGCGCGGTGGTGAATCGGCTAGGAGAACCGCTGCTGGCAGCTTATATGACACTGGAGTTGCGCGGTCGCCACCTGCCCGCCGTTCCAGCTGTTAATCCCCTCAATCCGGAATTTTTCCGCGGCGAAACCGCGCAACAGAATGCGGCGTGGAATCAACTTCTTCATCGGATTCTGTTTGGAAGCCGCTCGCGGTACCTGCACAAGCTCCGGGTTCTGGAAAGTACGTAGTTGATCACTTTCAAGAAACTGCCGCGGACCTTGCCGAAGGAGTGCAGATTCATCCGCAAGAATCCTGGTTGGCACTTGATAACTTGCACTACGATTTGAACACTTGCCTGCGCGAATCGGTCGTGATGCTAAAGTCCTTCCTCCGTGCATTACCTGATGCAAGGCTGGACGGCCTCCGGGACGAGTTGAATGCTTCCGCCTTCGCGGTTCGAAGTCGCGTTCGCCCCAGGCTGTCGCGAGTTTCCTCCTAGACGCGCAAGCAAATTCCGAAGACAATGGATGAGCAATTAGGCGTGCTGTGGCTTAGCAGGCGGCACAATCGGGCGCCGGTGAAATTTATTACCAACCGATGCGTCCTGGGAACATCTAAGTACAACTTCTGGAACGGGCGTCGCATCGGAAGAACAGGTGCGCCGCGACGGGTATCGTGGCCCGAACGAGGCGAGACGAAAACGGAGAGATGCCGGAAGCGGATGCGCTCCGGCTGGCGCAGCAGGGCGATGCGGCGGCATTTGAGCGCATTTACCAGCTTCATAATCGCCGGGTCTATTCACTATGCTTGCGGATGGTCGGCAACACAGCGGAAGCAGAGGATCTAACTCAAGAAGCATTCCTGCAACTGTTTCGCAAGATAGCCACGTTTCGCGGGGAGTCCGCC
>Ga0307374_10007050_pt1 | contig 17314 bp, 18 predicted proteins | sample OX3MG_FD_202532 | JGI IMG/M metagenome (GOLD analysis project Ga0307374, IMG submission 202532) | Soil microbial communities from Risofladan, Vaasa, Finland - OX-3 | ecosystem: Environmental > Terrestrial > Soil > Coastal area > Acid sulfate soil | place: Finland: Risofladan, Vaasa | collected... | reverse complement strand
ACGCGCTCGCGGTATCCTCGATACCGACTACTTCAAGCTCAAGATCAGGCAATCTGCCACTCCGGAACCACCCCTGCAGCTCTTCCCCATGGCACGATATTGACCTCATGCTTCTTTATAAGAGCCGTCTGACATCTCACTGCGGGTAGGCGCTCACCCTCACCAATCTCAATGGCCAAGTCCATCGAGTCGCTGTACGGTCAATACGCGCCGCACGGGGATTGCAAACGCGAGCCGCGCATTACTGTGAACGACAGTGGTTTCGCTTTCGAGGTCGACGGCGGGATCACGCACACCCGCATGATCGAATCGCTCTCCTCGCCTACACCGGCCCCGGCAACGCAACAACCGTGAAGACAAACGCCCGGATCAAGGCGGGCGAAACCCCGGTGCCATGGACAGAAGACCCGGCCAAGCCGATGCTGCGCCAGAAAGACCTGGATTCCCGGTGGACCCGGAAGAACAAGAAAACTCACGCAGCCCGCCCCAGCGAAGGCCGGGGGTTACAAGAACCCCATCAACGCCGATCAAGCGCACAAGCGGGTGCGTAGCTATCGGGTGACAGACGCTTCAGTCCACGACAGTCAGGTCTTCGACGTGTTACTGGATCAACACACCCATGAAGATGATCGCAAGCGCCTGATCTACGCCGACAGTGCCTACCGATCAAAGGCACAGGAACAGCGGCTGGCAGTCGATCAGATCCCCAGCCGGATTTGTGAGAAAGGTGCACGCAACCACCCGTTGACGGCGGCGCAGAAGGCCTCGAACCATGAGAAGTCCAAAGGCCGTTTTCGGGTCTCAGGCACAGAGGGGTGGACATCTCGTGCGCACCATAGGCATAGATCGAGCGCGAATGAAAATCGGCATGATGAATCGGGTGTACAACAGGGTGCGCTTGGGGCAATTACTCAAGCGCGATAGGAGAGTTTGTGCCCGCAGTGGTATGAAGCGGCCGGAATGTAGAAGTAAGCCGCCAATGATGAGTTCATAACCCGTAAAACTCGAACCGGTCTATGATCAAAACCGGCCACGATTTCAAAAACCGGAAACCGTTGAACTATCGCAAGGCGATGCCGGATTCCTAGAAGTGCCCTACAGTCATATTCCCAGCCGCTATGTCGAGAGCGTCAGTACGTTTCTGAGCGGCTTCTTGACGCCCTATCCTAACGATCATCGCTCCTGCTTCTTTCCCGAGGCCCGTCTCGGCGAGAAGGGCCGGCAACGGCGGCTCTATCGCAATGAACACGTGAGCACGCCGTACGAGCGCTTTAAGTCGATCCCTGACGTCGAGCGCTTTCTCAAGTCTGGTCTGAACTTCGCCACGCTCGATATACACGCCCTTGCCATGACCGGCAATCAGGCCGTAGAACCCCTCAACCGGGAACGCGGCAAGCTGTTTCAACGCATCAGAAGCAAAAACGCTGCATGACCCCGAATACCAGATCATCCAAGCTCATTTCACTTTTGGAATATGCTGTCCTCAATGCGGGCGAGCGATTTCGCCTGTTACTGCAGAAGCTGTTGTACTGCTTTCCGTGGGTGGTTTGGCCTGCGGCATGCGTTCTAACGCGAATTTGAGTGCGTGCTCAATCCAGCGTATCGGCTCGATATCGAGCTTGTCCTTGATCGTTGCGGGAATCTCTGCGAGGTCCTTGAGGTTGTCCTGCGGGATCAGCACGCGGTGTATGCCGCCACGTTGCGCCGCCAGCAATTTTTCCTTGAGTCCGCCGATCGGCAGCACTTCCCCGCGCAGCGTGATCTCGCCGGTCATCGCCACATCGGCGTGCACCGGAATCCGGGTCAGGGCGGAGACGATGGCGACGCTCATCGCCACACCGGCCGAAGGCCCGTCCTTGGGCGTCGCCCCTTCAGGTACGTGTACGTGGATATCGTGCTTCTGGTAGAAGTCGGCGTCGATGCCGAGCATCTCCGCGCGCGAGCGCACCACCGTCAACGCAGCTTGAATCGATTCTTGCATGACGTTACCGAGACTGCCGGTCTGGGTCAGACGTCCCTTGCCCGGGGTCAATGCCGCTTCGATCGACAGCAGCTCGCCGCCAACCTCGGTCCAAGCCAGACCGGTCACCTGCCCCACCTGGTTGCGCTCTTCGGCACGGCCGAAACGATAGTGCGGCACCCCCAGATAATCATCGAGGTTCTCGTCGGTCACGCTAATCTGTTTCTCGGTCGGCTCGAGTAGCACCTGCTTGACTACCTTGCGCGCGATCTTGCTGATTTCGCGCTCGAGATTGCGCACGCCGGCCTCGCGTGTGTAGGTGCGCACGACGCCCAACAAGGCATCGTCGGTGATCTCCAGTTCCTCGGCTTTCAATCCGTTGTTGGCGATCTGCTTGGGCACCAGATACTGTCTGGCGATAGCCACCTTCTCATCCTCGGTATAGCCGGGGATGCGGATCACTTCCATGCGATCCAGCAGCGGCGGCGGAATATTCAGCCTGTTGGCGGTGGCGATGAACATGACGTCGGACAGATCGGTATCGACTTCCAAGTAGTGATCCTGGAAAGCGTGATTCTGTTCAGGATCGAGCACCTCCAGCAACGCTGACGACGGGTCGCCGCGGAAGTCTGTGCTCATCTTGTCGATCTCGTCGAGCAGAAACAACGGATTCTTGACGCCAACCTTGGCCAGGTTCTGAACGATCTTGCCCGGCAGCGAGCCGATATAGGTCCGACGATGACCACGGATCTCGGCTTCGTCGCGCACGCCGCCCAGCGACATGCGCGTGAATTTTCGGTTGACCGCCTCGGCGATCGACCGGCCCAGCGAAGTCTTACCCACACCGGGCGGGCCAACCAGGCACAGGATCGGCCCTTTGAGCTTCTTTACCCGGCTTTGCACTGCCAAGTGTTCGACGATGCGATCCTTGACTTTCTCCAGGCCGTAGTGGTCCCGATCCAGAACTTTTTGCGCATGTGCCAGATCGATTTTGGTGCGCGTCGCCTTCTTCCAGGGCATTTGCGTCATCCAGTCCAGATAATTGCGCACCACCGTGGCTTCGGCCGACATCGGCGGCATCATTTTCAACTTGTTAAGTTCGGCCCTGGCCTTGGTCCTGGCGGCCTTTGGCATGCCGGACTTGTCGATTTTGCGCGCCAGTTCCTCCTGTTCGTTGGGCGTATCCTCGAGCTCACCCAACTCTTTCTGGATCGCCTTCATCTGCTCGTTGAGGTAATACTCGCGCTGGTTTTTTTCCATCTGCGATTTCACCCGGCCGCGGATCTTCTTCTCGACCTGCAGGATATCGATCTCGCCTTCAATCTGCCCCAGCACGAACTCGAGCCGCTGCTTGGGATCGGCGATGTCCAGGACTTTCTGTTTGTCCTCCAGCTTCAGAGTCAGATGCGCGGCGATGGCGTCGGCCAGACGGCCGGGCACGTCCATGCCGGCCAATGACGGCAGCAGTTCCACGGGCACTTTCTTGTTGAGCTTGACGTATTGCTCAAAAGTAGCGACGGCAGCGCGCATCATCGCATCCAATTCGCCGCTGCCCGTCACTTCTTCATCGGGCGGGATTGCACGACAACACGCGGTAAGGAATTCTCCACCGTCATCGAAGCTCAGGATACGGGTGCGCTCGGCGCCCTCCACCAGTACCTTGACGGTACCGTCCGGCAACTTGAGCAGCTGCAGGATGCTGGCCAGCGTACCGGTCTTGTAGAGGTCGTCGACACCAGGCTCGTCGATATTCGCGACTTTCTGCGCCACCAGCAAAATCCGCTTGCCGTCCTGCATCGCGGCATTCAGCGCCTTCATCGACTTGTCGCGGCCAACAAACAGCGGAATCGCCATGTGGGGATAGACCACCACATCGCGCAGCGGCAGGACGGAGGCGGAAAATTCGGTCGGTTCGGTCACGCGGCACCTCAACACAGGAATGCGGATGGTGCTGCATTATGCAGCACACACCGTAGATGCGCGCGGTTGCGGGAAATTCAAGCCGCTCGGCACAGCCGTGGGAAAACCGGCGGTGCTCCCGCCCCCGCTGCGCAGGATTGATTCCCGAACCGCCCGTCAGCTGGCGTTCTTGACGTCCTGGCGCGGCACTTCAACGTTCTCGTAGACGATGAACGGCTTGGCCTCGCCCCTGACGACGGATTCGTCGATCACCACCTTGGAGACGTTCTGCATTGACGGCAGGTCGTACATCACATCCAGCAAAATGTTCTCGAGAATGGTGCGCAAACCGCGCGCGCCGGTCTTGCGTTCCTTGGCCTTGCCGGCGATCGCCAGCAGCGCCTCTTCCCGAAACTCGAGCTGGCAACCTTCCATTTCGAACATCCTGGCGTACTGTTTCACCAAGGCATTCTTGGGCTCACTGAGAATCGAGATCAGCGCTGCTTCGTCCAGCTCCTCAAGCACCGCCACCACCGGCAGGCGGCCGACGAACTCGGGGATCAGGCCGTAGCGGATCAAATCCTCCGGCTCCACGCCCGACAGCAGCTCGCTGATTTGCTTGCCGTCCTTCTCGGATTTGACGTCGGCGGCGAAACCGATGCCGGTGCGCACGCTGCGGTTCTGAATTACTTTCTCCAGTCCCGAGAAGGCACCGCCAACGATGAACAGAATGCCTGCCGTATTGACCTGCAGAAACTCCTGCTGTGGATGCTTGCGGCCCCCCTGTGGCGGTACCGAGGCAATGGTGCCCTCGATCAGCTTCAGCAACGCTTGCTGCACGCCCTCACCCGACACGTCGCGGGTGATCGACGGGTTCTCGCTCTTGCGCGAAATCTTGTCGATCTCATCGATGTAGACGATGCCGCGCTGCGCTTTGTCGACGTCGTAATCGCACTTCTGCAGCAAGCGCTGGATGATGTTCTCGACGTCCTCGCCGACATAGCCGGCTTCGGTCAGCGTGGTGGCATCGGCAATGGCAAACGGCACATCCAGCATGCGCGCCATCGTCTCGGCCAGCAGCGTCTTGCCGGAACCGGTCGGGCCGATCAGCAGGATGTTCGATTTCGACAGCTCGACGCCGTCCGCACCGGCTTTTGGGCTAAGCCGCTTGTAGTGGTTGTAGACCGCCACCGACAATACTTTCTTGGCCTGATTCTGGCCGATCACGTATTCGTCCAGAACCGCGCGGATCTCCTGCGGCTTGGGCAGCCCCTTGACCTGCGGTTTGGCGTGGACTTCCTCGCGGATGATATCATTGCAGAGGTCGACGCACTCGTCGCAGATATACACGGACGGGCCTGCAATCAGCTTGCGCACCTCGTGTTCGCTTTTGCCACAGAACGAGCAGTAAAGCACCCGGCCAGCGCCGGCACCACCGCGAACATTATCTGCCATCACTCACCTTTAAAAACCATCGAAACGTCTTCATACAGCCGTTATAGCACGCGTCGGCCCGCTCGCAAAACGATACCGATGGATGGCGTGGGTTCAGGTCGCCACCGGTAGTATGCGGCGGTCGACGATTTCGTCGATGATGCCGTATTCCTTGGCCGATTCGGCGCTGAGAAAGTAGTCGCGTTCGACGTCGCGAGCAACCCGCTCCAGGGGCTGCCCAGTGTGCTCGGACAGCATCTTGTTGAGCCGTTCGCGCAGATAGAGGATCTCCCTGGCCTGGATCTCGATATCCGTGGCTTGGCCCTGGGCACCACCTGAAGGCTGATGGATCATCACCCGCGAATTCGGCAGCGCATAGCGCTTGCCCTTGGCTCCGGCCGACAGCAGGAACGCGCCCATGCTGGCCGCCTGACCAATGCACATAGTCGACACGTCCGGCTTGATAAAGCGCATGGTGTCGTAGATCGACAGGCCCGAGGTGATCACGCCGCCCGGTGAATTGATATAGATGTGAATGTCTTTGTCGGGGTTTTCCGACTCGAGAAACAGCAGCTGCGCGACCACCAGGTTGGCCATGTAGTCGTCGATCGGGCCAACGATGAAGACCACGCGCTCTTTCAACAGCCTTGAGTAGATGTCGAAGGCACGCTCGCCGCGCGGCGTCTGCTCGACCACCATCGGCACCAATTGCGCGCGTGGTTCTGAATAATTCATGGATGTTCCTCGCAAGATCGTGATCGGGCTGGCTTCAGCGGCGGTAGCCGTGGATTAGCACTAGAGAATCAAGCTGCGGCCTGCCGGGCCGATTTCAACAACTCGTCCAGCGACATCGGCTGATCGACCGACTGAGCCTGCTCCAGCAGCAGATCGACCACCTGATCCTCCAGCACGGCATTGCGCAACCCCTGCATCGCTTCGGCATTGCTCAGGTAATACTGGCGCAGCTCGTCCGGATTCTCGTAGCCCTTGGCCAACCCATCCAGCGTCGTCTCAACCCGGCGTTGATCGACTGTGAGCTTGCGTTCCTTGATGAACTTGCCAACCAGCAAACTCAGCGTCACACGCTGTTTGGCGCGCGGCTCGAACAGTTCCGCCGGCAGCATCTGCGCCAGTTTCTCCGCATCGAACTTCTTGCCCATCTGATCAAGTCCCATGCGCTGCGCGGCTTCCTGTCGCAGACGCTTCACTTCTTCCCCGACGTGGCTCGGCGGCACTTCCAGCGGGTGTGCCTTCAACAATTGGTCGAACACTTCCTGTTTCAGGCAATCGTGGATGGCGCGATCACGTTCGATCTCCAGTGAATCGCGACACTTTGTGCGCAGACCCGCTTCACCAACCGTTTCGTCGACGCCGTGCGCCTTGAGAAACTCGGCGTCGATGGCCGGCCACTGCGCCGCCTTCACGCTGCGCAGAGTGATCTCGAACTGCGCGGTCTTGCCGCGCAAATCCTCACGTTCATAATCTTTGGGGAACGCCATCTCGGCGCCGAACGCATCCCCTTCATCGTGACCGACGATGGCGACCTCCAAGTCAGGCAAGAATTGTCCTGCCCCCAGCTCCACCTCGACATCCTCGCCGCTACCACCCTCGAACGCCTCGCCATCGATTCTGCCAGTGAAATTGACCTTGCATAGGTCACCGTTTGCGGCCGCGCGTTCGGCCGATTGCCACTGGCGCCGCGCCTTGCGTAGATTTTCGACCAGCCGTTCGACGTCCTCATCCGTGACCTCGACCTGCGGACGCTCCACTTTCAGCGTATCTAGCTGGTCCAGTCTGATTTCCGGATACACGTCGAAGTGGGCGACATAGGCCAGCGGCTGATCGGGCGGCTGCGATTCGATCTCAAAACGCGGCGGACCGGCCGGCCGCACGCCGGCCTGCGTCACCGCATCCGAATAGGTGCTGTGCACCAGTTCGCTGATCGCATCCATCCGCACGCTGTCGCCATACTGCTTCTGGATCATCTTCATCGGCGCATGGCCCGGACGGAAACCCGGGATACGGGCGCGACTGGCCGCCTGTTTGAGACGTGCACCAACTTCCTGCTCGAATTTCTCGGCGGGGATTGTGACGTGCAGACTGCGCGTCAGCGCACCGGTGGACTTGACATTAACTTCCATGTTCGTTTCGAAACCTTGTAAATGGCTGTGATTTGATGCGGGCGCGACAGGCCGATACGTTCGCGTTAAAGATGTAGCGTGGCCAGACTCCAGCACCACGACACTCGCTGGGACGTGAATTCGAACACGCAGCCAAACCCTAGCCGCATTCTGCCCGACAAAAGCACGCGCCGGCAGGCCGATCCGAATTCATGCAAGCCAAATCCACGACGCTCACACCGGCTGAGATCAAATCATACACTGAGCCATCGCCGTCGAGGGAGTATCGGCGTGCTCGGCGCGTTGGAAGCGCAACAGCCCGGGGAACCAGATTTAACGCCCCGCAACCAATCCTCAAGATTGACGCTTGAGATGGTTGGCGTCGGTGTGATGCATAAGCTCGCGGCCCTTGATCTCAAGCTGGGTGTCCTGCTCGTAATCGAAGGTGCCGTCTCCGTTCAACTTGAGCTTGAGAATGTAGCGTACGACCTTAAAGTGCTCAAGCAGGAAAGGGTTTTGACAAATGCCGTAGCTCTCCGATCCTGCTTCTGCCACAAGCTCAAACTCTGTCGCACCCGGTTTCACCGTACCGCCGGCGTTGATGACGATACCGCGAGGTACAGCGAACGAATTCAGCACCATCCCAGTGGCAGGATCCCAAACCCAATAACCTCTTTGCGCGTGGAAGGGTTCTCCCGCATTTTTCCCCGCCGTGGATGGAGTCCCACGCCAGGCATTGGTATCGCAGACCACCTGACGCAGTTTCTGATCGTGGTTTTCCACGTGTGGCGTTATCGGTTCAAAAACCCACTTCTCGCGATAGCTCTTTTCGGTGTCCGTCTCCACCTTGTTGGGTTTACCCGGGGAGATGTCCGCGCCAGCGTTTCCTTCCCAAACACCGATCAGACCGGCCAAAGGGCCGAAAGCAGTTAAATCGTTTTTTTGATCGCTCATGGTTGTTTCCTCTCGTGTAATGATGCGTCTGGAAAATACTCTGGCATTCTTGGAAACCTCAGTAGCTTTTGCCGTCCGCGTGCATAACATACCCGTTTCCCCGGGTTGATCCAGACGCTTCGACTCTAGTGTGTTTGAACACTCGGGCTACTTTGATTAAAACTACACCGAGAATCAATTTAGTGGAAATTGATTCAATCTATCTGGTCGATAGCTAAAAACAATTTATCTCGAACGCTGATGCGGGAGTGTCATCAAGTACGCTCCGCAGCTACGCGCGTGTCTATGTAATTCGCCAATTGCAGCTTCTCAACGCGGACTGCGATGCCGCGGCCGCGCCTTTCAGCGAGACCTCGCCCTGCATGTCGCCATCGAGACGGAGGCAGGCAACGTCGGCCTGGCTGGACAACACCCGCGGCAACTGAGACCCACTCAAGTCCGCCAGCCACAGCGTGCCTGCGCTGTGGCCGCGCCCCATCGAAACATTGACCCAGCCCATGTGAAACACCATGGTGAAGGTGAGCGGCACCGATGGTGGTGGACGGTGGAGCAGCATGGCGAGCACTGGTTGGCCACGGTCGCAGAACACGCTCAAAGTCATAATGTAGGTTGAAGCGGCGGCCACGCCACTGGCGTGTGTTCGGCGATGGGGCGGGTTTGCCACAGCACTCCCGGCGCCGCCACAGCATCCTCCGACGGATTCTGACACGGCACAATTTGCAGGTATCCGCAGGTGGCGCGATGCGGTCGCCAGGCGGCGCATACACCCTGAGCTTGCCGTGTTCCCACAGCCCGACCTGCACGACGTGCCTGCGGCATCGAACAGCACACAAGCCATGTCCTCGCCGCCCTGGTGCGGCGCGTTGCCGCTCAAATAATAGACAGTGCCCTCGCCCCGCAGCGGGCTGAACCGCGCCAGGTTTTGAAGAGACTTCAACTCTTGAGAGGATGGGGCCATGAACAGATCAACGCGGTATCCACCAGAAGTATGAGAGCGAGCGGTTCGGATGGTGTTGGATTACCAAGCCGAGTACCCCTCGCAGTGGGCAGCGATGGGGTCGATAGCAGCGAAGATTGGTTGTACGGCCGAGACTCTGCGAAGTGGGGTGCGGCGGGTCGAGCGTGACACCGGGCTGCGACAAGGCTACACCCCTGTCGCCAAGACTCAAGTCTAACCAACTCTCAGCCGACCCTGCTCTCCTACATAATCCGAAGATAGACTTGGCAAGGTTTCGTCTACGTCGCCTTCGTCATCGACGTTTATGCCCGGTGTATCGTCGGCTGGAAAGCGCCCAGCTCGGCGCGGACTGGCTTTGCGCTGGATGCGTTGGAGCAGGCCCTGTATGCCGGCGACGGCCGGGTTCGTTGATCCATCACAGCGATAGGGGCGGCCGATACTTATCGATCCGCTACACCGAACGTCTGGCCGAGGCCCGCATCGAGCTCTCGGTCGGCAGTGTCGATAATAGCGACGACAATGCCTTGGCCGAAACCATCGACAGTCTGTACGAGGTCGAGGTGATTCACCGCCGGTCGCGGCCGAACCGAGACGCGGTGGAAATCGCTACTCTCACTTGGGTGGACTGGTTTAACCATCGACGCCTGTTATAGATCAGGCCATAAATAGATACGAACCAATATCCGGCGATGCGGTCTGAGACGACATGAAAAACGATTGACGGCAGCGGATCCATCGCAAAGAGTCATTAGAGGTCTATCAATATGCCGACTGGTTGTATGCTGCGCTGACGCGACAACAGTACGCTGTCCAGCCCGGATTGCAGGAGCCGGTTTTTGTTGTTGCGCGACGCTCATGCCGAAAAGGAAACGCGCATCGTCTATCCCGGTATCCTCTCGCGGTTGGGCGCCGACGGCACCAATCTGGCTTGTTTCGCTATGCTCTACCCACCGCTTGCGACTCGCCATGACATTAACAGACCCGAATAGCCGGTGGACGATTCAGGGCAGCGCGAATCAGACGTCTGCCAGTAATCGACGTACGGCGATCAAGGGCAGTCCGACCAGTGCGGTTGGATCGGTGGTCTCGATGGCTGTACACAGGCTGATGCCGAGACCTTCGCACATGAAGCTGCCGGCACAGTCCAGTGCCGGCTTGGCGTCGAGATAGCGCTCGATTTCAACCTCTGTCAATGACCGTAGACGCACGCGGGTGATGTCCCCCGCGCACAGTGTTCGCTCGGGTTGCCTGCGCACCAGTGCCACCGCAGTGTGGAATTCGGCGTTGTGTCCGGCTAGTTGCCTCAACTGTTCGCGGGCATTTTCACGAGTGTCAGTTTTGAGTTCGCTCGCGTAAGCAGACGCCGCGTAGGGAATACTTACCACTGGCGTGGCGTCTGCTGGTTCGTATCGTTATAATCCTGCAGTTCGATATGCTCGCGTTCACTATGAGCGTGCTCCTTTGGTTGTCATCGCCTCAGAGGTCCCAACTCGATGAGTAACGAAGTCGCGGACAACGGTCGTCGTCGCTTTCTGATCTCGGCCACTTCAGTCGTTGGCGCCGCAGGCATCGCCGCCACCGCCTGGCCATTTCTGGATTCCCTCAGTCCCAGCGCCAAAGCCAAGTCGTTGGGCGGGCCGGTACAAGCGGACATCAGCAAGGTGGCATTGGGTCAGCAGGTTCTGGTGCTCTGGCGCAGCCAACCGATTGCGCTCGTCAACCGGACCCCGGTATTGCTGGCCAACCTGAAAAAAATCGTACCGAGATTGGCCGACCCCAACTCGGATCAGCCGCAGCAGCCAGGCTACTGCAAGAACACCTCTCGTTCGATCAAGCCAGAATACCTGGTGATGATCCTGATCTGCACGCACCTCGGCTGCGTGCCGGACATCAAGACGAAAATCCCCGATCCGTCCGTCGCGCCGGACTGGCTGGGCGGTTATCTGTGTGCCTGTCACGGTTCCAAGTACGATCTGTCCGGCCGCGTGTTCCAGGGTCAGCCGGCGCCGCTCAACATGGTGGTACCGCCGTATCACTACATCAGCGACACGGTAGTGGAGATCGGCGTGAATCCGAGCGAGGCAGAGATCAGCAAGTTGACGGGGGGCGACTGAGATGGCTATTGTGCCGAATCCGTACAAGACCACCGGGTTTGTCGGCTGGATCGACGATCGCTTCCCGCTAACCAAGCTGTGGCGCGACCATCTGGCCGAATACTACGTACCGAAGAACTTCAATTTCTGGTATTTCTTTGGTTCGCTGGCGCTGCTGGTACTGGTCATGCAGATCGTCACCGGCATTTTCCTGACCATGCACTACAAGCCGGGCGCGACCACCGCGTTCAACTCGGTGCAGTTCATCATGCGCGACGTGCCTTGGGGTTGGCTGATCCGCTACATGCACGCGCTCGGTTCCTCGGCGTTCTTCGTCATCGTCTACCTGCACATGTACCGCGGCATTCTCTACGGCTCGCACCGCAAGCCGCGCGAGTTGATCTGGCTGTTTGGCTGCCTGATCTATCTGTGCCTGATGGCTGAGGCTTTCTGCGGCTATGTGCTGCCGTGGGGCAACATGTCGTATTGGGGCGCCAAGGTCATTCTCACCCTGTTCAGTGCGATTCCGGTGGTCGGCCATTCGCTGCAGGTGTGGCTCCAAGGCGATTATACGCCGGCCGATGCCACCCTCAACCGGTTGTTTTCGCTGCACGTCATCGCCCTGCCGCTGGTGCTCATCATGCTGGTGTTCCTGCACATCATGGCGCTGCACGAAGTCGGCTCGAACAATCCGGACGGGGTCGAAATCAAGAATCACAAGGATGCAAACGGCATTCCGCTGGACGGCGTTCCGTTCCATCCCTACTACACGGTCAAGGATCTGATGGGAGTCTCCGTCTTCCTGCTCATTTTTGCCCTAATCGTGTTCTTTGCGCCGACCGGTGGCGGCCTGGTGCTTGAGCACGACAATTTTATTGGCGCCAATCCGGTGGCAACTCCGTCGTTGATTCATCCGGCCTGGTATTTCGGCGTGTTCTACGCCATGTTGCGCTCTATTCCGGCGATGTTCGACTCGAAGATCTGGGGCGTGCTGGTGATGTTCGGTGCGATTGTGTTGCTGTTCTTTTTACCGTGGCTGGATCGCAGTCCGGTCAAATCGATCCGCTACAAGGGCGCGATCTTCAAGACGGCGCTGGTTATTTTCACGCTTGATCTCCTGATGATGGGCCACTTGGGCATGCAGGAAACCAACCTAACGTATCTGATCTTCACCCGCATCGGCACCGTGATCTACTACGCGTTTTTCCTGCTGATGCCGATTTACAGCAAACTCGACCGAACCAAGCCAGTACCGGACCGGGTGACGTCATGAGGCGCTTGATCGTCGTGCTGACCTTTATGACGCTGCTGGCGCCGGTGCTGTCCCACGCCGAAGATGATGGGCCTTTACCTTTCAGCGCCGATGTCGGCAACACCGCGTCGGTGCAGCGTGGCGCGCATGACTTCGTCAGTTATTGCTCGGCCTGTCACACGCTCAAATATCTGCGTTACAACCAGATGGCGGCGGGTCTGGACATTCCCGAAAAACAGTTGAAGCAGAACCTGATGTTCGTCGGTGGCCTGAAGCCCTCGTCGGAGATGATCAACGCGATGTCGGCGGACGACGGCAAGGCCTGGTTTGGCAAGGCGCCACCCGATCTGACGCTGGAGGCCGAATACCACAACCCGCGCTGGGTCTACAACTATCTGCAGAATTTCTATCTCGATCCGAAACGGCCTAACGGCGTCAACAATCTGCTGTTGAAGAATGTGGCGATGCCGGATGTGCTGTGGTCGTTGCAAGGTTGGCAAAAGCAGGTCACGGACAAGGATGGCGCGACCTATTTCGTGACCGTCAGCAAAGGCAGCATGACGGCTGATCAGTTCAACGGTTTCGTCACCGATGTCACCAACTTCCTGACTTTTGCAGCGTCGCCAGACAAGATCGAGCGCAGCAGCCTGGGCCCCAAGGTCATCATTTTTCTTCTGATCCTGTTGGTATTGACCTATCTGCTGAAGAAGGAATTTTGGCGCGATATTCACTGATGAGCCCGCGCAGCCGTTACGATCCAACCCATCGGCCCGTCAAGCCCGCCCCCAACGCGGGCTTGACGCTTTTTGTCGAAACCGGATCGCTTGAGAGCCACTGGACGCGGTTGGTGCTGGCCGAAAAAGAGATCGACAGCGCACGCATCGAGTTGATCCGACCGGACCGATTGCATGAAGATTTCCGCGTGCTCAATCCACAAGGCACGCTGCCAGCGCTAGCAGACCGCGAAGGGGTTATCAGCGGCGCGCGCGTGATCGCCGAATACCTGAACGAACGTTATCCACATCCGCCGCTGATGCCGCTCGGCCCAGCCTTACGCGCCCATGTTCGCATGCGCATGCAGCGTCTGGAGATGGAGGTTTTCCCAGCGTTGGCAACGCTCAAACCCGGCTCCCGGCTCCCAGTCAAGGCTCGGCAGGCATTGGCCGACGCCTTTCGCCAGTATCGGAGTTCTGGTTCGCAAGCTGCCGAAATTAGCTACAGTCTCGCCGATTGCGCATGGACTGCGCTGTTCTGGCAACTGCGTCAGGCCAGCATAGCGCTGCCGACGCAGGTCAGCGGACTGAGCGACTGGGCGGCTGCGCTGCTAGCGCGGCCCGCTGTTACACGGGCAAAACTGACATGAGTTCGAGTTCGCGCCGGCCCTACCTGATCCGCGCCATCTACGACTGGAGCCTGGACAACGGTTATACGCCGCATCTGCTGGTCGCAGCCGATGCCGCCGGCGTGGTGGTGCCGCGTGAATACGTGCAGGACGGCAAGATTGCACTCAATATCTCGCCGATGGCGGTGCAGGGTTTCGATGCCATTCAGGAACCGCTGTTCTTTTCCGCCCGGTTTGGAGGGCGATCATTCGAGATGCAGGTGCCCGTCGGCGCGGTACTGGCGATCTACGCACGCGAGAACGGCGAGGGGATGGTGTTCAGCGAAGTCGGAGCGCAACCGACCGACCCCAATGATCCAGCGTCGCCCGAGGCTCCGCGGGGGGGGCAGACTGGCGATAACCCGCCGCCGCGCCAGCGACCCAAACTGCGCGTGATCAAGTAGCGGCTGCCGACAATCACTTTGGTCACTGCGTTGCCACGGGTGCGGAATTGTGTGAGTCGTGTGCTGGCGTTGACGACGTGCGTGGCACTGACGACGTGCGTGGCACTCGCGTCCTGCGCCCAACCCCGCCTATCACCAGCCGGCGCCACCAAAAATACAGGGTCATACGCCGCGCCGATAGCTGCGACGATTTCCTCCCTGCACTCGGTCCACGGCCCGATCTCTGATGAGCAAACATTTGCATTCGGCGCTGTGGTTAATCCGCGATGGTGGAAGAACTTCGGCTCAGCCGTACTGGATCGTCTGGTAGGCGAGGTGCTGGCGCACAACCCTGATTTGGCTGCGGCCTAGGCAACGTTGGAGCAGGCACGCGACGTGGCATCTGCTCGCCGCCTATCTGGGCAAGTTTCCTGCGGATGCGGGCGATCTGCGCGGGTTCGCGTTGTCCGATTTGCATTTGTTCTCGGTGTTATCAGTGAGCTTGCCATCATCGCTGGCGCGGCAGCTGTCATTTTCAGAAGTCGACTGCACCAACTGACTGGGTGTAACGACTGTTGTGTAGGAGGCTTCTAACGACGCAGTACCAGCAGTCATCTGCACCAATTTCGTCTATGCTCAACACTCATGTGCACAGGATTAGGATGTGGGCATGACATCAGACGCACCGCTGGTTACCGAGCGAGGAGTGACAACACTGCCCGGTGAGGCATGGGAGCAGGCCCGCCTCAGGACGAAGATCATCAGGCCACTGGCAAAGTATTGAGTCCGCGCGGGGAACAGGCGGCGCTGTTCTTGTCGGAGCCGCAGACCGAGTTCATCAAGGGCCTGCCGACGGATAAGAGAAAGAAGGGGTCGATCAGAGCTACTGGCAGAAGGTGGTCAAGGCGATCAACGAAGCGGTCGCCGAAACGCGGCACAATCCCGAGACGGCCCGCCCTCTCTTCCAGCTTGCATCTTACGGGCACAACGATGCCGTCTCATTGAAACAGTTTCGAGACGAATTCGCGAAAGATCAGATTCCGCGTGAATTCTTGTCACATTTTGCGCTGGGCAACCCCTTTACGCGTCTTAGTCTAAATGACTGGTTAAGTGACCAATTTTGACGGCCTGAACTTCCTGGCTCAAGCCGTCACATAATCGAGCGTATATGTGACAGGACGACGGATGCTGTTTGGTTACATGCAGGTATCGAAGGTGGATGGTTCTCAGTCCACGGATTTGCAGCGCGACGCGCCCACGGCCACCGGGGCAAGTCCGGCACATCTCTATGAGGATCTGGCGTCGGGCCGGCGTGATGATTGGCCGGGGCTGGCCGCTTGCCTGAAGGCGCTCCGCGAAGGAGATACCCTGATCGTGTGGAAGCTTGATCGGCTCGGCCGTGACCTACGGCACCGGATCAACACCGTTCATGATCTGACAACGCACAACGTGGGATTGAAGGTTTTGACCGACCACGGCGCGGCGGTCGACACAACGACGGCTGCGGGCAAACTTGAGTTCGGCATCTTTGCCGCGTTAGCCGAGTTTGAGCGTGAGCTGATTCCCGAACAGACGGTCGCCGGACTCGCCTCGGCTCGCGCTCGCGGCAGGAAGGGGCCGCCCGTTCAAGATGACGGCGGCCAAACTGCGTTTGGCGATGGCGGCAATGGGCCACTCGTAAACTAAGGTGAGCGCGCTTTGTGAAGAGCTTGGCGTCACTCGACAAACGCTATATCGGCACGTGTCACCAAAAAGCGAGTTACGGCCAGATGGCCGGAAGCTGTTGGGATCGGATGGTGCCAAGTGAACACTTACCAAGTTGACGCCATTCTGTGCGTGCAGACTGGGGCCTCCACCATTGCCAAATCGCCACATGGCGCAGGCATGATGGTTGGTAACCAAGGAGGCTATTCCACATGCTGAGTCTACGTTACCCCGATATATTGTCCGCGTTGGATTTTCCCGGAGGCTTACGTGCGCTTGCCCTTGTAGGTGACAAAAAGCCAGTATTGGTAGTCAAAGCGCCGAAAGAGTACTTGTTTACCGCGCAACTCAACAAGGGCTTTAAAGTGTACGTCGTGCCCGTCAATATTTGCGGGAGAATCACGGTAAGCATCGTGTCAACCTTCTTCGATGACGAAGACGAACCGCTGACACTGCGAACACCGCTATTTGACGAGCCGGACTGTACGCTGTTGAAATCGACGCTACTGGGCAACGAGCTGGACGTTTACCTGTCCGACGAGCACAACCAGGAGATGCTTAGTTACTCGGCAGATGCTGTCGTGCCGGAAGCAACGCGAACTCTGTTCGGCGACTCTCATTTGTTTCCATACGATGTCTCGATAGCCAGAACCATGCTGGATGGCCGCCAACCTAGTCTGGACGAAGAGGCGCTGACGACGACACAGCAGCTATCACCGTAAACTTTGGCGAAGCTCTTTTTCCAGAGGATATAGTTATCCAGGATTGCCGCCCGAAATTTTACGACTTTCATGGAACGTGTGGCCACAGCCATACGACGCTTGTCCGCAAGCAGCCAGGTAGTTTGCAGGAGCATGACATCGTCTTCTTGCTACAACGGATTTTCTGGCCAGACCAAATTTATCTTGGTCCGCGAAGGACAACGGACCAAGAAGAGATCGCCGATGTTGTTGTAATCACTGACCGGCACGTTTTATTAATTCAGGCCAAAAGCAGCCCCAACACTGAACAGGTATTGCACAACACAATAATCCGCAAGAAGGCGACTGCGACTAAACTACCACCTGCTAAAGCAGGTGGGTTAGCGCATCCAGTGCTGACGACTAAAGTCATCAAGCTCGCACTGTATAAACGCGCATGAATCAAAAACTGAAAGTCAAAGTCACCGTCTAAAGA
>Ga0307374_10007049_pt1 | contig 17318 bp, 11 predicted proteins | sample OX3MG_FD_202532 | JGI IMG/M metagenome (GOLD analysis project Ga0307374, IMG submission 202532) | Soil microbial communities from Risofladan, Vaasa, Finland - OX-3 | ecosystem: Environmental > Terrestrial > Soil > Coastal area > Acid sulfate soil | place: Finland: Risofladan, Vaasa | collected... | reverse complement strand
AGCGCCAGATAGCCGCTGTCATACAACAGCGTGAAGCTCAGCGGGGCGCCCTTCTTGATCCCCGCCCCGCAGTCGGCGGGGCCGGCGCCGGGGTGGCTGCAGGTGGAGGTCGAGTCGGGATGCACCGCCCAGCCGTGGCTCTGAAGCAGGTGGACGGCGGCGCGGGGATCATAAGGGTAGACGGCATCCCGCTCGGCGGGATTGAGGAACTGGCTGGTGGGCGCGCAGGGGACGGGACCGTAGCAGGCGGTGGCGTACCCCTTGAAGATGGCCCGAATGTAGGCGGGCTGGTCGATGAGGTGCTGCATCGCCTGGCGTACGTACAGCTGCTTGAGGATCGGCGCTGCCCCCAGGGTGTTGGTGTAGTTGAGCGGCATGAAGGTGGTCGCCCACCCGATCTCGGGGGATATCCGGTAGCCGGATCGCGCCAGCACTCCCTTCTGGCTCACGTCCTGGATCGGCAGGTAGCCGTAGTCGATCGCGCCTGAGCGCAGGGCGTCGAACTCGGCGGTGTCGCTGGTGAAGGGCACCAGCTCCAGGGTCCCGACCGAGGGGCGGGGACCGGGTCCACGGAAGCTCGAGTTGCGAGTGAAGACCGTGAATCCGGTGCTGGCATCGAAGGACGACAGGTTCCAGGGGCCGTCCACCACCTTCCACAGCGGGCTGGTCGCGTAGCTGCCCAGGGCCTGCGACTGGAGGTTGAGGTACTTGTAGACCTCCCGGGCTCCCGCCGGGGTGCGGTCGTAGTTGCCGATCGGGCCCGACGCCGAGGTCCGGTCCCAGGCGTGCTGGGGGATCGGGGTCACCTGCAGCAGCTCGTTGTAGAGCAGCCAGTAATCGTTGTAGACACCGTTGAAGGTGAGCGTGAAGGTGTGCGCATTGATGTAGTCCTGCCCGATCACGTTGTAGGGAAAGGAGCCTGGCACCGCCGCGTACCAGTCGGACACGTTGGCCTTGACCAGGTTCATCCAGAACTCAACATCGCGGGTGGTGATCGGCTGGCCATCGGACCAGTCAAGAGTCTTCAAGGTGATGGTGACCACGGTGTGTCCGCCCCGGACCGCGAAGCTGGGGGGCTCCGCCAGGCTGAGGCCCGGGTTGACCTTGATATGGCTGCCAGTTTGGTAGTAGTACAGGGTTGAATACAGGAGCGGTTGGAAATCGGTGAGATTGAGGACGCTGGAGTCCGCCCCGGGGGTGAGCGGGAAGATGTAGTTGGGGGTGTTGCCCGCCGGCAGGGCGTAGCTGACCAGCCCCCCGCTCGCCGCCTGCGGCGAGGTGGCGCGGGCGGCCGCGCTCCCGGCGAAGGTGGCCAGCAGCACCAGCGGGATGACCGCGGCCAGAGCCGCGCGCCGCCACCCGGGGGGACGGGTCAGTCGGGCCTGGGACGTGTCCTTGTCCATGGCGACGTGCTCCTCCTTAATGCCGATGGTCGCTGACTCCCGCCGCCGGCCCGGCCCCGGGCCGGCCTCGGGCGCGGGAGGATGTCCCCACAACGGGTCGGGGCCGTGCCCGCGCCCCCGGGCGCCCTTGGGCCGGGCCGAGAGCGCCCGGCGGAGCCGAGCTCGGGGCGGCGACCGGTGCCACCGGCCAGCCGGGTCGCGTCCATCGATGCCCTCCCCCACCCGCCCCGTCGGCGGCTGTTGGGGGCAGAGTCTACTCCGCTCGTGGCGCCCGCGCGGCCGCGCTCGGGGCCCAGAAACGGGGCCGAGCCGGGGTCGCGACCGGCACGGTGAGGCTCGATCGTCTAGTCGCGGCGGATCAGCACCCGGAGCGAGCGGCCCTCGATCGGGACCGGCTGGCCCGCCGGGTGGACCTCCCCCGGCCCGGCTCCGGTCTCCGTCGCCGTGTCGACGATCCCCACCCACTGCCGGCCCCAGGGTCCTTGGGGAAGCTGGAACACCACTGGCTCGTGGTGGGCGTTGAGGAGCACGAAGAAGCTGTCATCGCGGATCCGCTCCCCCTGGGGCCCCGGGCTGGGGATCTGGTCGCCGTTGAGGAACACGCCGATCGACTTGACGAAGCCCTGGCCCCATTCGTCGTCGGTCATCTCGTGGCCGCTGGGCGTGAACCAGCCGATGTCGGAGACCCCCGACCCGTGCAGCGGGCGCCCCTCGAACCACTTGCGCCGATGCAGCACCGGGTGCTGCTGGCGCAGCCGCACCAGCTGGGCGACGAAGTCGCGGAGCTGGTGCGCCCCCGGGGTCGGCGTCCAGTCGAACCACGAGAGCTCGTTGTCCTGACAGTACGCATTGTTGTTGCCCCGCTGGGTGCGGTCGAGCTCGTCCCCGCCCAGCAGCATCGGCACTCCCTGGGAGAGCAGCAGGGTGGCGAGCAGGTTGCGCTGTTGGCGCCGGCGGAGCGCCAGCACCGCGGGATCGTCGGTGTCGCCCTCGAGCCCGCAGTTCCAGGAGCGGTTGTCGTCGGCGCCGTCGCGGTCGTCCTCGCCGTTGGCCCGATTGTGCTTGCGGTCGTAGCTGACCAGATCGCGAAGCGTGAAGCCATCGTGGCAGGTGATGAAGTTGATCGAGGCGTAGGGGCGGCGACCGTTGGACGCGTACAGGTCCGAGCTGCCGGTGAAGCGATAGGCGAACTCGGCGACCCCTCGCTCCGCGCCCCGCCAATAGTCGCGCACCGTGTCGCGATAGCGTCCATTCCACTCCGACCAGAGCGGGGGGAAGTTGCCCACCTGATAGCCGCCCTCGCCCACGTCCCAGGGTTCGGCGATGAGCTTGACCTGGCTCACCACCGGATCCTGCTGGATCAGGTCGAAGAACGCCGAGAGCCGGTCCACGTCGTGGAGCTCGCGCGCCAGCGTGGCCGCGAGGTCGAAACGAAAGCCGTCGACGTGCATCTCGACGACCCAGTAGCGCAGGCTGTCCATGATCAGTTGGAGCACGTGCGGGTGGCGCATGTTCATGGTGTTGCCGGTTCCGGTGTAGTCGACGTAGCGGCTGCGGTCGTTGGGGTCGAGCCGGTAGTAGGCGTCGTTGTCGATCCCCCGATAGCTGAGACTGGGCCCCAGCTCCCCCCCCTCGCCGGTGTGGTTGTAGACCACGTCCAAGATCACCTCGATGCCGGCGGCGTGCAGCGCCTTCACCATCGCCTTGAACTCGGTCACCTGGCCGCCCCGCTCCCCGCTGGCGCTGTAGCCAGCGTGGGGCGCGAAGAATCCGATCGAGTTGTAGCCCCAGTAGTTGCGCAGCCCGCGGGCGGCCAGGCGACCGTCATCGACGAAATGGTGCACGGGGAGCAGCTCCAGCGCCGTGATCCCCAGCGCCTCCAGATGCGCCACCAGGGCGGGCGTGGCGAGCCCGGCAAAGGTTCCGCGCAGGTCCGAGGGGACCTCGGGGTGGCGCATCGTGAGGCCCCGGACGTGGGCCTCGTACACCACCGTCTCGTGCCAGGGCACGCGCAGCGGCCGGTCGTCACCCCAGTCGAAGCTGGGGTCGGTCACCACCGATCGCGGCACCTGCGGGGCGGAGTCGACGGTGCTGCGCGCCGACCCGCCCCCGCCGGCGGCGGAAGTGTAGCCGAACACCGCCGGAGTCCAGCGCACGGCCCCCTCGATCGCGCGCGCATAGGGATCGATCAAAAGCTTGCTGGGGTTGTAGCGCAGGCCCTCGGCGGGCCGGTAGGGCCCATCGACTCGGTACCCGTAGCGCTGGCCGGGACCCACTCCGGGAAGGTAGGCATGCCAGCAGAAGGCGGTGACCTCGGTCAGTTCAATGCAGGTCTCACGGCCGGCCTCATCGAAGAGGCAGAGGCGGACCGCGTCGGCATGCTCGGCAAAGAGCGCGAAGTTGGTCCCTCGACCGTCGTAGGTGGCGCCCAGCGGGTAGGGATGCCCCGGCCAGGTGCTCATCGGCCGCGGCGGCGCCGCGGCGTCGGGCGGGAGGCGGGGGCGGCGCCGCCGGGATCCGGGCCCGGTGCCTTGCGGATCGCCACCAGCCGATCCCGGAGCTGGGCGGCCCGCTCGAACTCAAGTCCCTCGGCGGCACGCCGCATCGCCCGCTCTAGCTCGTGGGTGAGGCGAAGCAGCTCGTCGGGCGGCAGGCCCTGGGTCTCCTGGAACTGGACCGCCTGCTCCTGGCGCTCGACCCGCAGCCCCTCCGACTCCCGGACCGCCTTCACCACGGTGCTGGGAGTGATCCCGTGGGCGATGTTGTAGGCGGCCTGGGCCCCGCGGCGCCGCTCGGTCTCCTCGATCGCGACCGCCATCGCAGCAGAGACGCGGTCGGCATACATCACCACCCGGGCGTTGACGTTGCGAGCCGCCCGGCCCACCGTCTGGATCAGCGAGCGGGCGCTGCGCAGATACCCTTCCTTGTCGGCGTCCAGGATCGCGATCGAGGCGACCTCGGGCAGATCCAGCCCCTCGCGCAGCAGGTTGATGCCCACCAACGCGTCATAGACCCCAAGGCGCAGATCACGCAGGATCTCGACCCGCTCCAGGGTGTCGATGTCGGAGTGCAGGTACTGCACCCGGATGCCCGCCTCGCGCAGGTAGTCGGTGAGGTCCTCGGCCATCCGCTTCGTGAGGGTGGTGACCAGGGTGCGCTCGCCCCGGGCGGTGGTGGCCCGGATCTGCTCGATCAGGTGGTCGACCTGCCCCCGGGTGGGGTGGACCGTCACCACCGGGTCGAGCAGCCCGGTCGGACGGATGAGCTGCTCCACTATCTGGCCGGCGCGCTCCAGCTCGTAGGGACCGGGAGTGGCCGACACGTAGATCAGCTGCCCCGTCACCTGCTCCCACTCGGCGAAGGTGAGCGGGCGATTGTCGAGGGCGGAGGGCAGCCGAAACCCGTAGGCGACCAGTGGGAGCTTGCGGGAGCGGTCGCCTCCCACCATCGCCCCGATCTGGGGCACGGCGATGTGCGACTCGTCGACCACGATCAGGGCGTCACGGGGCAGGAAGTCCATCAGGGTGAAGGGCCGTTCCCCCGGACGCCGCCCGGTGAGATGGCGCGAGTAGTTCTCGACCCCGGCGCAGCTGCCGGTCTCGCGGAGCATCTCTAAGTCGAAGAGGGTTCGCTGGCGCAGCCGCTGCGATTCCAGCAGCTTGCCCTCGCGATCGAGCTCGCCGGCGCGCTCCTCCAGCTCGACCTCGATCGCCGCCAGCGCCCGCTCCAGGCGGTCGCGGGGCGTGACGTAGTGGGAGGCGGGGAAGACGGTGAGCTCCTCCCGCTCGCCCAGCAGCTCACCGGTGAGCGGGTCGAAGTCTCGGATCCGCTCCACGGTGTCGCCGAAGAACTCGATCCGGGTGGCGACCTCCTCGGACGCGGGCTGGAGATCGACGGTGTCGCCGCGCACCCGGAAGCGGGAGCGGGCGAAGTCGATGTCGTTGCGCTGGTACTGGAGGTCGGAGAGCTTGCGCAGCACGATGTCGCGGCGCCAGCCCTCGCCGCGGCGCAGAGTGATCGATTCCCCAAGGTAGTCCTCGGGAGACCCCACCCCGTAGATGCAGGAGATCGAGGCGACCACGATCACGTCCCGGCGCGTCAGCAGCGACCGGGTGGCCGCATTGCGGAGTCGGTCGATCTCCTCATTGCGCGAGGAGTCCTTCTCGATGTACGTGTCGGTGCGGGCGATGTACGCCTCGGGCTGGTAGTAGTCGTAGTAGGAGACGAAGTACTCCACCGCATGCTCGGGGAAGAACGCTTTGAACTCCGCCCACAGCTGGGCGGCCAGCGTCTTGTTGGGGCTGAGCACCAAGGTGGGGCGCCCCAGGCGGGCGATCACGTTGGAGACCGTGAAGGTCTTGCCACTGCCCGTGACCCCGAGCAGAACCTGGTGGCGGTCGCCCCGGCGGGTTCCCTCGAGCAGGCGCGCGATCGCCTCGGGCTGATCACCGGTGGGCTCGAAGGGAGCCCGGAGCGTGAGGGTCGCGGGGGGCACGGCCATCCGGCGAGTATGCCAAAGGGACCCCACCGGCGACGGTGCCGAGTCCCCGCCGGCAGGACGCTGGGGCGACGCTTCGTAGACTACCTGGGTGAGCGGGCCGCCCCCGCCTGGAGGTGTGCGTGTCGCTGCTGGTCTGCTCGGACGTCGGGATCGCCTTCGGAGCGACCACCGTGCTCCGCGGTCTCTCGCTGCGGCTGGAGGCGGACGACCGCCTGGCGCTGGTGGGCGCCAACGGGGCGGGCAAGTCCAGCCTGCTCGACTGCCTGGCCGGGGTGGCCGACCCCGCCAGCGGCACGATCGAGCGCCAGCGCCGCCTGCGGGCCGCGTACCTGCCCCAGGAGTCGCCCGCCCCGCTGGCGGAGACGGTCCTGGCCGAGGCGATGGCGAGCCGCACCGACCTCTCCGACCTGCGCTATGAGATGACCCGGCTGGAGGAGCGGCTGCAACAGCCCGGTCCCGAGGCGGACCAGGCGCTGCAGCGGTACGGCGAGGTCCAGGCCGCCTACGAGGGGATGGGGGGCTACGACCTGGAGGCGCGCGCCCGGGCGGTGCTGCACGGGCTCGGGCTGACCGAGGAGCTCCAGAGCCGGGCTCCCCGCCAGCTCAGCGTCGGCCAGGTGCGGCGTCTGGAAATGGCCAAGCTGCTGCTCCAGGACGCCGACCTGCTGCTCCTCGACGAGCCCACCAATCACCTCGACCTGGAGGCGATCGAGTGGCTCGAGCAGTTCCTTGTGGGCACCCGCGAGGCGCTCTGCATCGCGTCCCACGACCGCCGCTTCCTCGACCGGGTCTGCAATCGGGTGCTGGAGCTCGAGGCGGGCCGCTCCCATGTCTACGAGGGTGATTACACCGCCTACCTGCGCCAGCGGAGCGAGCGGCGGGCGCGCTGGACCAAGGAGTGGGAGACGCAGCAGGCCCACATCACCCATCAGGAGGACTTCATCCGCCGCTACAAGGCCGGCCAGCGTGCCCGGGAGGCGCGGGGACGCCAGACCAAGCTCGATCGCCTGGAGCGGGTCCCCGAGGTGCCGGTGCCGGAGCGGATGCGGCTCCAGCTGCAGGCGGCGCCGTCCGCGCGGATCGTGGTGCGCACCGACCAGCTCGCCTGCGGGCGGGGGGGGCGCGCGCTGCTCACGGTGCCCGAGCTGGTGGTGGCACGGGGCGACCGGCTCGCGGTGACCGGCCCCAATGGGGCCGGCAAGACCACCCTGCTGCACACCCTGGTGGGCGTCCTCCCCCCGGTGGCCGGCTCGGTCCACCTGGGGGCCCGAGCGCGGCTGCGCGTGTATCGCCAGGACCTCAGCGACCTGGATCCCGACCAGACGGTGCTGGAGTCGGTGCTCTCCGAGCACCCCGAGGTCGGGGTGGAGCGCGCCCGGACCGCGCTCGGGGCGTTCCTCTTCACCGGCGACGAGGTCCATCAGACCGTGGGCAGCCTCTCCGGCGGCGAGCGGGCCCGGGTGGCGCTGGCACGGCTCGCCCTCGACGACGCCAACTGCCTGGTGCTCGACGAGCCCACCAACCACCTCGACATCCCGACCATGGAGGTGCTGGAGACCGCCCTGCAGCGCTATGAGGGCGCCTGCGTGCTGGTCTCGCACGACCGGTTCTTCGTGGATGCGGTGGCGACCGCCGTCTGGACCGTCCAGGAGGGCGAGCTGCGCCCGCCGCGCCCGGTCCAGCCGTCCTCGGAGCCGCGCACCCGGCCCACGCCCGGGTCCGCGCCGGCGGGGTCGGCCGGGGCCGCCGCCCCGGCGGGGCGGGCCCAGAGCGCGGCTCGCCGGGGATCCGCCCGTCGCCGCCAGGAGGCGGGCGGCCTGGAGCAGCGAATCGGCACGGCCGAGTCCGCCCTGCGCGACCTCGAGGCCCAGCTCGCTGACCCCGCCACCTACCGTGATCGCGGTCGATCGACCGAGCTGTCCCGCCGCCACGCCGGCCTGCGCCAGGATCTCGACCAGCTCTACGGCGCCTGGTCCGAGCAGGCGGACGCGACCGGCTGATCGGGCCCGGCGGCGGCCGGGGCGGCCGCGGGCGCTGCCGCCGAGCCGAGGGTCAGCGCTCCTCCCCCACCCCCCGGTACACCGCGGAGGTGGCCCGGGCGACCTCCGCCCAGCTGTGGTGGGCCAGCACGTGGGCGCGCCCAACCGCGCCCGCCGCGTCGCGACGGGCGGGGTCGTCGAGCAGCTCGCGCACCACCGTGCCGAGCGCTCGCGGCCGCCCGGGAGGGACCAGCAGCAGCCCGGCCGCGGCCAGGTCGTGCAGCCCGCTGACGTCGTGGGCGACGACCACCGTGCCCGACGCCAGCGCCTCCAGCGCGACCAGTCCCAGCCCCTCGTAGGCGGAGGGGACGATGCAGATCGTGGCTCGTCGCTGCTGGGCCGCCAGCTGCTCGTCCTCGATTCGTCCGGTGACCACCACCCGACCCGGCCAACGGCGGGCGAGGGCGGCCGCCCGATCCCGCTCGGGCCCGTCTCCGCAGATGATCGCGCGCAGCTGGGGGCGCTCCTCGGCGAGCTCGTCGACCAACGCGGTGAAAACGGCGAGCCCCTTGACCGGCTCGAGTCGACCGCAGAAGAGCAACGTCGCCGGCTCCCTCTCCCCCGGCGCGGGCGGGTGGAAGAGCGCGGCGTCGATCCCGGGTGCCAGCACCGATACCCGATCCCTCGCCACCCCGTGATCGCTGACCACCGCCTGGGCGGTGGAGGCGGAAATCGCCAGGACGTGCGCGGCGGCCCGGTAGCCGCGGCCCTCCAGCAGTGCCAGCGGGCGGGTGGCCCAGCGGCCGCCATGGGCCTGCCGGTAGGTGTGATTGGCGGTGTAGACCAGCGGCGCGCCGGGCGGCCGGCGCAGCAGCAGGACCCCTCCGGGCCCCCCCTGCGCGTGCCAGACGGCGGGGCGCGTGCGCCGGGCCAGCTCCGGCAGCTGCCGCGCCAGCCACCACGAGAAGTCCAGGGCCGGCCGCCGGGTGGGCCCGCCCCCGGGCCACTGCAGCCCCGCAGGGGCGCGCCGGCTGCTGCACACCACCACCGCGACGCCGGCCGCGGGAAGGTGCCGGGCGAGTCCCGCCACCGCCACCCCCTGGCCTCCTCTGGCGGGGTGGTCGGGGGTGCGGTCGTCGAACGCTAGGAGCGTCGCCGCCAGCTCCCGGGCGCCGGCCCGGGGCGCTCGTGTCAGCGCTGACACGAGCGGCAGTACACGGTCGTGCGCTGGGCCACCACGGTTCCTCGCAGGGGAGCCCGGCAGCGGGAGCAGGGCTGACCGGCTCGGCCGTAGACCGCCAGCGCCCGCTGGGCGCTCCCGCGCGCTCCCAAGCCGTCTCGATACGAGGCGATCGAGCTGCCGCGGTTGGCGATGGCGGTCCACAGCACCGCCTCCAGGGCGCGACCCAGCGCCGACGCCTCCGCCCGGGTGCAGCGATCGGCCCGGCGTTGGGGACGGATCCCGGCCCGGAAACAGGCCTCGTCGGCGTAGATGTTGCCGCACCCCGCCACCACCCTCTGGTCGAGCAGGAGCGCTTTGACCGGGCGGTGGCTGCGCCGCAGCGCCGCCTGCCACCACGCGTCGGGGAGACCGGGACCGAGCGGCTCGGGTCCGAGAGTGGGGAGCCGGCCCAGCCGCACCAGCTCGTCGGGGGCCCCGAGGAGCAGGCGCCCGAAGCGACGGGGGTCGACGAATCGGAGCTCGCCACCGCCCCGTAGCCGCAGGGCGAGGTGAGTGTGGGGGCGCTCGGCGACGCCGGCCTCGACGACGCACAGAGATCCGCTCATGCCCAGGTGGACCACCAGCACCGCGCCGGTCACGAGGCGGGGCCCCCGGAGCTCCAGCAGGATGAACTTGCCTCGACGGCGGAGGCCTCCGGTGGTGGCCCCCGTCAGCCCGTCCGCGAACGCCGTCGGACCGGGGTATCGGATGAGGGACGGGTGCCCCAGCCGCACGTGGACGACCTGCTCGCCCCGGAGCCGGGGGCGCAGGTCCCGGACGATCGTCTCGACCTCGGGGAGCTCAGGCATGAGCCCGGCCGGGTCCCGCCGGCAGGGCCGTCAGGTCAGCCCAGTTGGGGCCGGATTTGCAGTCGACGACGAGCGGGACGCTGAGCTCCGCGGCCCCCGCCATCGCCTCCCGCGCCAGCTCCGCCAGCGCGGGTAGCTCGTCGGCGGGTGCTTCGAACACCAGCTCGTCGTGGACCTGGAGAAGCAGGCGCGCCCGCAGGCCGCTGGGGCCCAGCGCCGCCTGACAGCGCAGCATCCCGACTTTCATGAGGTCGGCGGCCGACCCCTGGATCGGCATGTTGACCGCCATCCGCTCGCTCGCCTCGCGCAGGGGCCGGCTGCCGGCGCGCAGGTCGGGCAGGATTCGGCGCCGGCCGAGGAGGGTGGTGACGTACCCCTGCTCGTGAGCCTCGACCCGGATCCGGGCAAGGTAGGCGCGAACTCCAGCGAAGGTCTCGAAGTACCGCTGGATGAACGCCTCCGCGGCTGCGGAGGCGATCTGGAGGTCACGCGAGAGTCCGAAGGTGGAGAGCCCATAGAGGATCCCGAAGTTCACCACCTTCGCCATCCGCCGCTGCTCCGGCGTGACCGCATCGGGGCTGACCCCAAAGACGCTGGCCGCCGTCTCGGCATGGACGTCGGCGCCGCGGGCGAAGGCGGCCAGCAGTCCGGGGTCCTGACTGAGGTGCGCCAGCACCCGCAGCTCCACCTGGGAGTAGTCGGCCGACAGCAGCTGCCAGCCGGGCTCGGCGGGGAGGAAGGCGGCGCGGATGCGACGCCCCGCCTCGGTCCGGACCGGAATGTTCTGGAGGTTGGGGTCGCTGGATGAGAGCCGGCCGGTGGCGGCCACGGCCTGATTGAAGCTGGTATGCACCCGGCCGTCGACGGGGTCCACCAGCTCGGGCAGCTGGTCGACGTAGGTGTTCTGGAGCTTGGTGAGCTGACGCCACTCCAGCACCCGCGCCACGATCGGATGCTCGGTGCGGAGCTGCTCCAGCGCCGCGGCGTCGGTGGAGCGCCCGGTCTTGGTGCGCCGCGAGCTGGCGAGGTGGAGCTCGTCATAGAGGACGGTGGCCAGCTGCTGCGGGGAGCCGATCAGGAAGCGACGGCCGGCGGCCTCGTGGATGGCGGCCTCCAGCTGGCCGATCTGCTGGGTGAGCTCGCGCCCCAGCTCCCGCAAGGGCCCGGGATCGACCCGGACCCCGAGCGCCTCCATCGCTCCCAAGATGGGGACGAGCGGGATCTCCAAGTCGTGCAGCATCCGGGTTCCGTCGACCGCCGCGAGCGCCCGCTCCAGGCTCGGCCGCACCGCCCAGACGGTGGCGGCCAGGATGGCATGCCGCCTGGCGAGCGCGCCCGGGTCGGAGTCGCCGGGATGGGCGCCCGCCCGGTCGTCGGGAATGCTGAGGCGAGCGTGATCGCGGGCGAGCACGTCCAACTTCGGGGTGCGGCTCTTGGAGTCGGCCAGATAGGAGGCCAGCACGCAGTCGAAGTCGAGCCCGCCGAGCTCGGTGCCGCGCTGATTCCAGGCGAGCCAGTCGGGCTTGAGGTTGTAGCCGGCCAGCGCGACCGCGGGGTCGGCCACGAGCCGGCGTAGGGGATCGAGCGATCCCCCTGCAAGGTGTCGACCGTCGGGACCGACGGCGGGGTCGAGCGCGCAGAACCAGGCGGTCCTGGGGTCCGTGGCGACGGCCACGCCGGTGATCCGACCCCGGCGGGGTGACCCCTCGACCACAGTGCGGAGAGCCGCGGCTCCCGCCCGACGCACCGCCTGCAGCATCCGGGCCAGCTGCTCTGGGTCCGCGACCACCTCCGGGTCGCAGTCGAGGGACGCGAGGGAGACGTCCGTCCCGTCGGACGGGACCCCCTCGGCCCCGACCGAGCTGGCGGGTGGGACGGGCTCCGGGCGGCCGAGCGCAGCCGCGCTCGGGTCTGCGCCAGCCGAAGGCAGGTCGCCACCCGGCAGCCGGCGGGCAAGGCTGGGCATCTCCAGATCCCGCAGCACCGCCCGGGCGGTGCCCGGGTCCATGTCGGCCAAGCGGCAGCGATCCAGGTCCAGCACGACACCGGGAACGTCGCGCACGATCGTCACCAGCTCGCGCCCCAGCCGGACCTGGTCGACGTGGCTCTCCAAGCCGCTTCGGACCCGCCCCACTTTCATGCTCGCCGCCGCGGCGAGGATCGTCTCGACATCCCCGTGGCGTTGGACGAGAGCCGCGGCGGTCTTCTCGCCGATGCCGGGGACCCCAGGGATGTTGTCGCTGGGGTCGCCCCGCAGCGCCTTGAAATCGATGAGATGGATCGGCTCGAAGCCGAAGCGCTCCCGCACCCGCTGCAGGTCGTACACGAGTGGGTCGCTGACTCCTCGGCGGCTCGCCTGGACGATGGTGCGGTCGGTGACCAGCTGCACCAGGTCCAGGTCCGCGGTCAGGATGACGGTGTCGCACCCTTGCGCTTCGGCTTGCCGGCTGAGAGTCCCGATCACATCGTCGGCCTCGAATCCGGCCACCACCACGACCGGGATGTGGAGCGCCCCCAGCACCCGCTCACAGAGCGGGATCTGGCGATGGAACTCATCCGGGGTGGGCGCTCGCTGGGCCTTGTAGGTGGCCAGGAGCTGGTCCCGGAAGGTGGGGCCGGGGGGGTCGAAGGCGGCGACCGCATGCTCGAAGCCCTGGGCCAGACTCAGCAGCAGCATGGAGGTGAAGCCGTACACGGCATTGATCAGATCGCCGCGGCTGTTGCTGAGCGCCGGCAGCGCGTAGTAGGCGCGGAAGGCGAGCGCGTGCCCGTCGCTGCGCAGCAGCCGGGGCGGTCGGCCGGGGCGTGGGGGGGGGGCCATGGTCGGCATTATCCGACCGGGCCACCACCGAGGACGCCGCTATCATGAGTGATGGCGTCGCGGTCTGCCGGCAAGACCCCGGGACGCAGGTGGCGGGGACGGTCCCCGTGCCGGGTCCCGGCTCAGGGAGTGATGTGAGCCCCGTGGACCTGGTCGAGGTGGCGGTGGACAGCATCCGGGTCCACATGCCCACTGGCCAGCACGTGGTGATCCTGAAGGAGCGGGAGGCGGAGCGTTTCCTGCCGATCTGGATCGGGGTCGCGGAGGCCAATGCGATTGCCATCAAGATCACCGGCATCGTCCCGGACCGTCCCATCACCCACGATCTCATCGTGAGCCTGTTCGAGCAGCTGCGCGTCGAGGTGAGTCGGATCGTGGTCACCTCGCTCGACAACGACGTCTACTTCGCGCGAATCGTGGGCCAGGTGGAGGGCCGCAAGCTCGACCTCGACGCTCGGCCCAGCGATGCAATCGCTCTGGCGGTGCGGCTGGGATCCCCGATCTACGTCGCCCGGGAGGTCTTGGAAAAGGCCGCGGTGCTCCCGGAGGCGGACGCCGATGCCGAGCAGGAGCGGCTGCGGGTGTTCCAGGAGATGGTGAACAGCATGGACCTGCCCGACCTGGACGCCCCCCACCCCTAGCCTACCGGGCGGGATGTCCGGGCCGGCCAGCATGGCGGAATGGCAGACGCGGCGGTCTCAAAAACCGCTGTCCGCAAGGACGTCCGGGTTCGACCCCCGGTGCTGGCACCACAATAGCGCTGAGGTTCTTGCGTAAGGCTCTTAGGCGCGCGCATAAAGAGTTGGGCTGCTGACGCCAACGGTGACGCCAACCCGCAAACCGAGCCCAGCCGGCCACCGCTGCCCGAGTGACCTTGCCAGCCCCCGCGGCTCGCTACTCCCCGCGGCCCGCGCGAGGCGCCCCCGCGAGCCCGGCCGACGCCGGGGCCGACCGTCTCAGCGCCGCTCGATCGAGGATCCGCCGCCACCTTCATCGGCGCCGGTCCGGCTGACGCTGGCGGCATGAGCACGTGGGAGTGACCATGCCCGGTCCCGGGGCGCTCGCCGTCGAGCTGGAGCGGCACCGCGCCACGTGTCCGAGCTGCCGCTGGGGCGGACCCGACGGCTGCGCGGTCGCGCTGGCGACCCTCCACGCGCTCGTAGCCGAGCGGACGGACCCCGGACGCGGGTCCGGTTCGGGGTCGCCCGCGGGCGACCCGACCCCTACGGTGGGGGCCAAGTGAGGCCCGCGGACCTCGCGTCCGGCCGTCCCGGCGCCCGAGCCCGGTCCGCTCCCGTGGCAGCCCGCCTGGTCCGGCCCGGACATCGCCGCGGCCGTGCCCGAGATCGCCCCGGCCGTGCCGTGGCGACCGCCCCCCATCACCCTCTGGCGCGATGTGCCGGTCCGCTGCCACCTGACCCCCGGCCCGGTGGCCCGGCTCCGGGCCGCGACCCGCGCCCGGGGCCACGGGGCCGCCCGCTGGATCGCCGAGCCCTGGCGGGTGGTCGCCGAGGTGGCGATGCCCACCCGCTACCGCAACCTGCGGGCCGCGGCCGAGCCGTGAGCATCGGGGCCTGACGGGCGAGCTCGGACATCGTGCCGGCCTCGTGGCCGCCGTGTCACCCGCGGCCGAGCGGTGCGGGGTACAAACAGGCGGGGCGGCTGTCGGGCCGTCCCCTCGGAGGATGCCCATGACCCCGACGATCCGCCGACTCCTCACCCTGGCCGCGGTGGTGGCCGTCATGCTGGCGGGCACCGGTGCTGGTCTCGCCCTCGCCGCAAGCCGGGCGATCCCGACTCCGCTCCGCACACTGCCGACGGTCCATCGTCTCACCGCGCTCGCGCACCCGAGTCGGGTAGCGGTGGCACCCCGGGCGCTCCCCGGCGGGGAGCTGCCGCGCGACTGGCAGGACCACGGCACCTGGTGGCCGGCGATTGGCCAGCGCGGGGCGCAGACGACCCAGGTGGCGCTGTACCTTGGCCCTACCGCTGGCTGGCTCCCGTGCCAGTACAGACCGAGCGGGGTGTCGGTGGCGGGTCGGCCGATGACCTACCGCTGCGCTGCGAGTGCGGGGTCGGCGGCCGGGGCGATCACCCTGGTGGCCCCGCTCGTCCACACCGCCACCGGCTGGTGGGAGCAGGCGGCGACCGACTCGACGGCAGACGCGGGCAGGTATCAGGTGTTCCGGGTGGCCGGGCTCACACGGGCCTCGAACGGGCATCCCTGGTACGTGACGACCCGGCGCCAGCGGGTGCGCCTCCAGGCGCCACCACCGGCACCACCGGTCCCAACACTCGGACTCCGGCCGGTCTCCCAGCGGGTGCCGGCGGGGCACCCGGCCGGCGTGACCGTCACCGGGGCCAACTGGCCCGCGGGCGCTTACGCGGTGCTGTGGAACTTCACAAACAACGTCGACCTGACGCCGACCGCTCACAACTGGTGCCCCGCGCCGGACTGCCAGTGGATGCTCACCGCTCCGAGTCGGCCTGGAACCTATCTCTACGGCGTCTACCTGCATGCGCGATCTGGTGCTCGGCTCGCCACCGCGTGGGATCCCGCCCTTGGGCGACCCGCGAACGCTACCGTCACGTGGTATCCAATGTCGCCGGGCCCGACCCCGACCCCGACCCCCACCCTACCCCCTGCCGCGACCCCCACCCCGACCCCTGGAGTGACGCCGACATCGACTCCGACCCCCACGCCACCCCCGCCATCCTCCACGGTCGTCTCGTCGACCAACTGGTCCGGGTATATCGTCGGCAATGGCCCCTACACCAGCGCCAGCGGCACGTTCAACGTCCCCAATCTCTACGCCGCGACAACTCAGACGGACACCTCCGAGTGGGTTGGGATCGACGGGTCCACCGACAACTCACTGGTCCAGACGGGCGTATCCGAGATCTACGACCCGAGCACGAACCTCGTGAACTTCCAGCCGTGGTGGACGCTGTCTACGTACAACTTCGTCGGCCAGCCGATCAACATGGCGGTGTCGCCCGGCAACACCATGACGGCCACGGTCTCCGAGGTAAGTCCCGGCCTCTGGGATCTCACTTTGACCAACGACACGACTGGTGCGACCTTCACGACCGACCAGTCGTACAGCGCACCGCTGGCCTCGGCCGAATGGATCGTCGAGGATCCCGGCGATCCCGCCTCGGGCGGACTCTATCCCTTCGGCGACTACAGCCCAGCCGTGACCTTCACGAATGACCGGTTCAGCGGGGTCGAGGCGACTTTGCAGGAGGACATCATGCTGCAGAATGGCGCCCAGGTCTCCACCCCCTCGAACCTATCGTCGTCCGGCGGTTTCACGGTCGCCTACGGCAGTAGCCCACCACCAACTCCATAGTCGGGGCCAGCCGCCTCCACGATCGGCGGGCTGCCCGGACGCGCTGCAGTTGGGACCGCTACGCTGGCGGCTCGGCGACAGCCTCGGCGCCGGGCGGCGGCGGGAGCTGGCCGTAGACCCGGATCACCGGGGCGCCGTCCGCGTCCCGCTCGACGGGCAGGTACTCGCGCCCGTCGGGGCCGGTCGTCGTAAGCACCCACGCGGTCGGCTCCACGGTGTGGCGCCGTCTGCCACGGACGGCCCCAGCGCGGCACTGGCCGGCCTACGCCACCACCTCGACCACCGCCTCAGTTGGACGCTGGGGTGGCAGGGGTCCGCGCCCATCTCCACGGGCCGGTGGCTCACCTCCAGGGCACCGACGCCGAGCGCTGGGCTGGCCAGCCACACGTCGTGGTGGAAGCTGGCGGGTGCCCTACGGAGTGGCGGAGCTCCACGGCTTCTGATGCAGCGTACAGATCGTCGGCGGACGCGTGGCGCGAACATCGGTGACGGCGACGGCGCGAGGAACAATGTCCTGCGAGCGCAGAGGTACCGCCCGCGAAACGAACAGCCACACCCCCCAGACCAGCGGAGCGCTTCGCGAACGGCCGTACCTTGCGAAGGCGACCGAGGTGATCCCCGTCGGCCAGGTGAACAGCACAGTGTCTACCCCCTCCGGCGTGTTGGCCACCGTCCCCCAAGCGTAGAGCTGCCCGAGGTACGCGCCGGCCCGAAGGACCTCGTAGGTGCCGGAGCAGGCAGGCCGACTGGCGGCTGCCCGCACCGGCGGCCCCCAGGAGAGCATCGCCACCGCCAGGCAGAGGAGCAATGCACTTCGAGGCGCCGCTGTCTGGGTCGCCGTCACCAATTCGTTCATCCCCAGGTCGTCACCGCCGGAGAGCAGCGCCAATATCATGACGATGAGACCAGATCCACCGCACGCAGCCAACTGCGAAGGCAATCAGAACAACGGGGAACCCCGACCAGGCAGCTATATCGTGCCCGCGCCCGTGCCGAGCGCTCTCCACCGACTGGGCCGTGGAGGCGCGTGAACTTGGAGTGACGGGCGCGATGTGACGCTCCCGGAGGCACATCTCAATCGCCTCTCTGCTTGGGAGGCCCTCCAAGCGAACACCACGGCTCACGTTCAGGAACTCGACTCCGAGCGGTTCGCCGCTGCGATCGAGGTCAATGAGGCGTGCCCCATCAAGCTGCTGGGTTCTCGCGACCACTCCGTCCTGCAGTCGAACG
>Ga0307374_10007047_pt1 | contig 17319 bp, 16 predicted proteins | sample OX3MG_FD_202532 | JGI IMG/M metagenome (GOLD analysis project Ga0307374, IMG submission 202532) | Soil microbial communities from Risofladan, Vaasa, Finland - OX-3 | ecosystem: Environmental > Terrestrial > Soil > Coastal area > Acid sulfate soil | place: Finland: Risofladan, Vaasa | collected... | reverse complement strand
AATTCCAGCGCGCGTTTTTCGACCACGGCGTCAGCCATCTGAAGCCGCTCGTGCTCAAGGACGTTGCCGAAGATATCGGGATGCACGAGTCCACCATCAGCAGGGCGACCGCGAACAAGTACGCGCATACGCCGCAGGGAATTTTCGAGCTCAAGTTTTTCTTCACCTCCGGGGTCAAGGGCGCCTCCGGAGAAGACGTCAGCGCCGAAACCGTGAAAGAGAAAATCCGCGAACTGGTTTCCGCCGAGGAACCGGGCAATCCGCTGTCCGATCAGGCGATCGCCGAGATGCTGCGGGTGCGCCAAATCAATATCGCGCGGCGCACGGTTGCCAAGTATCGGCAGGCGCTCGGAATCCTGCCCTCGGCGAACCGCAAACAGGTCGGATGATCCATCCTTGTCCAAAGTGAGGCCGTATGCAGAACAATCCACCCCCGGGCAAACGAAGCCGCGCGGCGATCCGCAAAACCCGCCGCAATAGCGCCAAGGGACCCGCACTCACCGCGGTGACAGTTACTTTCCATCAGGTCGATCCGAGCGAACCGCTCAAACTCTATGCCGAGCACAAGCTCAGCCATCTTGGAAAATATGCCAAGCAGCCCTGCGCCGTGCATTTGATTCTGTCGGTTGACAAATATCGCCAGCACGGCGAAGTTACTGTCAAATCAGGGCGCATCTTGTTGACTGCCGAGCAGGAAGCGAAGGATCTTTATTCGGTAATCGATCTGCTCGCCGACAAGGCGGGGCGCCAGTTGAAGCGGCATCTCGAAAAAATCACCGCGCGAAAAATGCGCTCGCCCTCGACTGGCGAGGTCTTGAGCGCGGCCGAGGAAATCAAGCCGTAGGACATCGAACGCGAGTAACCCCGGTGCGGCTATGCGTCCCCGCATGTTTCAGCGCGCCGACAAAATAATGCCGATAGAAATCGCCCGAGCAAAAAGACATCACTAATGAAGATCACTGAAATCCTGAGCCCCGAGATGGTTCTGCCCGACCTGAAGGGAAACACCAAACCCGACGTGCTGGGCGAACTGGCGGCGGCGCTCGCGGCCCAGTACCCGGAGATCAAGCTGACCAATCTGACCGCGGTGCTGCTCGAACGCGAGCGGCTGGGCTCGACCGCGATCGGCGACGGAATCGCGATTCCGCACGGCAAGCTCCCGGGCGTCACCCGGATTCTCGGCGCCTTCGGACGTCATCGCGAGGGCGTGGACTTCGAATCGCTCGACGGCAATCCGACCCAGTTGTTTTTCGTGCTGGTGGCGCCCGAGGATTCCGCAAGCCTGCATCTGAAGGCCCTGGCGCGGGTTTCGCGCCTGCTCAAGGACGATACCTTTCGCACTCATCTAATCTCGGCGGCGGGTGCGGCCGAGATCTTCAAGCTGGTCAAGGACGAAGACGCGAAATACTAACTCCGGCGCCCGCGCGCGCACGGCCTCCGGTCCAAGCACGATGGCGAAGGCGGCACAAAAGGCATCGCGCAAGCCGCGGCTGATAATCGTAACCGGAGTTTCGGGCTCGGGGCGGGCGTCGGCGATGCGCGTGCTCGAGGACCTGGATTTCTATTGCGTCGATAATCTGCCGGTGGCTCTGGCGCCCGAGGTGCTGCGCCTGGCCGCAGGGCTCGACCCGGCGCTCGCGGGAGTGGCGCTGGGAATCGACGCGCGCGAGCGGCTGTTCTTTCCGCAATGGCCGCGCATCTTTGCCGAACTCGAAAACGACGGCGTACGCCCCGAGATAATTTTTCTTGACGCCTCCGATGAAGTGCTGGCGCGCCGCTACTCGGAATCGCGACGCCCGCATCCGCTGGCCGAGAGCGGCTCTACAGTCGCCGAGAGTATCGGGCGCGAGCGCCTTGCGCTGGCAGAGATGCGCGATCGCGCGAGCCGGGTTATCGATACGACCACGCTCACCGTCCACGAGCTGCGCGAAGTCGTTAGGGCGGCGGTGCTGGGCGCGGCGGCGGGCTCGCGCATGGCGATCTCGATCGTCTCGTTCGGCTACAAGTACGGCGCACCGGTCGGGATGGATATCGTCCTCGACGTGCGGTTTATCCCAAACCCGTTTTTTGTTCCCAAACTGCGCCCGCTCGACGGCACCGACCCGCGGGTGCGCGACTACGTGATGGCGCAGGCCGACGCGCAAAAATTTATCGACGAAACCGGACGACTCCTCGACTTCCTAATTCCGCTCTACCAGCGCGAGGGCAAGAGCTACCTGACCGTCGCTCTCGGATGCACCGGCGGGCGCCATCGCTCGCCCGTACTCGCGCGCGCGATAGCCGAGCGCCTGCGCCAAAGCGGCTTCGCCGCAACCGTCCGCGACGCGCACATCGCTCGGTAATACCCAGTAAGCGCTAGTTCATTATCGAGCCGGCATCGACGTTGAGCGTTTGCCCGGTCATTCCTGCGGCGGCGTCGCTGACCAGGAATAGCGAGACGCGCGCGACTTCCGCCTCGGTGGCCATCCTGTTCATCGCGGATTGCGACACGAACTGCGCGCGCACCTGCTCGTAGGGAACCTTGAGCGCGTCGGCGCGGGCGCGCATCACGCGCTCGATTCGCTCGCCCTCGATCGCGCCCGGGCAGATACAGTTGCATCGGATCCCGCGCGCGCCCCATTCGCCCGCGACGGTTTGCGTAAGCCCGATCATCGCCCACTTGGCCGCCGCATACGGCGAGCGCATCGGAAAGCCGCGGCGTCCCGCACCCGACGAGATGTTGAGAACAAGGCCCGAGCGCTGCGCGTCCATCGTGGGCAGCACCGCGCGCGTCGCGAGCCACGTTCCGGTCAGGTCGATATCGATCGTTTCCTGCCATTCGGCGAGCGACATATCGGTGATGCGCTTGGTCGGACCGGAGATACCGGCGTTGTTGACCAGGATATCGATTCGTCCGCCAAACGCCTTGCGGGTCTCCTCGGCCATCTTTGCGCAGTGCGCTTCCTTGGAGACATCGGTTTCGACCAGGGCCGCGGCGGCGCCGAGTTTCTTGAGCGCCTTGACGGTTTCCTGCATCGGCTTAAGCGAGCGCGCCGCGATCATTATCCTCGCGCCGGCGCGCGCGTATGCGAGCGCGATCTCTTTGCCAATTCCGTAGCCGCCGCCGGTGATGATCGCGACCTTGTCCTTGAGTTCGTTCATGGCGCCCTCGATTGTTATTCAGGAATTTTTACGACTGTAATTCGATTCGCGCCGCGCGACAAACTGATTTGGCTGCGCTGGCGCGCCGCCGCGTGGCTGTGCTTGTCTGGAAGCCGCGGCGCCCCGTATCATAGGCGCTACTCGATGGCAGCGGTAAGTCCGATCGGAAATCCCTCCCGAAAGCCTGGCGGCGAAAGTTCGCTCGGGCTGAATCTCCTCAAGGTCGCGATAATTTTAATCCTGGTCGGCGGCTCGATCTGGCTTTTGCTCGAGCACATGGAGTGGTTCCGCGATCCCGGCCAGATAAAAATCCAGGTGCTCAAGGCCGGCGTATGGGCGCCCATCGTTTACATGCTGCTGTATGCGGTCGGACCGTCATTTTTGGTGCCGGGCGCGGTGATGACGATCGCGGGCGGACTCGCGTTTGGAACCGTGTGGGGTTCTGTCTATTCGCTGATTGGCGCGGACGTGGGCGCGGTCGTCGCGTTCGGCGCGGGGCGATTTCTCGGCAGGTCGTTCGTCGAAAGGTTCGTGGGCGAGCGCTTTCAGGCGACCCTCGAGAAGATCGCGCGCAACGGCTTCCAGATCATCCTGTATCTGCGGATGGTCCCGGTGATTCCGTACAACGCTCTCAACCTGATCGCGGGCGCGTCTCCGATCACCTTCAAGGACTACTTCTGGGCCAGCATGATCGGGATGGTTCCGGGGACAATCCTGTTCGCGTTCCTGGGCGATGCGCTGTGGCATCCGCTGTCCTGGCGTTTCGTGCTCGCGATCGCGCTAATCGCGGCGTCGGTAGGATGCGGCGAACTATGGCGCCGCTGGTCCGCGAACAGAGTCACCGCATAAATAACGGAAAAACCGCAGATTACGCAGATTTCGCCGATTTGGAAGAGACAAATCGGCGATATTCTAATGATGAAGAAGCGAAGTTGAGAAGCAAGCCCACTTCGTAACGGGTGGCGCGAAGATAGTTGATTATCTGCGCTTCCTCGATTCGGGTCAGCACGGCGATCGCCTTCAGTTCGACAACTACTGAGGCGAAGCAGATGAAGTTCGCGCGATAGACCGTGTTCAGTTGGCGGCCCTTATAGAACACGGGCAAGTCGACCTCGCGCAGAAACGGAATCTCACGCTCGGCAAACTCCAACGCGAGCGCCTGCTGATAAACCGCTTCGAGAAAACCCGGCCCGAGTTGGCGATGTACCTCCATCGCGGCGCCGACGATGGTATAAGTCCGTTCGTCCCCCTTTTCCATCTGTGAAATCAGCGAAATCTGCGGTTTCTCTTACGTGCCGGATTCCCAGCTTTCCAGGTACTTCTTCTGCTCGGCGGTCAGGGTGTCGATGCGGATCCCCATCGCGGCCAGCTTGACCGCTGCCACGTCCTGCTCGATCTCGATTGGCACGTTGTGCACCTTGGCGGTCAACTGCTCGCTGGTCGCGACCCATTCCGAGGCGAGAGCCTGCGTCGCAAAGCTCATGTCCATCACCTGCGCGGGATGGCCCTCGGCGCAAGCGAGATTCACCAGGCGGCCCTGTCCCAGGATGTAGAGCGTGCGGCCGTTGGCCAGATGGTATGCATCGACGTTCTTGTTGACGTCGTGATCGACCGACTTGGCCGCGTCGGTCAGATAGGCCATGTCGATTTCGACATCAAAGTGGCCCGAGTTGCACAGGATCGCGCCGTCTTTCATCGCGGTGAAATGCTGCGCCGCAAGCACGTGCTTGTCGCCAGTCGCGGTCACGAAGATATCGCCGACCTTGGCCGCGTCGGTCATCTTCATCACCCGGAACCCGTCCATCGCGGCTTCGAGCGCGCGAATCGGATCGATTTCGGTGACGATCACGTCGGCGCCGAGTCCGCGCGCGCGCGACGCGATACCGCGTCCGCAATAGCCGTAGCCGCCGACCACGATAATCGAGCCCGCGATCAGCACGCCGGTGGCGCGGATGATCCCGTCAAGGGTCGATTGCCCGGTGCCGTAGCGATTGTCGAACAGATGCTTGGTCTGCGCGTCATTGACGGCGACCACCGGAATCTTGAGCGCGTGATCTTTTTCCATCGCGCGCAGCCGGATAACGCCCGTCGTCGTCTCCTCCATGCTGGCGAAGACTTCCTCGGCGCTGTCCTTGTACTCGGTGTGCAGCAGGCTGACCAGGTCCGCGCCGTCATCCATCGTGATGGTCGGCTTGCGGTCCAGCACCGCGCGCAGATGGCTGTAATACGTATCGCGATCCTCGTTGTGAATCGCATAGGTCGGGATGCCGAATTCGGCGACCAGCGCCGCCGCGACATCGTCCTGGGTCGAGAGCGGATTGGACGCGCAGCAGAAAACCTCGGCGCCGCCCGCCTTGAGCGCGCGCAGGAGATTGGCGGTCTCGCAGGTGATATGCAGGCAGGCGCCCAGGCGCTGGCCCTTGAGCGGTTGTTCCTTGGAGAAGCGCTCGCGGATTCGCCGCAAGACCGGCATCTGGCGGTCGGCCCATTCGATGCGCTTTTTCCCCGCCGCGGCCAGGCCCATGTCGCGCACGTCGTGATCGCGCGCCCCCGAGGCGGCGCGAGATTTGGGCATAACTTTACGTTTGGCGATTGATCCCATCGTGATTGTTTCCTTCCTGCGAAATGAAGTCGTGAACCGGCCCGGTCAGCGCTTCGCGCCAAGGCCGAATGCGCTCTGCAGCCGCTCGGCCATGTCGATACGCTCCCACGGGAACAGTCCGTCGTGAGGTTTGCGGCCAAAATGGCCGTAGGCGGCGGTCGCCTGGTAAATCGGACGCTTCAAATTGAGCGTGCGGATAATTCCCGCAGGCCGAAAATCGAACAGCTCACGCAGCGTCGCCGAAAGCTTCGCGTCCGGCATCACGCCAGTGTCGAACGTGTCGATCAGAATCGAAACCGGCTCCGCGACGCCGATCGCGTAGGCGACCTGAATCTCGCATTTCTTCGCCAGTCCCGCCGCGACCACGTTCTTCGCCACGTAGCGCGCGAAGTAGCACGCCGAACGATCGACCTTGCTCGGATCCTTGCCCGAGAACGCGCCGCCGCCGTGGCGTCCGTAGCCGCCATAAGTATCGACGATAATCTTGCGTCCGGTCAGCCCGCAGTCGCCGTGCGGTCCGCCAATCACGAAACTGCCGGTCGGATTGACGTGATAGACCGTCTGCTTGGTCAGATATTCGGCCGGAATCGTTTGCTTGATCAGTTCTTCGATCACGGTATCGCGGATCGTCTCGTACTTGACGTCGGGCGAGTGCTGCGTCGAGATTACCACCGCCGTGATCTCGACCGGGCGGCCGTCAGCGTAGCGCACCGTGACCTGGCTCTTCGCGTCGGGACGAAGCCAGCTAACCATCCGCTCCTTGCGCAGCTTGGCCAGGTTCTCCATCAGGTGATGCGCCATCGCGATCGGCATCGGCATCAGCTCCGGCGTCTCGTCGCACGCAAAGCCGAACATCAGGCCCTGATCGCCCGCGCCCTGCTCCTTGTGCAGTCCTTCGCCCTCGGTCACGCCCTGCGAGATATCGGTCGATTGCGGCTCGATCGCCATCAACACGGCGCAGGTCTTGCCGTCGAACCCGGACTCGACGCTGTCATAACCGATTTCAAGCGCGACCTTTCGCGCAAGGCTGACGAAATCCGGATGGGCGTGACTGGTGATTTCTCCCGCCAGAACGATTAGCCCGGTTTTCGCCAGGGTTTCGAGTGCGACCCGCGAATTCGGGTCCTCGGCGATCAGGGAATCAAGCACAGCGTCCGAGATCTGGTCGCACATCTTGTCGGGATGGCCCTCGGAGACTGATTCAGACGTGAAGAGGAAATCCTTAAGCGGCATTCGCGATGGCTCCTTGGGTACGGGATGGACCGGGACTCATCGCCGGTTCTGATCCGGCGATGCGACGCGGAAGCGAAGGTTCAAATTCGTGTGAAGATCGATACGGTTTGCTCGATGGCGCCGGTGACGGCGTCTGGTTCCGGCGCCGATTCGGGCAAGCCGGATTCCATGGTTTTCGATGATATAACCGACGCATAGTGGCGAATCAAGGCGGCGATTTGGCGCAATTTCCGCCTGCGGGATCATTCTTCGCCGAAACGGTCGTCAAACAGCGTTTCGATCGCCTTGACCGCCTCGCGCGCGTCTTCGCCTTCAGCTCGCACCTTCAGCTTCACGCCCAACTCCGCTCCCAGCATCATCAGGCTGGTGACGCTCTTGGCGCTCACCTGCTCTTTGTCGCGGCCAATCGTTATCCGCGCGGTGAACTTTGCCGCGGCCTGCGCGAGCGTCGATGCGGCCCGGAGATGCAATCCGAGTTGATTCTTAATTTCGACCGTCGCCTCCGCCACACTCACCCGATCCAAGATACGGGGAAGCGGCGCGCAGGTAAACGGAACCGCTCGGCGTCAGCTATGCGATTCGGCCGCGATCTCGGCGGTGAAGAGCGCGCGGAGGCGCTGTTCGATCGCCCGGTCGCGCGCGCTGCCTTCGCGTTTGACCCACGCGCGCAAGGGGATGACCGCCTTGGCCATGTTGCGATGGCCCCCGGCGCTGCCGATATCGCCGAACAGGTTCTTGGCCGCTTCGCCGGCGTTGTCGCGGCCGGTTCCATAGCTGCGCACGGCGACCACGAGGTCGCGGCCGAGCTTGCCCGCGACAGCGACCCATTCCACACCCTCGAATTGCAGGCAGAAGTCCGCGACCTGCACGATCATGTCGTCGCGCTCGACGCGGCCCAGGTTGGCGGCGATCAGGCGGTCGCGAATTTCGAGCCGGCCCAACACTCGCGCCAGCACCTTTGCGAAGCTCTGCGGAATCTCGGGCCGATCGATCTGGCGCAGCATCGTCAGGTTGGCGAGCGGGTACAGATGCACCAGCGCCTGCAGTACGTCGTCGGTGACGCGGCGCGACAGCGCCAGCGAATCGGTCCGGATTCCGTAGAGCAGGGCCGTCGCGAGCCGTTCGCTGATTTTTTCTTCGGCGGCGATCATGTACTCGGTCATGATCGAGGCGGTCGCGCCGTACTTGACGCGCACGTCCTCGAACGGAGCGCCGCCGGGGGTGTAGCCCGGATGATGATCGATCACGATATCGGCGCGCGGCAGCTTGCCCTCGAAATACGCCGGCTGCACATCGACCATCGCGATCTTGTCGAACGCCGCCAGCGCCTCGGTGGTCGCGGGCAGAATCGCGATCTCCAGCAGATGCAGCATCGTGCGGTTCTCCGGCCTGGTCACCGGCTTGAAGCTGAAAAACGGCGTGGTCAGGCGGTTGCGGCCGAGCAGCGTCCTTAGCGCCATCGCACTCGACATCGCGTCGGGGTCGGGATCGTCTTGCAGGACGATCGCGACGCGGTCGCCTTCGCCTACTATCGCGCGCAGCTCGCGCAGCTTTTGCTTGGTGTCGGGTTGATCCATATACGATGGCTTGGCGAGCGTGCCGCAAGCCCAGGCTTACCTCGATTTTGAACGGTTAGTCGAAAATGGGCGATGCGCTGTGCGCCGATGACTGAGCCCGCCGGGGGCTGCATGAGGTTTCGGGGATACCACAGCCTTGCGCGGCGAATCAATGATATAGATTAAACACCCCTATGGAGACGCCATCAGATTCATCGCCAAAAGACGCATTCGCGCTCGAAGATTGCCTGCTATGCCGCCGGCCCGCGCAGCAATGGCTCTTGCGGATCGCCATCGAGGACACAGGCGGCCTGAAGCAGGAGGGCTTTATCTGCGCGAATTGCGCGGTTAAACTCAGGCTCGCCTCCGAAAAGAACCGCGACCTGCAAATTGACCCGTGGATTCATGACGCGGTCGCGCACATCCTGCGCGGTGTGCAGACCGAAGAATCTTGAAGGAAGCTTAATCGATGGCGTCTGGCCCAGAGCAATCCCCGCACAACTCCCCGCAAAGCAGCGACCTGTGGCCGCACGAGGAAGCCGAGCGCGTCGCCGAGCGCGTGCGCGACTATCCGCCCGCGCGTCCCGCCATCTTCCAGAGCGGATTTGGACCCTCGGGCCTGCCGCATCTCGGCACGATGTGCGAAGTTCTGCGCCCCTCTTACGTGCGCCACGCCCTTGCGATGAGCGAGCCCGCTCGCGCGTCGCGGTTGATCGTTTTTATCGACGACATGGACGGCCTGCGCAAGGTTCCCGAAAATGTGCCGAATCGCCAGGCGATCGAGGCGCATCTCGGCGAGCCGGTCTCGCGCATCCCGGATCCCTTCGGATGCTGCCCGAGTTTCGCCGATCACATGCTGATGCTGCTGCGCGAGTTTCTGGCGCCGGTCGAAGTCGACTACGAACTCCTGCGCTCGTCCGAGATATACCGCGGCGGCGGCTTCGACGAAGGCCTCAAGATCATCCTTGCGAAGCATCGCGAGATAATCGCGATCGTCGCGCCGACCCTGCGCGCCGAGAATCGCGCCGGATGGTCTCCGATCATGCCGCTATGCCCGAGCTGCGGGCAGATCGTCGAGCGCGCCGTGACCGCCTATCATCCCGAGCGCAACTCCGTCGAGTTCACCTGCGCGCGCAGCTCCAAGGCCAAGCAGGGATGCGGCTTCACCGGCGAGCAAAGCGTACTCGGCGGTCTGGCCAAGGCGCAATGGAAGGTCGATTGGGCGCTGCGGTGGTTCACGCTCAAGGTCGATTACGAACTCTACGGAAAAGATCTTACGCCGTCGGCGCAACTCTCGGCGCCGATATTGCGCATCATGGGCGGAAATCCGCCACTCGGCTTTCCCTTCGAGATGTTCCTCGACGAGGATGGGCACAAGGTCTCGAAGTCAGTCGGACGCGGCGTCAGCGTCGATCAATGGCAGCGCTACGCGCCGGTCGAAGTGTTGAAATTTTTTCTCCTGCAGAATCCGCGCCGTGCGCGAAAACTTTTCCTCGAATCCATTCCCCAGTATGTCGATGAATACCTCGACGCGCTGCGTGAGTACGCCGCCGCGCCCAACGCCGAGGCGCGCGCCGACTCCCCGCTCGCGTTCGTTTTGCAGACCCACAGCCCGCGCCGCTTCGCTTCGCAGCTTTCGTTCGCGATGATGATGAACCTGGTCGGCGCGCTGGGCAGCTCGGACCCCGATTTTATGTGGGATTATCTCAAGCGCCACGACGCGGCGATCACGGGCGACCCCGAGACCGTTGCGATGGGCCGCGCACTGATGGACTGCGCGCTCAACTTCTACCGCGATTTTATTGAGCCGGGCAAAACGCCGTACGCGCCCAGCATCGCCGAACGCGAGCAGTTAAAGAGCCTCGCGGAATTCCTGCGCGCAAATCCCGCCGCCGGCGCCGAGGAGATAGAGAAAACCATCTACGATCTCGGCCGCGCGAATTACGAGAAGCCGGGCAAGATCTTCCCCCTGATGTACCGCGCGATCCTGGGCCAGGAACGCGGACCGCGGCTTGGCGCCTTCATCCGCCTGGCAACGCCTGCGCGAATCATCGAACTGCTGGAAGCCGCAATCGCCCGCTCCGCGTAGGCAAAAGGAAACCGCAGACTTCACAGATTGAGCAGTCAGATTTCCAGAGCGCTCGCCGCGTGAGCGGCAAGCGCCTGAAATAATCTGTCTGGCAATCTGTGAAATCTGTGGTTACTCCTTTCAGTTGGGGCCTGAATCGCCGATATCCGACGCTTTCGCCTGGATAAATTCCTTGAGCCGCTTCTTCAGCCGGGTTTCGATCTGCCGGACCCGCTCGCGGCTGATTCCGAAGCGCGCGCCGATTTCCTGCAGCGTGTCCGGATTCTCCGCGAGCAGCCGCGCGCGAAAAATCTCGCGCTCCTTGTCGCGCAGCGTCGCCTCGAAGTCTTTCACGCGCTCGTGCGCGAAGTCGCGCCATTCGTCTTCGGCGGCTGCTTCTTCAGGATTGTTCTCGCGGTCCGGCAGCACGTCGATAAGCCTTGTGTCCTCGCCCGCCGCGGTAGGCTGATCGAGCGATACCTCGCTCTGCGCCATCCGCTCCTGCATCTCGCGCACTTCGCTTTCCTTGACCCCCATCCGCTGCGCGAGCAGCTTGGGTTGCGCCGCGAAGCCTTGCGCTTCGAGCCGCTCGGTCTCCTTGCGCAGGTTGAAGAACAGCTTGCGCTGCGCCTGGGTGGTGCCGATTTTCACCAGGCGCCAGTTATTGATCAGATAGCGGTAGATATAGGCGCGCACCCACCACACCGCGTACGAGGGAAAACGGATGCCGCGGTACGGATCGAAATTCTTGACCGCTTCCATCAGGCCGACGTTGCCCTCCTGGATCAGATCCAGGACGTTCTTCGAGGCGCGCGCGAATTCGAAAGCAATCTTCACCACCAGGCGAAGATTGGCGGTTACCAGCCGGTACGCGTCGGCGGGGTCGTGGTCGCGAGTGTAACGCTTGGCGATCGCGGTTTCTTCCTCGCGGGTCAAAAGCGGAAAGCGCCGCACGTCGGCAAGATAGCGCGAGAGCGGATCGACCGTGACCAGCGCGCCGCCCGCGTCATCTTTCGCGACGCGCTCAGGCGCGCCGCCGCCGTCCGCGTCTCGCGCGGCGGAATCGTCTAGTTCGAGCGGATGAAAGTCGGAGACCTCGATTACGGGCTCGTCATCGACAGCCGGCTCGGCCGCCAAGCCTTCGTCGAGGTCTTCGGCGGGAACTTCGCCGAGATTTTCTGAAAGATCTTCTGAACGATTTTTCGCGGCAGCGTCCGCCCCGGCGATTACCGCCTCGGCGACGGCTGCGCGGCGCCTGGGTTGGCGGGGCTTGCTGGCTTTGCGGGCCATCGGATGAATCCAGCCTGCGGGTCGGGATACACAGCGGGCGTATGGCGCGCCAACCGGGCATCCGCGCGCACCGAAGCCGCGCGCCGAAGTCCGGCCGCCAGGGCGTTACCCCTCGCTGGGCGCTTCGAGCGTGACCTTGCCGGCCGCGATTTCGCGCAGCGCGGTCACAACTTCCTTGTTGTCGCTTTCGACCAGCGGCCGCGCGCCCTTTAAGAGCTGCTTGGCGCGCCGCGCTCCGCTCAGTACCAACTCGAAGCGGTTGGGAATATTTTCGAGGCAATCCTCTACGGTAATTCTGGCCATTTGATCCTGATTGTCCGGCCCCTGCCGCCTCGTGTCAACGCACCGTGACCGATCGCCTCGGCGTCGCATATCTCTCGAGATCGACCAAACGCACGTTCTGGGATTCCTAGCGTGGCCTGGTGGCACCGGCTTCAGCCGGTGTGGGGTCACAGGCTAAAGCCTGTGCCACGAAGAATCCCGTATTGCGAATAGACTCACAAACTCTGAGCGGAGCCGAAGGAAATCTCGCCGATCGCGCGAACCCACCAGTTCATTGCGGTACGCGCGTTGCCTTCCCGGCGGGGATCGCCCGGGGTCCCGCATTCGTGCGATCTGGCGGTGATGCGCGCGGGGCCACGAATCCGTAAGATTATTGCCGCTTGGCTTCGAAATCGAAAAAGCGCGCCGCCCGGGGCGCATCCGCAAAGCCTGCCGGCCGCGGCAATCAGGCGGCATCCCCGCCGCGGCCGCCGAATGCGGCTGCGAATCGCCCGGTGCGCGGCTCGATCCTCGACTCCGCGGCGCTCGCACCGTGGATCGCCGTCGGCGTCACGCTCGCGGTCTATCTGCGATGCTTCGGCAACGCGTTCGTTTACGACGACCACGAGATGATCGATTTGAATCCGCTCATCGCGCAATGGTCGTTTCTCTGGAGATCGTTTTGGCACGACGTCTGGTGGTTCCGCCCCAACGGCACCTTTCCCAAGAGCAACTACTATCGCCCGCTGCAGGACGTATGGCTCGGCGCGCACTACCAGATGTTCGGGTTCAACCCGGTCGGATGGCACGTCTCGATCGTCGCGATGCATCTGGTCGCCGTGTTCGCGCTTTACCATGTTGGGCTGTCGTTGACGAAGAGCCGTTACGCCGCATGCGTCGGCGCGACGCTGTTCGGCGTGCTGCCGATCGGAGTGCAGGCGGCGGCGTGGCCGTGCGCAATTCCGTTTCCGATGGTGGCGGCGTTTTACCTAGGCTCGATGTGGTTTTTTATCGAGCGCAAACGCGCGCCGGTTCGATACCTCGCAATCTCGCTCGTCCTGTTCGCGGGCGGACTGCTGAGCCACGAGCTGGCGGTCATGATGCCGGGGCTGCTGATCGCCTATGTCTTCATCCTCGAAGACGCGCCGCCCGCCAACTCGTCATCGGGCGTGCCCACACCATCGCTTCGGGAACTCGCCGCGCGCGGCGCCGGCGCAATCTGGAAGACCGCACCTTACCTCGTGCTGGCGGCAATTTATCTCGGTCTCAGAATCGCGGTGCTGGGCTTTATCAACAACAAGTCGCCCAACAACAATGCGACCTTCGCGCAAGTGCTGATGTCGATCCCGTCGGCGATGGCGCATTACCTGGTGATGCTGACATTGCCGTGGGTGGCTGGTCCGGCGCACGCCTTCACCTTCGCCACGACAGTGACTTCGCCGATCTTCTACATTCCGGTTGCCGGTCTCGGCGCGCTCGCGATAGCCGCTTTGCTGCTCCTGCGCGGCCATCCGCATCGGCGTCTGTACATTTTTTTGATCCTGTGGACGCTGTTCGAGCTTGCGCCGGTGATGAACCTGGGCGGCCTGATGCGCGTGATGCTGATTCAGGACCGCTATGACTACATGGCGGCGTTCGGATGGGTGCTGCTGCTCGGCGATATCGCGGCGGGTTACGCGGCGCGCGGCGGAGAGGCGCGCAATCTCGCCACCGCGGCGGCGGTTACGATTATCGCTATATACGGCGCCGCAACCTGGCACGTCGAGGGCTATTACCACGACGAATACACCCTCTTCACCAAGTGCATTCAGGAGGATCCGAGCTCGACCCTGTGCCACGGGCGGCTCGGGATGGTGCTCGAGAACCGGCACGATTTCTCCGGCGCCGAGCGCGAGTTCAGCACCGACCTTGCGCTCAATCCCGACGACGGCCCCGACCTGTACAACCTCGGCCGGCTGCACGCCGCACAGGGGCATTTTAGCGAGGCCGATGACGAGATGGCCCGGGCGCTCAAGATCCTCGGCAACCAGGTCCCTGCTGTCTTCTACCTGCAACTCGCTCGCGTCGCCGATAAGGCGGGCGATATCGCCGGCACCGAGGCCGCGCTGGACGCCGCCGCGGCCGACCCCAAGTCCGCCAACGCGGCGACCTTCATGCGCGCGCGCCTGATGGTGGGGCATGGCGACTATGCCGGAGCCGAAAAGCTGCTGCGCGCGCTCGCCGACAAAGATCCAGGCTCTATCGAATTTATCTCGGCGCTCGGCTCGGTGAAGGAGCTGCAAGGAGATCACCAGGGCGCAATCGCCGAGTACCGCCGCGCGCTCGCGCTCGCGCCGGACAACTCTCGCTTGCATACGATGCTGGCGCAGAGCCTGCACGCCGACGGCCGCGACGCCGAGGCGCTGGCCGAGTGCAAGCAGGCGCTCGCACTTGCGCCGGACAACGCGGCGGCGCGCTCGCTTGCGGATCAAATCCAGGCGCAAGGAGCTTCGGGCAACAAATTGTTTAGATAGTTGACTTGATGTAAGGTAAGCGGGAATGAATTCGGAAGTGCGCGGATGCGTCTAACCCGCCAATAGCCTGTGAAACTATCGCGGACGCAGCTCGTCCGCCGAAACTGAGAATCGTCGCGATTAAGACGAAAACTCAAGTGGGATCAAGGTATTTTGATGGAATTCAAGCTGACCGGTAAGACGAAGAAAAAACGAAGCGGATTGCGTCTCGCCTCGGCCGCCGCTGCGTTCTCGCTCGTATTGTCAGTCGCCGCTGGATCCGCCGCGCACGCGCAGGCTGCGGCTTCGGCGCAAACGCCCGAAGCCTCGGTGACGCTGGTCGGAAATCATCCCGATGAAGCCGCCGATTTCGCGAGCGGACCCGAGATTTCCGCCACGAAGACGTTGCGCATGGAAGCTGTGTTGGCGCTGCGCGATCGCGCCGGGCTGGATAAGCTGCTTGCGGCGCAGCAGGATCCCTCCTCGCCGCAGTACCATCAGTGGCTCACGCCCGATGAATTCAACGCCCGTTTCGGGCCCTCCCAGTCCGACGTATCGGCGGTCAGCGCGTGGCTCGAAAGCAAGGGTTTTACGCTGGAATCTTCGAGTGCGACGAAGCGTTCGCTCGTATTCAGCGGATCGGCGGCCCATGCGGAGTCAGCGTTCGGAGTGAAGATTCATACCGACGACACCGGCGCGCTCTACACGAATCTGTCCGATCCGGTTTTGCCCAAATCGGTCGCTCCGACGATCGCCGCGATTGCGGGGCTGTCGAACCTCGCGCGGCCATATCCGAATCTGAAATTTGTGCCGAATGCCCAGGCTTCGCCGGACGCGACTGTCGGAGGACAAACCGCTTTCGGGCCGAACGATCTCTATACCTTCTACGATCAGACTCCGCCCACCAGCTCCAGCAACGACGGAACCGGCACTGACTGTATCGCGGTGATCGAGGACTCGAATTTTCCCGACGGCGACGTCAACCTGTTCGACACTCAATTCGCCATCGAACCGATCAACCTGACCCATCAGATCGTGACGACTGATCCCGGCATCGGCAATGCCAACTCGGAAATCGAAGCATTGCTCGACGTTGAATATGCGCACGCCGCCGCGCCCGGTGTTCCTATCTACGCGTATATCGGAAACGACGCGACTTCGAGCGGCGGCAGCGGCCTGCTGGCCGCGGTTACTCAGGCGATCACAGACAATCGATGCGGCGTGATCAGCCTGAGCTTCAGCTTCTGCGGCGTGCCTAATAGCTTCTATTCAGGCCAGGTCGATCAACTGGCGGCCGCGGCTAACGCCCAGGGCCAGGCGCTGGTCACCGCGGAAGGCGACGACGGCGCGGCTGGAATAGCACTCAACAAGAAACTACAGGCCTGCGTTCCGGCGCACTCGCGCAACGTCAACGAGATATCCGCGGACCCGCATGTTACCGCGATTGGCGGAACGCAGTTCACGCCCACCCTCGATTCCAGCGGTAACGCCGTCAGGTACTCGACCGAGAGCGTATGGAAAGACAAGAACGGAGCCAGTGGCGGCGGTAACAGCAAGGTCTTCGCAAAGCCCTCATTCCAGCAGGGGATCCGCCATCTGACTCGCAAGCGCGCGGTTCCCGACGTATCGTTTGCCGCGTCGCCCACCAATCCGGGATTCTTCCTTGGCTTCACCGATCCACAGGGCAACCCTGCCATCGCGTGCTGCATCGGAGGCACCAGCATGGGTGCGCCGTATTGGGCCGGAATCATGCAACTTGCGGCGCAGAAGAAGAGCCTCAAGCGCGTGGGCAATCTCAACACGACGCTCTATTCGATCCAGAGCGCCGGCGGAACAGGTACTCACGACATAACGATCGGCAACAACGCCTTTCATGGCGTGGGCGGGTTCAAGGCGATCAAGGGTTACGATCGCGCCACCGGCATCGGCACTCCGGATATCGAGGCGCTGCTCAGCGCGATTGCCGGCAATTAGCCGGTCCCGCCTGCGTCGCGTCGCTTCGGATCCGGCCATTACGAAAGCCCGGTCCGATCGGCTAGCTTGCTAGCGAAGGTGCGATAGTGGGATCGAGACGCGGCGAGCACGCGAAAATAACCGGTATCGGCCTGCGTTGCGGTGCGATCGCCATTGCGGTTTCGCTCGCGGCGGCAATCGCGGGGCCGTCGGTCGCGTCCGCGCAGGATTCCGCGGCCGCATCGGCTTCCGCTTCGGCCGAGGCGATGACCACAATCGCGGGCAATCGTCCTGATGAGGCCGCCGAATTCGCGAGCGGTCCCGAAATTGGCGCGGCGCAATCGATGCGCATGCAGATTGTGCTGGCGCTGCACAATCAGGGCGCGCTCGACAAGCTGCTCTCCGCGCAGCAGGATCCTTCCTCGCCGCAGTACCATCAGTGGCTCACCCCAGATGAATTCAACGCGCGCTTCGGGCCGACGCAGTCCGAAGTGTCGGTGGTTAGCTCGTGGCTCGCGCGCAAGGGCTTCACGGTTCAGTCGGCAATCGCGGCCCGGCGCGCGATCGTCTTTAGCGGTCCGGCGGCGGCGGCTGAATCGGCATTCAAGGTGAAGATTCACACCGACGCGAGCGGCGCGCTTTACGCCAACCTTGGCGATCCCTCGATTCCCGCGTCGATCGCGCCGATCGTCGGCTCGATTCGCGGCCTCTCGAACATTCTGC
>Ga0307374_10007045_pt1 | contig 17320 bp, 19 predicted proteins | sample OX3MG_FD_202532 | JGI IMG/M metagenome (GOLD analysis project Ga0307374, IMG submission 202532) | Soil microbial communities from Risofladan, Vaasa, Finland - OX-3 | ecosystem: Environmental > Terrestrial > Soil > Coastal area > Acid sulfate soil | place: Finland: Risofladan, Vaasa | collected... | reverse complement strand
ACTTGGAGTGGTGACCAGAACAACTGGCTAACGCTGATTCAGAATGCCAAAAGTCGTAAATCCAGCGACAGCGGTAACATGTTGGGTTCGAAATGAACTCCAAAGATGGTTCTGCTAGTGCTGACGCAGTCTTATTGTTGATGGGAGGGTAAGCGGGGCTGCTACCATCATGAATCCAACAGAACCGGCGTCTACCACCCCAAGTGAAGTATGGGTTCAGACCACCTTGTGAAACGAGGCGGAGGCACCGGAACGTCGGCAAAGACTTAAGGAATAGCGGGCTCTGGAGTGAAATGAATCCATGGTAGACCAGTTCTGTCCCGAATGTGGCGGGGCGCTCGTCTTCGACGCAATCAACAAGAGATTTTCTTGCAAGAGTTGCGGGCTGTTTTTGACCAGAGACCAACTATCCGACATTAGGTACAAGCTGAAGACGCTGCCTGACGACGAGAGAAGGAAGAGGCAGCGACAACAAGCCGACTATCTCGACTGGTGGCTGAGCGGCAACAAGAACAAGCAGTAGAAGAAGGAAGAGGCGCGACGCGCAAGCCTAGTGTCCACTCTGAATGAGATACTTTTCGACGATGCGCTTGGTGTTCTCGCTGACGTCCATGCCCTTGATTTCTTCCGGCTTGGACCACACGAAGCTCTCCGACTCCTCGTTAAGGGCGATCGTGGCCCTTTCCGGGTTCAGCGAGGCGAGGAAGTCCACCAGGACGAAGTGGAAGCGCGCCTTCCCCTCCGAGTCCCTGACTATCTCCTCCGAGACCTGAAAGAGCTCCTCCACCTCTATCTCCACCCCGACCTCCTCCTTGACCTCGCGCCTCCCCGCCTCGAGGAGCGTCTCGCCCGTCTCCAACAGGCCGCCGGGGAGCGACCACCGCCCCTTGTTGGGCTCGAACTTCCTCTTGATCAGCAGGACTCGCCCTTCTCGGTCGTGGACCAGCGCACCGACCCCGACGAGCGGATGGGCCGGGTACTCCCTGTCGCTTCGCATGCGGGACCTTCGTTCGGCCTACGTATTTGCGTTGCTTCGCCGATTCCGTTCAATCTGTGGCTCTTTACAAGGGAGCACGAGCCGCTGGTTGAAAAGCACCCACTTCGCCCAAGGCTTTGAATATGGGAAAGAGCGCGTCGCGTGGGCATGGTCTCCGTCATCAACTTCTCCGTTGGGAAGGAGCTCCTCATCGGGAGGACGATGAACACGAACGCCCATTGGATAGGTGGGAGGCTCTACAAGATGGGCGGGATGCTCGACAGGGTCCTGACCGTTACGGACTCGCTCGAGGAGATCTCCGCCGGGCTCAAAGAACTGCTCGCCCTGCGTCCTGACTTCATCATCGTCGTCGGCGGACTCGGCCCCACCCCGGACGACATGACTCTGAAGGGAATCGCGCTCGGGCTCGAGCGAAAGATCAAGTTCAACGAAGATGCGATTGCGCTCATCAAGGAGCACATCGAGAAGGTCGGGAGGGAGTTCGAGCTCACGCCGGCCAGGCGGAAGATGGCCATGATTCCAGAGGGCGCCGTGCCGCTGAGGAACGACGTCGGGACCGCGCCCGGTGTGAGGCTCACCGCCGGAAAAGGGACAGTCGTCTATTGCCTCCCTGGCGTTCCCAGCGAGATGAGGAACATCTTCTCCAATTTCACTGAAAAGGAAATCCGCGGGAGGCTCGGCGAGATGCACATCGCGAAGGTCACGATGAAGCTGAGCAGGATCTATGAGTCCGCCCTCGCCCCCTCGATAGGGGAGGCGCTGAAGATGCACCCCGAGGCATACATCAAGTCGCACCCGAGGGGGCTGAAGTCCGGCGTCCCCACCATGGAGCTCGACGTGACCGTCACCTCGCGTGAATCTGGGACTGCGCGCTCGACGTACTCAGAGCTCGTGTCGTTCCTCTCGCGGAGGATATCGAAGCTCGGCGGGACCATCACGAGCAAGCGCGAGGCAATGAAGTAGCGCCGAGGCCGACGCTATGTTTATTCTGCGTCGAGTCACGCCGGGACGACGTTGAACGTCGTCTTCATAACGGGCACCGCGGGCGCCGGCAAGTCCCTCCTTACCGCTTCTTTGCTAAGCTGGTATCACGAGAAGTCGCAGAACGCGATAGCGGTCAACCTCGACCCCGGGGTCGTCGCCCTCCCCTACGAGCCGGACGTCGACGTGAGGACGATGATCGACCTGCAGGAGATAATGCAGAAGTACTCTCTCGGGCCGAATGGCGCCCTCATCTTCGCCAGCGACCTCATCGCCAGCAAGCTCCCGGAGCTGCAGGACGACATCGACTCCTCCAACGCGGACTTTGTCGTCATTGACACGCCAGGCCAGATAGAGCTCTTCGCCTTCAGGGAGAGCGGGCCGTACGTCGCGAAGGAGCTGAGGGCGGACTCGAAGGTCGTTCTCTTTCTGATCGACTCCCTAGTGGCCTCCTCTCCCACGAACTTCCTCTCGCTGCTGCTCCTCTCTACCTCCGTCCAGCTCCGGATGGAGCTCCCCCTCATGCAGGTGCTTTCGAAGACCGACATCTCCAAGAACGCGAAGGAGATCGTGAAGTGGGGCGGGGACGCCGTGCAATTCGAGGATGCTCTCTCCAAGACGAAGTCCGGAGACTCCTACACCTTCTACACGCAGGTCTTCAGGGCCCTGAAGAACGCCGCAATCTCTACGAACCTCTTTCCCGTCTCGGGTTATACGAGGGACGGCTTCATCTCATTGGTGGGGGAGCTCTCGCGCATCGGGAAGGGTGGCGAGGAGTTCGAGGAATCGTGAGGCAGCCAGTACGGGATTGGCAAATAGAGAAAGGCCCCGCCTCCGCGAGACTCATCCGCCGATGTGAAGTCCTGGACTCCTAAGACGGCCGCAGACCTAAGACATATGCGTTTCAAACATCAACATTATCGCCCCGCCTTATAGGGGCGGTCGGCCGCAGTGTGACCATATGCCCTTGCTGCGCAAACTGGCTTCGGTTGCCTTCGCTGCGGCGGGTGTCTTTGTCCTGTATCTCTACGCCGGGTATTATTCGGGAGGTGGAGGCCTACCGCCTCTCTTCGTAACGGCGATTGCAGGTTTCGGAATTCTCTGTGTATTGATTGCGTCGCGGGTGGTCCTGACATCGTACAAGGACACCAGTCGCTCCGCTTCAGAGACAAGTCTCGGCCGAGCCGATTCAAATGGATGTGCCCGGCAAACGGATGCCCTCCTTTGACCGCAAGCGGGTGGTGGTCGCTCTATTGGCCCAATGCGGTTGCAGGTTGTTTGGGCCTCGTGCAAATCGCTGTTGGATCGCTCCTTGTGCTTCTTCGGTGGCCCAGGCGCGCAAGCGGCCCGCCCGGGGCTCACGATTCCTTCATCAGGATGTCAGCCCAGATGCGAAATACGGCGTAGAATTCGGGAAAAAGACGCTTTCCGGCGATTCTTCGCGAAAACCGAAAGCTTAAGAACAGCGAGCGAGACCCAGCCAACGGCATGGCATTCAGGTTCCGCGGGTGCTACACGGCGGTGGTCACCCCGTTCGATTCCAAGAAGAAGGTGAACTGGGAGAAGCTGAAGATCCTGGCGGAGTTCCAGAAGGCGCAAGGCGTGCGCGGGGTCGTCCCTGCAGGCACAACTGGGGAGAGCCCGACGCTGAGCTGGAACGAGCACTACCGGGTCATCGACTCCTACTTCGAAGCGGGTGGCTCCTCGCTGGAGACGATCGCGGGGACGGGCTCCAACAGCACGGAGGAGTCGCTCGAGGCCACGCGCCACGTGTCCGAGAAGGGGATACGCGTCGCCCTGCTCGTGGACCCCTACTACAATGGCCCCAGCTCGCTGGAGATCAGGAAGGAGTACTACGAGCCCATAGCGCGCGCGTTCCCAGAGGTCGAAATGATCCCCTACGTCATCCCCGGGAGGACGGGGACGCAGCTCCTCCCCCAGGACCTCGCCATCTTGGCGAGGGAGTATCCGAACCTCCAGGGAGTGAAGGAGGCCACGGGGAGCGCAGAGAACGCGCGCCTGACAAGGAAGCTCTGCGGCCCAGAATTCTCGATAATGTCGGGGGACGACGACAAGACCCTATCATTCATGAGCGACGACGCCATCGTCTGCTCCGGGGCCATCTCCGTAATCTCCAACGTCGCCCCCAGGGCGATAGAAGACCTCACCGAGGCCGCGCTGGCGGGCAATCTGGAGGAGGCAGACCGGCTCGGCGCCGCGTTGCAGCCTCTCTTCGCCATGGTCACGGTGAAGTCGGAGGAGAACACGGCGTTCGGGCCTGTGCCAGTGAAGGCCAGGAACCCGCTGCCGGTGAAGACGATGATGAACATCCTGGGCATGGACGTCGGGCCGTGCAGAGGGCCGCTCGGCCGGGTCACAAAGCAGGCCCTGAACCACATCCTCGAGGGCCTCCAGAAGGTCTGGGCGCGCAACCCTGAGATCCTCGAGCCGATAGAGAAGGCCTTCGACGTCTCCATAGACAAGAAGCTCCGCGTCTCGCACTCCTTGGACGGGCTCGCGTATGAGGACGCCTACGAGTAGGCCGCTCAGGATCTGCCTCGTCGGCGCGACGGGCCGGATGGGCACCCTGATCGCGAGGGAGGCCGCTAGGGAAAGGTTCGAGGTTACGGGAGCGGTCGCGGCACAGGACGACCTGGGCATGGGAAAGACCCTCCGGCGGCTCGGTGCAGGCGACAGCGACACGAGGGTCTCGCCTCCGTCCAGCCTCGCCGGGCTCCTGCGCGAGAGCGACGTCTGCATCTCATTTACCAGCGCCCAAGCAGAGGTGAACAACCTCCGCACCGTGGTCGAGGGGGGAGTACCCTATGTCTCCGGGACGACCGGGCTCACGCCCCAGCAGAGGAGAGAGGCGGACGCTGTGCTCACCGGGAGGGTCCCGGCGGTCATCGCCTCCAACTTCTCCGTCGGCGCCAACCTCCTGATCGCGATGTCGGCCGCGCTCAAGGCGCTCCCCCAAGGCTTCGACGTCAGCATAGTGGAGGCCCACCATTCCGGGAAGGTGGACGCTCCCAGCGGGACGGCGCTCAGCATAGCGAGGGAGGTCTCGAAGGCCAGGGGCTACACGAAGACGGTGAGCGGGCGCAGCGGCGCCTCCAAGCGCGCCCCGGACGAGCTCGAGGTGAGCTCGCTCAGGGGAGGGGGGACGCCCGGCATCCACACGATTCACGCGTTCGGCCCGCACGAGATGATAACCCTGGAGCACGTCGCGTTCTCGAGGTCCTCCTTCGCCCTCGGAGCCCTCCACGCCGCGGAGTGGGTCACGGAGAAGGGGCGGGAGCCAAAAGTCTTCGGGATGGCAGATGTCCTCGGACTCGAGCTCTGAGCTCGGTTCGGCCTATCGCTAATTCTCGTAAAGGGCGTCGTGCGTCTCCGGCTTCCCGTCGGTCAGGAGCTCGTAGCCGGTCTCGGTCACGAGGATGGTCTCCCCTATCCTGCAGCCCCCGACCTCGAGGTTGTCCTCAAGGGTGATGCACGGCTCGATGGCGATGACGTGCCCGGGCTTCAGCTCGGCGCTGGGCTCGTCCCTACCAGGCTCGGGCGACCACGGCGGCTCATAGACGTTCACCCCCACCCCGTGGAGGATGGGCTGGATCCTGCTGAAGGAGTACTGAGAGTACCCGTATTCGTCGACCACCTTCTCGGCCGCGTCCCTGAGCTCGAGGGTGGTCGCCCCCGGCCGCGTCGCCTCGAGGGCCGCGGAATACGCGTCGTACGTGGCGGTGTAGACCCGCTTCTGCGCTGCGGTCGGGTTCCCGATTATCGTGGTCGTCGTGATGTCAGTGTTGTATGCCTTGTATATCGTGGCGTATCCCAGGATGAGGAACTCCCCCTTTTTCACGGCCCTGTCAGAGTCATGCCTCGTCATCAGCCCTGTGTTCGGGCCCGCGAACGTCGCGAGAGACCAGGACATCCCCTCCGCCCCGAGCTTCCGCGCCGCGTACTCACCCTCAGCGGCTATCTCATACTCCCTCATTCCTGGACGGGCGGACTTCAGCGCCGCCCTCACGGAGGCCTCCGTCACCTTCGCGGCCTCGCGCATTATGGCAACCTCGCCCTCGAGCTTGACGGCCCTCTCCTCGGCGATATCTCCGCCCACGTCCACGAGCTGTACCCCCTTCGCGGCCTTGCGCAGGGCGTGGAAGCCCTCCAGGCCGAGCTGGTCGTATCCTACCTTTCCGCTCTTGACGTAGTCCCTGAACACCATCGAGATCTCCTCCGCCCGGCCCGAGGTGTGCATCACCCTCATGTCGTCCACCCACGGCATGTAGTGCTTGGCCCGCGTGTAGTCTCCGGCGACCGTCAGCACCACGATGTCCCCGCCCGACGTGACGAACGAGGAATAGCTGTTCTGGAACCACATGCTTACGACGGGCCTGAAATCGGTCGAGTACCTGACGTTCTCTATCCTGTTGAGCAGCAGGGCGTCCAGGCCCTCCCTCTTCATGAGGGACACGAGCTTCGCGACCTTCTTCCTCCTGAGTTCTGCGGCCTCGACGCCCCGACGCGCGCTACCTGGCAAGACTGGTCTCTTCCTCTCGCCCGAGCTACCGCCTATAAATGATGATGCCGCCCGTTGTTGTTAACTTATCCGCATGACCGTCTCATATGACATAGGTGCAGGAAACCGTGAACATCGTGCCGTCCGTTGGTCCGAGCACAGAGCCGACCAAGTCTTGAAGGTTGTCGATTAAATACAAATCCAAGCACTGAAAGAGTGCAAGGCTAGATTGGAAGAGATTCTAGTCTACTACGTCGACCCGAGAGGCACTTCGGTAAGGTGCTCGAGATGCGACGACAGGATGTTCGTCAAGGAGGCCAAACCCTTGGATGCTCCTCATGTGGATTGACGATAGACAGGGATGTCAACGCCGCGAGGAACATCATGGTGGGAGGGCTGAGGTTCAGCCCTGACGGCTCGCCAGGTGAAGCGATGATTGCGGAACCGGAACCTAGGGGTGTGACCCTAATCCGCACAGTCGATGGCGGGAACAACGTCCATCGATAACGGACGTGTGAGAACCTAAATCATCGGCAACCCGAGGACGCAGCATCATGCCCTCTGCCAAGAGACACGAGGAAGACCCGGGCGCGAAGCTGAGGAAGCTCCTTTCCGGAAAGAGGACTATCGCCGTCCCTGGGGTCTTCAACCCGGCCGTCGCGCTCCTCGCCGAGGATGCGGGGTTCGAGTGCCTCTACCTCTCCGGGAGTGCCTTCGCGAACTCCATGGGCCTCCCCGACCTCGGTGTCACGACCCTGACCGAGATCGCCGCGGCTGCCGGCAGGATCACGACGGCTGTCCCCTCGATGCCGCTCATCGTCGACGTCGACACGGGGTTCGGCGAGGTGGTCAACGTTGCCAGGACCGTCCGCGAGATGGAGAAGGCCGGGGCCGCCGCGATACAGATTGAAGACCAGGTCATGCCAAAGAGGTGCGGGCACCTAGACGGGAAGGAGGTCGTCGAGCCAGCAGAGATGGCGAAGAAGATAATCGCCGCGAAGGACGCGGCCAAGACTGAGCTGGTCATCATAGCGAGGACCGACGCCGCGGAGATGGAGGGGCTCGACAGGGCGATTGAGAGGGCGAAGCTATACCAGAAGGCAGGGGCAGACGTGATATTCCCGGAGGCGCTGAAATCAAAGGAGGAGTTCGCCGAGTTCGCGAAGAAGGTGAGGGGGCCGCTTCTCGCCAACATGACCGAGTTCGGCAAGACTCCCTACCTCTCGCTCTCGGACTTCTCGAGCCTCGGCGAGGGCTACAAGCTGGTCATCTTCCCGGTGACCACCTTCCGGGTCGCGATGAAGGCGATGCGCGACGCGCTCCGTGAGCTCTCGAAATCCGGGACTCAGAAAAGGCTCCTCGAGAAGATGATGACCAGGGACGAGTTCTACGAGCTCACCGACTACCGCTCCTTTGAGAGGGCGGATCAGGCTACAGCGGGGAAGGCGTCGCGTCTTCTGGACGGACCCTCAGAAGAGTAGGCTTTCGCCGATCCTGTCCGCGATGACCAGACGACGCCGGCAGACCCTAGGACCGCGGATGCAGCGTTCGCACCAGGTCCTTGTCTTTCATGTTCGCGTTGTCTTCGTCGAAGACGATCTGCGCTTGTGTCAGGACCGCCTCTCTGGTCGCCCTTTCATCCAGCCCCTCGATCACAAAGTCTCCCACGACGGTCACTCCCGTCTCGTCGCCCTTGGGCACGTAAAACTGGAATGCTCTCGAGCCCGTAAGGGGGCCTTCAAGATACTCCTGCACCATGCCGAATGGAGGATAAAGCATGCTCCTTATTTTCACCCGCGAGGTTTTTCCCATGATGCTTCTCTCCGACGTTAAGATGACAGTGTTGCCCGCCATCTCCCTGCCTATCATCTTGACGCTGGGATGTCGATGCTCCTCGGACCGAAGATACTCCCAGATCTTGTCAATCGGCATGTCGAAAACGCTTCCCTCATCGATCACGTAGACCATGGTCTCGTCTCCGCGGAACCAGGCCTTGAACTCAACTCCTAGAACCCGTCGGGATTCCGGACAATTATGTGCAATCCTGTCCGACCGGCTCGATGAAGGGAGGTCGGGATACGCTGACTTTAGCTCCGGACTCTTCCATAAAGGCGGATAACAATTAATATCGGGATTATTCTTTCTGGACGTCGAAATGGCAGAGATACTCCGGGCCCCGAAGGGGCTTGATGGAGTCGCGGTAGCGGACACGAGCATAGCAAAGAGCGACGCCGACGGCACGCTCATTTATCGGGGCTATGCAATCAAGGACCTCTTCGAGAGGTCCACTTTCGAGGAGTCCTGTTACCTTATCCTCTACGGGAGGCTCCCCACGAAGGGGGAGCTCGAGGAGTTCGAGGCGAAGCTCAGGAGGTACTCCATGGTGCCCCACAACGTCTACGAGCTCGTGAAGGCGATACCCCACGAGGCGCACCAGATGGACGTCCTCCGCACGGCCGTCTCCGGCCTAGGCGCTACCGAGGGCGGGATCTCCTCCGAGGAGCAGGAGCTCTCCATCATCGCCCAGATGCCGACCCTAGTGGCTAACTGCTATCGCCTGAACCAGGGGACGGAGCCGGCGGAGCCTGACCCTTCGCTCAGTCTGTCCGCGAACTACCTCTACATGCTGACCGGGAAGAAGCCCACAAGCTTCGAAGCTTGGAGCTTCGAGCGGATGCTCATCCTCTACCTGGAGCACGACCTTAACGCCTCGGCCTTCACGGTGAGGGTCGTCGCCTCCACCCTGGCGGACATCTACTCGGCGTGCACCGCCGGGCTCGCCGCCCTCAAGGGGCCGCTTCACGGAGGCGCAAACGAGGCGGCCATGCAGATGCTGCTGAAGATAGGGAGCGCAGGCAATGCCAGATCCTATGTCCAAGAGACGCTCGCAAAGCGCGAGAAGATAATGGGCTTCGGCCACAGGATCTACAAGACGGTAGACCCGCGATCGCAGCTCGCGAAGAAGCTGCTCAGGGAGCTCCTCGAGAAGCAAGGGAAGAGCCTTGAGACCTATAAGCTCTGCGAGGCCGTGGAGAACGCGGTGTGGGACTTCAAGAAGCTGCCGTCGAACGTCGACTTCTACGCCGCCCCCATCTTCCTGAACCTCGGCATCCCCATCGAGACCTTCACCCCAATCTTCGCCTCGAGCAGGACCGTAGGCTGGGTCGCGCACTACAACGAGCAGTTGATGGACAACAGGATCTACAGGCCCGACGCCATCTACATAGGCGAGAAGGGGCTCAAGTACATCCCGCTCGACAGCAGGGACGCCTGAGCTAAGGCTTCACCACGCACGACGCAAAGAGCGGCGACACGCCGCTCTGATTTTCGACGGTCCGCACGAACTTCAAGGTCTTCTCGACCTGGGACTCCGTCAGGACGCCCTTGGTCAAGAGCCTGAACTTCTGCTCGATCTCCTCCTCCGTCATGGGGTTCCTGGGGTGGCCCCTCGGGTCGTTGACCTGCACGGCGAGAGTCTTCCCATCGTCGAGCTTGATGGTGATCCTGTTCGGGATGCTTCCCGGGTAGGCCTCCGTCAGCGCCCTGTCCTCCTTCACTATGACCTTCTTCATGAACTCTCTCACCTCCGGGTCCTTGAGCTTGCGGGGGGCGTAGGTCTCGTTGTCGACCTTTCCCTCGAGAATGGCCATCGTCACTATGTAGGGAAGGCTGTGGTCCGCCGTCTCCCTCGTCTCAGGGGCCCACTTCTCGGGGTCCTTCCCCAGGATGGTGTATCCGGCCTCGTGAGTCTCGACGCCGACGAAGGCTATCCTCTTGAGTGGGTCGCCCTCTATCCTCTTCCTGAGGTCGAGCGCCGCCCAGATCGCGGTCTGAGCGTGATACTCTGCCGGATAATACTTCACGAGCGTCTCCTCGAGCTTGAACCGCCTCCCCTTCCCGCCGAAGGACTTGACGTCGAGCTTAAACCGGCCAGACACCTGGTTGAAGAAGCCCATCTCTCCTTCGAAGACAGGGGACGGTCCGGTTATCCCCTCCCGGGCGAGGAGCGCGGAGAAGACGGCGTTGCGCGAGGCGTTGGCGAAGGAGAACCCCTTCCACATGGAGAGCTCCCCTGCCCTCACCTGTCTCATCGCCAGATGGGAGCTGAGCGAGATGTTGACCGCCTGGGAGAGCTCTTCCTTCGAGAGCCCCATGAGCCTCCCCGCCGCGAGGGCCCCCGAGACGAGGCCATAGCAGACGTGGTCCCACCCACGGTGGCGAAGGTCCGCGGCGTCGCAGAGCCTGCACTGTATCTCGTAGGCGAGGACCATCGCCAGGAGCAGCTCCTTCCCAGACCTGCCCTCCATCTCAGCCGTCGCGAGGCACGCCGGGATGTTGTCGCTGGGATGCCCGGGCTCCTTCGAGAGATAGGTGTCGTTGAAGTCGAAGTACCTGACCATCAGCCCGTTCACGAAAGTGGCCATGTCGGGGGACGTCTTCCTCCTTGTCCCGAGGATCGTCGAAGCGCTCCCCGGATATCCGCGTTCGGCGAGGTACCTCGCGGCCTTGACGGGGGTCTCGCGGTGTGCGCCGATGGCGCATCCTATGGTGTCCAGCAGCCGCTTCTTCGCCTCTTTGATGACCGTCTCGCTCAAGTCGTCATAGGTGAGGGACGAGGCGTATTCGGCCAATCGCTCCGAAAGGCTCATCGCGGAGCTCATCCGCGTCTCTTCCTCCTCCATGGCTCCTTCGCGTGAAAGAGCTCGTTCGCCGCTTCGTCTATGGTCACCTTGCGCGCCGCGACCTGCTCCGCGAGGCCCTCCACTCTCGAGTCTGCCTTCTCCTCGAAATCAAGGAGGACCCTCCGCCGCGCGAGCTCGGTTATCATCCCCTTGATGCTCTTGAGCCTGATCTCGTCCCCACCCTCCGACGGCGAAGAGAGGAATTTCCTCCTGATTTGTTCAATGACGCCGACAACGGTCTCTATCCCCTCCCTTTTCTGTGCGGACACCTTCAGCACCGACGGATTGCGGCCCTTGAAGTCCCTCGCCATCGCCAACAAGTCGACCACCATGTCGTCTGCTCCCGGGAGGTCCGCCTTGTTCACCACGTAGACGTCGCCGATTTCCATGAGGCCGGCCTTCGAGGCCTGCACGTCGTCCCCGAGTCCGGGCATCAGCACCACCAGCACTGCGTGCGCCACGCGGACGACATCCGTGTCCGACTGCCCGATGCCCACGGTCTCGACAATGATGATGTCCATGCCCGCCGCGTCGAGCAGCTGGATGACGTCGGCCACCGCCCCGGAGAGCCCGCCGGCCCACCCGCGCGAAGCCATACTCCTGATGTAGACCCCCTCGTCCATGGTGTGGTCGACCATCCTTATCCGGTCGCCGAGGAGCGCCCCGCCAGTGATGGGGCTCGTGGGGTCGATGGCGACTATCCCGACCTTCAGCCTCTTCTTCCTGTAGCTCTCGGTGAGCCTGTCCACTAGGCTGCTCTTCCCGGTCCCAGGCGGCCCGGTCACCCCGACGACGAACGCGCGCCCGAGCCTCGGGCCTATAGCCCTGAGGAGCCCCAACGACCCTGCGCCGTCGTTCTCGACCAAGGTGATCGCCCTCGCCACGGCCCTCCGGTCGCCCTTTGCCAGCCGAGCCGCGAGTTCCTTGGTGTCCAAGCCAGCGCCTACTGCATGCGGTGGCGCGACTCTCTCGAAATAAACTTACGCTTCAGTTTCAGCCGAAAGCATATGACATCAGGCCGTGTCGCCGTGTGATTCCCATTGGTGAACTTGGACTGGAGGGTGCGCAGACAATCCGGGGTTCGACGCTTCTCTGATGGGCTCGTCGTCCAGGGACGACGCCCGGGCGTGCTAGAGCTCTCAGCGTGTCGGGCCACGAGCACCCAAACCTCCTCCGAGGGCTTGCACCTCCTCGGCCCGCTCGCGGCCGCATGCACCTCCGAGGGCATAAGGAGGGACACCGGCATCGTGAGCTGGCTCCACTGGCCCAACCTCGTCACGATTGATGGCCGCGCCGTCGCGAAGACGTCCCTCTCCGTGTCGTCGCCTCCGGAGTCCGACGGGAAGGCCCAGATCGTGTTCGGCATCTCCGTGAACTGTTTCGCGGAAGGACCAACGCCCCTTCAATCCGGCCTGCCTACCACGTCCATCCTCGATGTCCTCGGGGTCGAGATAGACGTCGACCTCCTGCGCGACAAGACCCTCCACGCGCTGAGTTGGTATTACGCCGAGTGGGAGAGGGGCATGCACATGAAGCTCGTCGACAGGATACAACCCACCATCGCCTGGCTCGGGCACGAGGTCGAGGTCAGGACGGCCGATGCCAAATTCCTGAAGGGGAGGGCCATAGGGTTGGACAACACTGGTTCGCTGCTTCTCGAGCTGCGGGGCACGAGGGGGAGCAAGAAGACCCGCACGATCCCTCCGGAGGGCGTCGAGCTCGTCCGGGCAGTCAAATGACGAACTCTTCTTCGCGGAAATGCACACTTTGACGCTTGAATTGAATGGTATCACTTGCATGGGCCGCTAAATAGTAATTCGACATGCTCTTTCATGGCGCTGGCGAGGAAGTCAATCAAGCAGGGCTTTCACCCGAGCGCCCAGGTGCTGTCGGTGATGGAATGCTTCCGACGGATGACCAACGATTGCATACGAATTGGAATGGAATTCGAGAAGGAGAACAGCTACAACAGGACTCCGTCAATGAAGAAACTGTCGCTATTATCGTACGGAGAGATTAGGAAGCGCTATGATGGATATTCTCAGTATGAGCTATGCTCAATCTCAAAAGCAGCTGGCATCCTCTCCGCTCGTAGCAAATCGATCAGGAGGGGACTTCCTACGAGGACTCCATACCTCTCGAGACGAGTGCTAACGTCGTGTTACGGGTTCAAGGTCGAGAGCGGCAATCTAATCATTCACCTTGATGCTGAGAAACTCGAATCAATTCCCCTCAACTCTCATACCAGGGTCCTCCTCTCGGACGAAACATTGAGAGTCCGTTCTTTCACATTGACGGAAGAATCCATTTCTCTCTGCATCTCGAAAGATGTCAGGTGATGGAGGACTCAGACATCGCTGGGGCTGTCGGAGTCGACAGGAACCTGAAGAATCTGACTGTAGGGGATGAGCAACTGGTAACGTGCTATGACGTGACGAAAGTCGTTGACATCGGGGAGAACACGAGAAGCATCATCCGCTCTTTCAAGCGTGCAGATGTCAGAATCAGACGGAAGATTGCCTCAAAATATGGGAAGAGGAGGAGCGATAGGACAAAGCAGCTCCTCAACTTGGTCTCGAAGAGGGTAGTTGAGAATGCCAAGGCCAACAAGCAGGCGATAATCTTCGAGGATATCGCAGGCATACGCAAGCTCTACAGGAAAGGGAATAGGCAAGGAAAATCGTTCAGGGCAAGGATGAACTCCTGGCCACTCCACGAAATCAAGAGGCAGGTTGAGTACAAAGCTGCGTGGGAAGGAGTGCCAGTAGTTACGCTGACTAGGGGTGAGACGCAAGGGACCACAATGGATTGTCCACGATGCGGGGAGAGACTCCAAGTGCCAATCCGAGGCGATATTGAACACCATCGCCAGTTGTGGTGCGAAAACTGCAAGAGATGGAGAGACCGTGACCTGGTCGCGGTTCTCAATATCTCTCGTAGGGGGTGGTTGAGGTTCGACCATTCATCGAAGGAAGGCGAGATAGGCGAAGCAGTGAAGGGGAACCTGGGACACGAAGGGGAACCAGCAATCCTCAGAGTCGATGTCTCGAAATTGCGCCACGCAGCAAAGTAGACGCGGTAGAACCCACACTCTTATCAGGAACCCAGGGCGCGTCCTTCCAGCGATGCTCTCCAGCCGGAAGGACCAGTATTGGAGCGGGAAGGCCAAGGAGGTCTCCGCGAAGCGGAAGAAGACCGCCGCGGTCTTCGACCGTAGGACTCTGAGGGACATGAAGGCCGGGTACGACAGCTGGCTCAAGGAGGTCTACACGCCCTGGGTCGCCGGGGCGACCGAGACCAAGGAGAGGTTCGAGACCGCGTCGGGGATCCCAATCAAGCCGGTATACACCCCAGACGACATCGCCTCGCTTTCGCAGTCCGACCTCGCGCTCCCGGGGGTATATCCCTACACCAGGGGCGTCTACCCTTCGATGTATCGCGGACGGCAGTGGACGATGAGGATGTTCTCAGGATTCGGGACGCCGGAGGACACTAACAAGAGGCTCAAGCTCCTCCTCGCGCACGGGGAGACGGGCCTCAGCATCGCCTTCGACATGCCGACCCTCTACGGCCAAGACTGCGACTCGGAGAAGGCCCACGGCGAGGTCGGGAGGTGCGGAGTCAACGTCTCCTCGCTGCGCGACATGGAGGCGATCTTCGACGGGATCCCGCTCGACAAGGTGAGCACGTCCATGACGATCAACGCCCCTGCTGCGGTCCTCACGGCGATGTACGCGGGCGTGGCGAGGAAGAGGGGCATACGCCTGCAATCGCTAAGGGGGACGGTGCAGGCGGACATGCTGAAAGAGTACATCGCCCAGAAGGAGTGGGTCTACCCGCCGGAGGCTCACCTGAGGATTGTCAGGGACATGATGCTCTACTGCACGAAGGAGATGCCTCAGTGGAACTACGTGAGCATCAGCGGATACCACATTCGGGAAGCAGGGTCCAGCGCTGTCCAGGAGCTCGCTTTCACGCTCGCCGACGGCTTCGGCTATGTCGAGCTCGGCATCGAGGCGGGGCTCAAGGTCGACGACTTCGCTCCGCGCCTGAGCTTCTTCTTCAACTCTACGATGGACTTCTTCGAGGAGATCGCAAAGTTCAGGGCCGCCAGGCGGATATGGGCGACGGTGCTCCGCGAGAAGTACGGCGCGAAGAAGGCGCGCAGCCTCCTGATGAGGTTCCACACCCAGACCTCGGGCGCCTCGCTCACGTGGCAGCAGCCCTACAACAACGTAGTCAGGACTTCGCTCGAGGCGCTCGCCGCGGTCCTCGGGGGCACACAATCGCTCCACACCAACTCCTACGACGAAGCGATGGCGCTTCCTACGGAGCACGCTGTCCAGGTGGCGCTCAGGACCCAGCAGATCATCGCCGAAGAGACCGGCGTGACCAGCGTTATGGATCCCCTCGGCGGGTCATACCTGGTGGAATATCTGACCGACGAGCTCGAGAACGAGGCCTACAGGTACTTCGATAGGATTGAGCGAGCGGGCGGGATAGTCCAGGCAATAAAGTCGGGCTACCTGCAAAAGGAGATCGCCGAGAACTCGTACAGGCTCTCGAAGAGGGTGGAGAGCGGCGAGGACGTGATAGTGGGCGTCAACAAGTACACGGTGAAGAAGGAGGCCCCAATCAGCACCCTCAAGATCAACTTCAAGGCCCAGCGCAGGCAGATTGAGAGGCTCGCGCAGGTCAAGGAGAGCAGAGATGAGCAGAAGGTGAAGTCCCTCCTCGAGAAGCTCAGGAAGGCCTATGAGAAGGAAGATGCAAACTCAATCTATCCGCTGATGGATGCCGTGGCCGCCTACGCCACGCTGGGGGAGATCGTTCAGGTCGGCAGAGAAGTCTTCGGCACCTTCAAAGAGCCCCAGATCCTCTAGCCAACGGCTCTGCGGCGCGTTCGACCTTTACCTCATACTGGAAGTGAGGTAGAAGTTCGCAAGCAGCTTGCGGTGATAGTTGTACAGGACCAGGAACGGCCTGTGCTTGGTCTCGATGATGCAAAGCGCGGCAGGGTCAGGATGGAGGACATAGTATCTCTCGTCCCTGACCTTTCTTTCGACCACGCCCTCAAGCATGGCCGTTATCACGTCGCCATGTGAGACCACTATCACGTTCCCGTCGGCTTCCTTCTTGATGGTCTGGATGGCCTTCGCCGTCCGCTCCAGGAGGTCGTCGTTCGTCTCTGAGAATGCTTCCGGCGTGGTGAGGATGTGGTGCCTTCCCACCTTGCCGACGAACTTGGGCTTGAGTTTCGCTTCCACCAATTCCTCGAGGGTCTTCACTTTCAATCCGTGTGGCTTCGCCAGAATCTTTGCCGTCTCGACCGCGCGAAATATCGGGCTGCTGTAGACCGCGTCGATCTTTACGTTCGAAAGAGCCTTTGCGACGAACGCCACATTCTTCACGCCCTTTTTTGTCAGGGGATAGTCTAGTGGACCTGCCTCTATGCCATCTTCGTTGGCCTTGGTCTCTCCGTGCCTCACCACGAAAAGATAGTCTGCGGTCATCCCCCATCCCTTGCGACCGTTTCTTACTTAAGGTGGTATCTTGCATCCGATTTGCATGGGGGCTGAAATATGAAACTCCCGTCAAGATCGTTGTGCGGGTCAACAAAGCTGTCAAGCAGAAGTATCAACCAGCTCCGGAGATTCTCACGCTTCTCGAACACTTTCGCCTGATGGTCAATGATTGCATCAGAATCGGATTGAAGTTTGAAAGAGAGAGTCATGCGACGCCCTCGATGAAGAAACTATCCCTCTTGTGCTACGGCCAACTGAAAAAATACGAGGTCTACTCGGCTTACCGGCTGACAGCGATAAGCAACGCTGCCAGCATTCTATCTGCCCTTAGAAAGTCGATTAAGAGAGGCTTCTTCAGCAAGAGTCCTATGTCTCCAAACCGCTTCTAATGTCCTGCTACCAGCTCAAGATTCAGGAGGGTAAGCTCAGAGTTCAGCTGGGAGAAAGGCGGTATGAATTCGTTCCTCTCAACGCGCGTACCCTCAAAGTTCTGTCAAACACTACGTTGAGAGTCAATTGAGGCATGGGCATAATTGTCCCGTGTGGGGTCTCTCAGCTCCCGAGCATGTGCTTGAGCGCCCTCAGCGGTCTCCCCGTCAGATGATTGTAGTAAACC
>Ga0307374_10007044_pt1 | contig 17321 bp, 14 predicted proteins | sample OX3MG_FD_202532 | JGI IMG/M metagenome (GOLD analysis project Ga0307374, IMG submission 202532) | Soil microbial communities from Risofladan, Vaasa, Finland - OX-3 | ecosystem: Environmental > Terrestrial > Soil > Coastal area > Acid sulfate soil | place: Finland: Risofladan, Vaasa | collected... | reverse complement strand
CCAGCCCGGCGTTTACGCCCAACTGGTCCGACAAGCCGCTGCTGAAATCCTGGCAGAAAACCAAGCCCAAACTGGGCTGGCCGCGGGAAACCGATTCGCTTTGTCCGGGCTGCGTGAAAGAAGCGCGCGAAGCCATCATCTCGGGCGAAAAAGACTGGCACGATCTGCTGAACACCAAAGTGGGTGAAATCAAGGCGCAGATCATTGAGCGGGACGGCCAGGTGTGGATGACCAAGGATTGCCCGATTCACGGCCACTACGAAGACATCATGGCGCTCGACGTGAACTTTCTGCAGTGGATTGAGCAGAACTTTCCGGGACGCGACATCCGGGCCCACAACGACAAGGACCTGCACAATCATGGGTCCAGCACCATCAAGCACGGGCGCGGCTCCGTGCTGACCGTGGACCTGACCAACCGTTGCAACATGATGTGCGATCCCTGCTTTATGGACGCCAACCAGGTTGGCTTCGTCCACGAGCTGAAATGGGAAGACATCACGGAGATTCTTGACAACGCGACCAAGATCAAGCCGCGGCGGCAGATGTCCGTGCAGTTTTCAGGCGGCGAGCCCACCATGTCGCCCTATTTTATTGACGCCGTTCGTTATGCCCGGAAGATTGGGTTCAACAGCGTTCAGGCGGCCACCAACGGCATTGAGTTTGCCAAGAGCAAGGAGTTTTGCCGGCAGGCGTTTGAGGCCGGGCTGCGGTATGCCTACCTGCAGTTTGACGGCATCGGCAACGACGCCAACGGCCACCGACAGGTGGGTAACCTTTTTGACGTCAAGCTGAAAGCCATTAACAACATGCACGACGCGGGGATCGAGATCATTCTGGTGACCACGCTGGTGAACGGAGTCAACAACGACCAGGTGGGCCCGATCATCAACTTTGCCCGCGAGAATCCCAAGAAGATCGCCTTCATCGCTTTCCAGCCGGTTTCGTTCACGGGGCGCGATGAAGACATCACCCCGGAGCGGCGCAGCCGGCAGCGCTACACGTTGTCGCACATGGCTGCGGACGTCAAGAAGCAGGTTGGCATTACGGAGCCGACCCGCGACTGGTTCCCGCTCTCGCTGATGGGTGCGTTCGCCGATTTTGCCGATCTGGTTCACGGCCCGGAAGCGCAGTGGGGGCAGGTCAGCTGCGGCTGCCATCCCAATTGCGGGGTTGGGACCGCTCTGATGGTCAACAAGGAAAACAAGGAATGGGCGCCGGTGCCGCAATTCCTGAATATCCCCGGACTGGTCAAGGACATGCAGAAAATCACCGATGCCGGCCGCGGCAAGTGGTTTTCAAACTTGATGATGGGTCTGGCGCTGCTGAAGAATTACAACCCGTTTGGCGCGCCGCCCAGCCTGGCCCTGGTTGACATTCTGAAGAAGTTCGACAAATCGTTCGCGCTGAGCGGCGAAAAGCGAGCGGACAAGGTTTACGGAGCTTCCAACCCCAACCGCACGCTGGAGGATACGATGAAACGGCGCGCGGACCCCTGGAATTTCCTGTTTATTGCCGGGATGTGGTTCCAGGACCTGTTTAACTATGATTTCCGCCGCACCGAAATGTGCATCATTCCTTACGCGACGCAGCAGGGTGAAATCTCCTTCTGCGCCTACAACACGGGAATCGGATGGCGGAATATCATCGAAAACATGCACAAGAACGCGACCGTCGCCGAGTGGTACAAGACCCACGGCAAGCACGAGATTTATGCCGCCGGCAAGGAAGTCAAGCTGGGCGACTTCAACCACTCGCTGACCATCAACGCGGAGGACGCTGCCCGGGTTCGCGAACGCGAGCATGACATCCCCATGACAGCGGCCGAAGAAGAACGCGCCCGGCGCAAGGCCGATTACGAAGCCAAACAGGCTCGGGCGGTCTATGAAGAGCTGGTCCTCAAGAAGCCCAAGGTTGATCTGGTGCAGATCGGAAACTCCGAGCAAAGCAAGGACACCGAAAAGGTTTCTGTTTAGTTTTCCCGTGGGGAGTTGAGGTTGAAAAGGCCGCCTGCTCAGAAGATGACGGGCGGCCTTTTTTGTTTAGGCCAGAGATGGAGGGCATGAAACCTGCGAAGATGTGTTCATCCGCTTGCCCTGCGACGGCCAGCGATTGGCCACACGGAATTAGTCGGGGTAGATCACTTTACGTCCGTCCCGCGAACCTGGAGGTATAGTGCATTCAGCGATGGACTCTCCTCGAAAAGCCTGGTTGCTGTTGCCGGTACTCGTTTGCATCGGGTTCGTGATGTTTGCTGGTGCCTCCCCGCCGCCGAGACAGAGCGGGCAAATCGTCTTTGAGCATGCTCCGGACAACAGCGCACCGTGGCCGCCTTTGGATATTTACTCTGTTGACGCGGATGGACGCCACCTCAAGGCTCTGACGCACGACGGCCACAGCCACGATCCAAGCTGGTCGCCGGACGGCCGTCACATTCTTTTCGTGCATGATAATTTCGTTCCGGGCGAACCGCGGGGTCCTGGTACCTACGCATCCCACGACCCCGTTGAGCTTTATGAAATGGACAGCGACGGCGCGCATGCGCACCTGTTCCGCCGGTTCACCGGCGCTTTATTTAGTGCCGCGTGGTCGCCGGATGGCAAGACTCTTGCGGTGGCCTATAATTTCGACACGTATCTGATTCCAGCGAACGGCCACGGCAAGCCTCGCCTTCTGTACCCAAATGCCTTGACGCCGGCCTGGAGTCCGGACGGCGGGAAACTGGCGTTTTCAAGGAGAGTTGCAGGAAACCACTGGGTGATGGATGTTGGCAACTCTGACGGTTCGCATGAAGTCCAGCTTACCAACCCCAGTCTCGATGCTGGCTCGCCAGCATGGTCGCCTGACGGGAGGCTGATTGCATTCGCTGCCTTCAAAGTTGTCCATGCCGGGCCCCGCACAAGCAAGGAGGACCAGATTTTCCTGATGCGTACGGACGGCTCGCATATGCGCCAGCTTACAACGGACCCTAATTGGCAGTGTGCTGATCCCTCGTGGTCGCCCGACGGAAAGGAGATCACGTTTTACTGTCGTGCGTCCTGGGCGCCCTGTGCCGCAGGAGTTGCGGGAGGAAGGGAACTGCCGCCGCAAGGGTGCGTTCGCCGTATTTTCGTGATGCGACTGGATGGCCTTGGCATGCCGACCAAGCCGATCCAGATCACCAAAATCGATGGTGCATTCCCAGCTTTCGATCCAGTACCTTAGAGATCGAACGGCCGTCCTGTGAAGCTTTGATCCTTCTGGGTAGTGAGCGTGACCTTGCCTTGCTCCTGCCTCGAAGTTGAAGTACGATAAGAGTGTTCTCCGAGCCTTTGGGAGCTAAAGAGCATCCAACAATCCATGCCCCGAAGGCCGGCAGGGTACCCGGAGAAATCCGAGTGCCTCCCGTATTTGGAAAGGGGAACAGGCCTACGCCGAATACGGGTAGGCGTTTTTATTGTTGTAGGCTAGACTCAGCCGGACCCCTGGGGTCCCGGAGCCACCCGGAAGAGCTTTCGACAAAGACTTTTGGCGGAAACCCATGCTCAAAGACAGCTACGGCCGCGCCATCCATGACTTGAGAATTTCGGTGACGGACCGCTGTAACTTCCGGTGCGTTTACTGCAAGTCGGCCGATCCTAAGAATTATTTCCCTCACCGCAACCTGCTCGATTGGGACGAGTTTCTGCGTTTGTCGCGCATCATGGCCGGCCTCGGAATCCGGAAGGTTCGCGTGACCGGCGGCGAGCCCCTGCTGCGGCCCGGCATCCTTGATTTCCTTTCAGGTCTGAAACAGATTGAGGGCATCGAGGACCTGGCGCTGACCACCAACGGTTATCTTCTGGCGGAGATGGCCGCGGACCTGGCCCGCGCGGGTTTGCGCCGCGTGAACGTCAGCATGGACTCGTCGCATCCGGACAAGTTCGCCGCCATCACGCGCACTCCCGGTTCTTTTGAGCGCGTGCTGCAGGGCGTGGATGCCGCGGTGGACGCAGGACTGAATCCCGTGAAGGTGAATGTGGTATTGGTCCGCGGATTCAACGAAAGCGAAATCCTGGGCTTTGCGGAGCTGGCCCGGACGAAGAACGTGATCGTCCGGTTTATCGAATTCATGCCGCTGGATGCCGATCACGCCTGGAAGCGCTCACTGGTGGTCACGGCACGCGAGATATTTGAGACGATCCATCCTGTTTACCCGCTGGCCGAGTTTCAACGCGACGAAGCCAGTGAAACCGCCCTGCGCTACAGGTTTAAGGACGGAAAGGGCGAAATTGGCATGGTCGCTCCCGTTTCGATTCCTTTCTGTGGGCAGTGCAGCCGCATTCGCCTGACCGCCGACGGCAAGCTTCGCACCTGCCTGTTCTCGCTCGATGAGCATGATGTGGCGGGTTTGCTTCGCAGCGGTGCCGGGGACTCCGCGATCGAGGAATTGGTCCGGTTTGCTGTTGACCAGAAAGAGCGCGGCCATCGGATCAACGAACCGGATTTCGTTCAGCCCTCGCGGACCATGGTATACATTGGAGGGTGAGCAGGGCCGCCATTCCAGCCGGTAGCAGCCAGCGGTCGCTGGTGCGACGCCAGGCAGAGCGGGCGGACATTTTAGAGGAGGATGGGCCACGTCCGCGAATCCATTCGCATCTTATTCCGCGTATGCTCACTCAAGGCTCACGGGGTGTTAAAATAACAGACTGACGGGTTTCCTATGGCAACCAGCACTTTGAGTCTTTTACCGGACCTTTATGTCGAATTGTCCGAGCAGGACCTGGGCGATCGCATCACCCATGCCAAGGCTGCGCTGGGTTCACGCGTGGTCATCCTCGGACACCATTATCAGCGGGACGAAGTCGTCAGGTTCGCGGATTATCGCGGCGACTCCCTCAAGCTTTCCCGGCTGGCCGCCAGCCGCAAAGAGGCGGAGTATATCGTGTTCTGCGGCGTTCATTTCATGGCCGAAAGCGCGGACATCCTCCGCGATGACCACCAGGTGGTGATTCTTCCTGACTTGAACGCGGGCTGCTCGATGGCGGATATGGCCAACCTGGATCAGGTTGAGGTGTGTTGGGAAGAAATTACCGCCAGGGTGAAGGGCCAGGTTGTTCCCGTCACCTATATCAATTCCACCGCGGCGATCAAAGCTTTTGTCGGCCGGCACGGCGGCGCGGTATGCACGTCCTCCAACGCCCGCAAGATTATGGAGTGGGCGCTTGGGCGCGGCGAGAAGGGACTTTTTATCCCCGACGAGCACCTGGGAAGAAACACCGCCTACCGCATGGGGATTCCTCTGGATGAAATGGCGGTCTGGAATCCGCATGAGGAACTGGGCGGGCTGACCGAAGACCAGGTCCGAGGCGCGCGCGTGATTTTGTGGAAAGGGAACTGTTCGGTTCACCAGCGATTCCTGCCGCAGCACGTGGAGCGGGCGCGGAAAGAGTATCCTGGCATTCAAATTGTGGTTCACCCGGAGTGCAGCTGGGATGTTTGCGAACTGGCGGACGCGGTGGGATCGACGGAATTCATTATCAAAAAGATCGCGGAGGGCGGGCCGGGAAGCCGGTTTGCCGTGGGAACGGAAATTCATCTGATCCAGCGGCTGGCCCAGGAGCATCCCGACCGGATGGTGATCTCGCTGGACGATTGCGGATGCCTGTGCAGCACGATGTACCGCATCTCGCCGCAGCACCTGTGCTGGGTGCTGGAGAGCCTGGTGGCCGGGCAGGTGGTGAACCGGGTCCAGGTGGACGAAGAAACCCGGCGCTGGGCGCACCTGGCGCTTGATCGAATGCTGGAGATTGTGTGAGGCCCGACAGGGTTGAGCCGCCCTCGAACATCAGAGGGGGTGTCGGCAATCATGAGGGAGCAAGGAGAAAGCAAAGAAATATTCATCGCCGATTTCGCTGACGCGCGTTTGGATATCATCGTTATGGCCAGCAAGTATTTCAACCGCCATGAGGCGGAACAACTTTTGCCGCAAATAGAAGAATATCTTAAGGTGGCGCAGGAGCATAAAAAGACCCTGGACGCCGCGCAGGTTGAGTTGACCCAGGCGGCGTCGCGAATCATGGTCCTCGGCGGATCGTATCCGTCCTACCCGGACCTCGTGCAGAAGAAAACTGAACACGATCAGGCTTCAGCCAGAATTGTTGAAGCGATCGCCAAAATTCAGGAAACGGGCTGCCAGGTCAAGGATATCGACGAAGGCTTGATCGATTTTCCCAGCTTGATTGAAGGCCAGGAAGCCCTCCTGTGCTGGAAGCTCGGAGAGGACCGCATCGAATACTGGCATGGGCTGGAGGACGGGTTTGCGGGGCGCAAACGTCTGGATGACGGTTCTCCTGAAGCCCCTCCGCCGGGTTCATCGCGCGTGCAGTAGCCAACGTTTTGCGCCGGGGCTTTTTTATCAAGCCTGAGAGAAGAGGAAAACACCATGTTGCATCCATTGCGCAGTGAGTGGGTTAAGAAGCGAACCGGACCCATCGTAACCCAGATGCATTACGCCCGGCAGGGCGTGGTGACGGAAGAGATGGAGTACGTGGCGAAGCGCGAAAAGCTTTCGCCGGAGTTGATCCGCTCCGAAGTTGCGCGCGGGCGCATGATTATTCCGGCCAACATCCGCCACGTCGAACTCGAGCCCATGGGTATCGGGATCGCGGCGAAATGCAAGATCAACGCGAATATCGGGAACTCCGCGACCACGTCGAATCTTGAAGAGGAACTTGAGAAACTCCATGCCTCGGTTCATTTCGGGGCGGATACGGCGATGGACCTTTCCACCGGCGGCGATATTCACGCGATCCGTGAATCCAACCTGCGCCACAGCCCGATCCCCATCGGCACGGTGCCCATCTACGAGGCGCTTTCGCGGGTGAAGCAGGTTCGCGACCTGACGCCCGCCATCATGCTGGAAGTGATTGAGGAGCAGGCCGCGCAGGGCGTGGACTACATGACCATTCACGCCGGCGTGCTGCGGGAATTCATCCCCCTCACGCGCCACCGCATCACCGGAATCGTCAGCCGGGGCGGCGCCATTATGGCCCAGTGGAGCGCGGAGAATAACCAGGAGAATTTCCTTTACACGCACTTTGAAGATATCTGCAGGATTTTCCAGAGGTATGACGTTTCCTTTTCGCTGGGCGACGGGTTGCGGCCCGGCTGCCTGGCCGACGCCAGCGATGAAGCGCAGTTTGCGGAACTGAAAGTTCTGGGCGAGTTGACGAAAAAGGCCTGGGAATTCGACGTTCAGGTGATGATCGAAGGCCCGGGGCATGTTCCCATGGACCAGATCAAGCTCCAGGTGGAGAAGGAAATGGAGCTTTGCTACGAAGCTCCGTTTTATACGCTGGGGCCGCTGGTCACTGACATCGCGCCCGGCTACGACCACATCACCTCCGCTATCGGGGCGGCGATGATCGGCTGGCACGGCGCTTCCATGCTCTGCTACGTGACACCCAAGGAACACCTGGGCCTGCCCAACAAGAACGACGTGCGGCAGGGCATCATTGCCTATAAGATTGCGGCCCACGCCGCCGACGTCGCCCGGCAGCGGCCCGGCGCCCGCGACCGCGATGACGCGCTCTCCTACGCCCGCTTCCTCTTTGACTGGAACAAGCAGTTCGACCTTTCGCTTGATCCCGAAATGGCGCGCTCCATGCACGACGAAACGCTCGGCGACGAGTATTACAAAGACGCCGCGTTCTGCTCCATGTGCGGCCCCAAATTCTGCTCCATGAATACCACGCAGGTGATGGAGAAACACCTGGGGCTCAATCAGAAAGACCGCGAGCAGAAGTTTGTGGAGCTGCTGGCCAAAGTTGAGAAGTAATCATAGAGAATTCGATTCTGGCATTCAGAATAGGGAAGGGTGCACCCGGCATTCCGAGCGCAGCGGGAAATCTGCTTTCCGGGTCAACTCCGCGAAGCACGTCCTGTATTGTCGGGGGTAAATCAGGCTCTTCGCTTTGCTCAGGGTGACTTGTGCGCGGGCTGTGCCCTGGCTTCCTTGCTACCATCCGCGCAGATAGAACATCATAACGACCACAGAAGCCGCCAGGCAATAAATCCCAAACAGATACCAGCGTCCCTGCTCGAGCCAGCGTGACAGCCATTTGAGCGCCAGCAGGCCGGCCAGGAAGGCACAGACCATGCCCAGCAGGCTGGGCGCCAGCGCCGCGGCCATGTTCAGGTGAATCCCGGCATGAGCGTCGGCGCGCACCAGCCGGTAGAACTCCCGCGCGATGGCCAGCGGGGTAATGGCAACCACCATGGCGAAGCTGAAGGATTCGGTGGGCATGCGCTCGCCCTCAGCCAGCAGACCGGCGGAGATGGTTGATCCCGACCGCGAGAAGCCGCGAAAGGGAATGGCGAATCCCTGGACGATTCCCATCACCATGGCTTGCAGCCAGGTCACTTCGCGATGCCCTGTGGTCGGTTGCGTATCGGGTTTGCGCGCCTCGTGCAGGCCGGCATAGAGGATCAGAATGCCGCCAGCCGCCAGCGCCGGAGCAATCCAGTTGAGCTTGTTAAACAGCGCCTCAATTTCGGCGTGGTGATTGCCGTGGCTCAGGATGTGTTCAACCAGCAGAATCAGCGGGACCCCCACCACGCCGGTCAGAAACGAAGCCACGAAAATCATGCGCGCAAAGCGGTAGAAGGCCGTCCACGACGAAAGGAAGGTGTCCACCCACTGCCGCCAGAAATAAACGATCACGGCAAACATCGTTCCCGTGTGCAGCATCACTAGCAGCAAGGCGTTGGCCGGCGTGGACATGTCTTCGTGGAGCAGTTCCGCGGTGATGATGACGTGGGCGGAGCTGGAAATGGGAAGAAGTTCGGCCAGACCCTGAACTGCCGCCAGAATTACGACATAAATCCATCGCATGTGCGTTCGTCCTTCTTGGGTGTGGTGAAGGGGAAATCAGGCCTGCTCGCGGGCCAGAGAGCCTGCGTTGCGAGGGTTCCTCGTGGCGCGGGCCCGGAGAGCCTGTCCATCCCGGAGCCTTCCGCGGCAGGTAAAGACACGCGCCGGCGGCAAGTTGCGCCAGATCGTGCGGCACTGGATGGAACTGAAATACTCGCGCAGGAATGGCAGTGAAGAATGGCGCTGGATTTTGCCCTTTTCAAATCGCACGCCATGCACGTACTGGTACTGGGTGTACACGCTGCGTTCATCCATGAAGGGAGCGAGAACCTCCTGCAGGACGCGCTGCTGAGAGTCCGGCATAAAGCGGAGCGAAAGGGAGGAGACCACGGCATCCACACGCTCGTAACCGCGGCGGCGCAGTTCGTCGCCCAGGGTTTCTGCGGGCGCGTTCAGCAGCACCAGGCGCGGGTCGGGAAAGCTTTTCCGCATATAGTTGATAAATTCCGGGTTGATCTCAAACGCCAGAAGAGTTGCCTGCGGGGGAAGGGTTTCCAGCAGAACCCGGGTGATGGCTCCCGTGCCCGCCCCAAGTTCAACCACGACCCTGGTTTCGTTGATGGGCAGGCCCTCCAGCATGGCCTGCGCAAGGTACCGCGAACTGGGAGCTACGGAGGCGATATTCTGAAAGTCGGATGCGGCTGCTAAAGCAAATGTCTTGAAGCTCCGGATTCCTCTCATTGCTTCAGCCAGCGAATTCTTGCACGACGCAATATTCTTCATCATGATTTCGATCCCACTCAACTCTTCCCAGAATTTTTCGATTGGGAATCAGCTTGTTCAAGATCCCTGTGGCCTTTGCGTCTATTGACTGGAACATCATACCACCGGAATGGTGCAAGGGCTGCTTTCCCTGTTCAAGATTTTTCTTATCCGTTTTCGAACACCGGCGGTCGTCAAGATCGTTTCCGTTGCGCCGGACGATGGGGCCACGCAGATCCCTCGTTGTGTTCAGGCGGACAGCATCGCGACGCCATTCAAAGAACTGCTAATATGGTACACGGGTCATGGGCAGGCGTCCGTTTTTTGTTGGTCGCCCGCCGGGCGGCAACGGATGCGTTTGCAATAAACCGCTGCAGAGGCTGGCGGCATTCCATGGCATAATTCTGAGAAGAGCGACAGCTGACGATGACAGATACCACAGCCAACCTTAAGATTCGCAACGAGTTCAACCAGTGGGCGGAAGCCGGCCGCGGCGAGGAGATGGAGGACCATCACCTTCCGATTGTTGGGCCTGTCCTACCCCTGATGGACCTGAAACCCCACGACCATGTTCTGGACCTTGGCTGCGGCAGCGGCTGGCTTTGCCGCCGGCTGGCGCGGCTGGCTCCCGAGGGCCGGGTGGTGGGGATTGACATCGCGGCGGAAATGGTGCGGCACGCGCGGGCCGCCAGCCGGGAATACGCCAACCTCAATTTCATGGAGGGCGCTGCCGATAAGATTCCTTGTGGCAGCGGTTCCTTCAGCAGAATTATTTCGGTGGAGTCGGCATATTATTGGCCGGAGCCCGCCGCCAGCGTGCGGGAGATGTTCCGCGTCCTCAAAGAAGAGGGTAGCGCGTGGATTCTTATCAACTATTACCTCGAGAATCCGCACTCGCATCAGTGGGGTCCGATTGTCAACGTCCCGACGCACCTGTTTTCAACCGACGAATGGATGGCTCTTTATCGCGAGGCGGGATTTGTGGACGTCCAGCACCGGCAGATTCCTGACCCGACCCCCGTCCCGGACGATTACTCCGGCCGCTGGTTTCGCGATGCCGAACAGATGAGGAAGTTCCACCAGACCGGCGCGCTTCTGGTCTATGGAAGCAAACCGGGTCGTTAGAGACCGTGTGATCCTTGAAGCTGTAGCGGCGGTCGAAGCCTGCCCTGAGGCACGAAGGGACCGCCGGGCTATATGGGTCAATACTTCCGGCGCTCCCCGGCCCCGCCGGGACAAACTCCAAGCGCCGCTACACCCCCGGCCTTCCGGTTTTGATGGCAAAATACATGAGTCTTTCAGCTTAGCGCCGGCCGGAGTTTCGTATTGTTCGATGAGTTGAACACGCGGATCGCGAAGCATCGCCTGTTGACGGGCGCGATCCTGGCTGCCGTCACCTTTGTTGTCTTTTCGGGCTCCCTGGCCAACGGCTTTGTCTACGACGACAGTCCGCAAATCATTCAGAACGCTTTTATCCAGAACGCCCACCTCTGGAAGCGGATCTTTACGGGCTCCGTCTGGTCGTTTCAGGGCGGCAGAACCAATTTCTACCGGCCGCTGCAATTCGCCTGCTATTGGATTCTGTACCGGATCGGCGGGCCGAACCCGGCCCTGTTTCACCTTCTGAATTTGCTGCTTTATGTGGCGTCGGCATGGCTGGTTTTTCGGGTGGCGAAAGAACTGTTCAATCATGAGGCGGTTGCGTTCGCCGGCGCCTTGCTTTGGGCGCTTCACCCGGTCCACGTGGAGGCGGTGGCCTGGATTTCCGCCCTTCCGGACGTGGCCTTTGGCTTCTTTACCCTTCTGGCATTTTTGTGCTTTCTGCGCGCCGAGCAGGACACTGAGAAGCGATATCCATACCATGCGCTGGCGGTGCTGGCATTTTTCGCCGCCTTGTTCTTCAAGGAGATGGCGCTCAGCTTTCCCTTGCTGCTGCTGGCTTACTGGTTCTTTCTGGGCAAGCCGGAAAGCTGGTTCCACAGGGCGTTGCGCTGGTTGCCTTATGCGGCGGCCACGCTGGTTTATGTGGCTGTGCGGAGCCAGATGCTGGGCTATTTTACCGAAGGCGGCCATCTGTGGAGAATTCCACTCCGCGTTATCGGCGCCGCTTTGGGACTGCTGGGCCAGGACACGAAAATCCTGCTCTGGCCCGCCCACTTGAACGTCTTCCGGATGTTCTACCTGGGCCCCAGTTTGCGTTCGCCGTGGCCCTGGGTCACGCTGCTGGTGCTGGCGGGAACATTCTGGCTGCGCAAGCGCGAGCCTCATCTCGCTTTCCTGATCGCCTGGTGGCCGGTGACGCTGCTGCCCGTGCTGGATATTCGCCAGCTCAGTTTTCCTCTGTTAGCGGACCGCTTCCTCTATTTTCCTTCGATCGGTCCGTGCCTTGCCGTGGCTTATTTGCTGCTTCGCTGGCTTCCGCATCGCCTTCCGAGGACGAGGTGGGTCCTGGTGGCGGATTGCGTCCTGGGGTTGGCGATGTTTTTCTGCGCCCTGCAGAGCGTGCAAGCCATTCCGCATTGGCGTGACAACGACACCCTCATTCATTATTCACTAACGCAATCGCCCGATTCTCCCCTGCTGCATATGGCGCGGGGAGTGGTGCTCGAATACAAACACGGTGACCTGAAGGGCGCGATCAAAGAGTACAACACGGCCCGACGGCTGAATCAGGAGAGTTCATGGCCGTTGAATCTGGATCACGACTATTATCTGGCGATCGGGCGCATTGCCCTGCGGAAAGGGAATAAGGAAGAAGCGGTTCAGGATTTTGAGAAGGCCCAGCGGTCCGCGCCCGACAGTTCGCAGCCGAGTGACGCTCTGGGCGCCGTCTACTTTCCTCAGGGTGACTATGCCAGGGCCGCAGAATACTTCGAGCGGTCGGTCAAGGTGAATCCCCAGGACCTTACCGCCTACTTCTACCTGGGCACCTGCTGGATGAAGCTCGGCAAGTACCGCCAGGCTGCCGCGGAATTCCACGCCGCGCGCAACATTGATCCGGATTACTGGCAGGCCTACCAGGCCGAGGCCAAAGCTCTGGAGGCGGCGGGACAGCCTGCGGCGGCCGCGCGGGTCAGGAGCCAGATCAAGAAACAGTAGGCGCGGGAAAATCCTGGCTTTTTCCAGGGATGCGCGGTTTCCAGCTTATGGTGTAAGATTGCCCGGTCGAAGTATAATGGGGACGAAAATCGGCAGTTCAGTTTGAAAGCCGCACCAGAGGCTGGCGGTGGGAAGGTCCGTTCTGGGGTGGCCTTTCAAAGGGTTTCCGCTTTCAAGCGGAATGGGATCGAACGGCCGCGGGGTTTTCTAAAAAACAATTCGACAATCGAAGAATCGAGAGAGCAACTTTCTAAACTTGAACGATGGGGGAGCTATGGCTGAATTTGTGAAAGTGGCGAGTTTGTCTGAACTGGCCGCGGGAGTCGCAAAAGCTGTCGAGGTCAACGGCAAGTCGATCGCCCTTTATAACGTGAACGGAACCGTCTATGCGACGGACAACGCCTGCCTTCACCAGGGCGGACCGCTGGGAGATGGAACGCTGGAGGGCAACGTTGTGACTTGCCCCTGGCACATGTGGGAATATAACGTCCGCACGGGTGAAAACCTTGAAGACAGCATGCTGAAGCTGGAAACGTACCCTGTTCAGGTTGAAGGCGACGATATTAAAGTGGCCCTCTAACGCCGTTCCCGGCCGGCGGCTCATCAGGGTCGTTTGCCGGGCCGCATCCTGCGAAGGTTTTCTGTTTCGAGGGGAGAAATGGAAAATAGTCATGGCGCACCGTTGATGGCGTCGATCTTTTTCACCCTGTTTTGTGCAATGGCACTTTACGGGCAGGGCCGGGAACTGAACGCGATGGCACAGTTTTTCGAGGAGATTCAAAGCGGCAGCGTAAAAGTGGTGGACCTGACGCATACGTTGGAAAAGGATTCTCCTTACTGGCCGGAGGACACGCCAGGGACTCCCTTCCATACGAGCGTCGCCGCCACTTATCGGAAAGACGGATTTTTTGCCCGCAACCTCTCCATGCCGGAGCATTTTGGCACGCACATGGATGCTCCGATACACTTTGACCCCAAGGGCGAGACGGTTGACCGGATCGCGGTGGAGAAATTTCTCGCGCCGGCAGTAGTGATCGATGTCCGTGCCGCCGCCAGGTCGAATGCCGACTATCGCGTGACGGCGCAGGACGTTGAGAATTGGATCAAGTCTCACGGAGCAATCCCTTCGGGCGCCGTGGTTTTTTTCCAAACCGGATGGGCCGCGCGGTGGCCTTCGCAAAAGAGGTATATGAACGCTGATGCAAAGGGCGTCCTGCACTTTCCCGGGTTGTCGCTGGAGGCGGCGCGCTACCTTCTTAAGAACGCGCAGCCTGTGGGAATTGGAATCGATACGGGCAGCATTGATTACGGCCCGTCAAAAGATTTCCCGGTCCATCATCTCACGATGTCGGCGGGCCTTTATCACCTGGAGAACGTGGCGAACCTTGACCAGTTGCCTGCAACCGGTTCGAGCGTCATCGCTTTGCCGCTTAAGCTCGGCGGCGGATCAGGCGCTCCCGCGCGTGTCCTTGCCTTCGTCCCCGCCCAATCCAATGTTCCTCACTGACCGTCATGCCTGAACTTCCGGAAGTTGAAACGGTTTTGCGCGGGCTCCGCAAGCGCGCGCTTCGTCGGAAAATTGTTGCGGTCGAGGTTCTGCATGCCGGGATCATCGCCGGCGACGCCGAAGATTTCATTTCGCAGGTTGAGGGAAGAACCGCCGTTTCCGTTCAGCGGAAGGGCAAAGTGCTGGCGCTGGCGCTGGCCGGCGCAAAAACGTCAAAGTCCGTTTATCTTATTCTCCGCCTGGGGATGACGGGCCAGGTGACCCTTCAGCCTGCCGATACTCCGCTTGAGCTTCATACGCACGTCCGGATGCTGTTTGAAGGCAGGCAGGAAGAGTTGCGTTTTCGCGACGTCCGCCGTTTCGGTCGGTTGCGTTGTTGCACTCGCGAAGAGTTCGAGGCGCTGCTCAAAAGCCTGGGTCCGGACGCTCAGCGGGCGACGGAAGAGGAATTTTTGAGCGCCATGCGCGGGCGGCGCGGCGCCATCAAAAGCTGGCTGCTGAACCAGCAGGGCGTTTCGGGTTTGGGAAACATCTATGCGGATGAGGCGCTCTTCGAGGCCGGCATCCATCCGCTCGCCCAGCCGGAACACGTTTCGGCTGACTCCGCGCGCCGCCTTTACCGCGCGGTCCGGAAAGTTCTTCAGCACGCCGTCAATCTTCAGGGAACCAGTTTCCGCGACTACATCGACATTGAAGGGCGGCCCGGCAACTTTCTTCAGCGGTTAAAGGTTTATCAGAAGACGGGGGAGCCCTGTCCGCGCTGCCAAGGCCCCATCCGGCGCATCGTGATTGCAGGGCGCAGCAGCCACTTCTGTCCGCGCTGCCAGCGCCGCCCAAAACACACCGCCGGAATGCGGGGACCGCAAAGGTCCTCGCGCGGGCGCTCCTGAAGAACTTCAACCTGGCTAGTCCTGACTTGGCGGCGGCCTGTGTCCTGTTAAAATCCGCTTGCTATCGAAGATCACATCCGTTATGGTAGGCCAGTCCCGCGGAGGCTTTCCGAACCTCGATGCTCTTCAAAACTTTCAGCGCGGCTACTTACGGAATCGACGCTTACCTGGTTGAAGTGGAGGTGGACATCTCCGCCGGGAACCCGAACTTCACCACCGTGGGTCTGCCCGACGCCGCGATCCGCGAGAGCCGCGAGCGCATCAAGGCGGCCATCAAAAATTGCGGCCTGCAGTACCCTTTCCAGAACATCACGGTGAACCTGGCGCCCGCCGACGTTAAGAAGGAAGGGTCGGGTTTTGACCTTCCGATTGCGCTGGGCATTCTGGGCGCCAACAACGGCTCGCTGCTCAATAAGAATCTGAAGAGTTTCGTCTTTCTCGGCGAACTTTCGCTCGATGGCGGAATTCGCCCCATCAAGGGCGCGCTGTCCGTTGTCACCATGGCCAAGCAGAAAGGCATTCGGAAGCTGGTGGTGCCGGTGGAGAACGCTCCGGAGGCGGCGGTGGTGGGCGACATTGACGTTTACGGCCTGCGGTCGCTGCCGGAAGTGATTGACCTGATCAACGGCACGCGCGAGTTCCAGCCCACCCGGGTCAACACGGCGGAGATGCTGGACCACAGCAGCAAATACAACGTGGATTTCCACGACGTCAAGGGCCAGATGCACGCCAAGCGCGCCATTGAAGTGGCCAGCGCCGGCGGCCACAACATCCTGATGATCGGCCCTCCGGGGGCAGGCAAGACGATGCTGGCCAAGCGCATCCCGACCATCCTGCCGCCGCTCACCTTCAATGAGGCGATCCAGACCACCAAGATTCATAGCGTGGCCGGAGTGCTGGAGTCCGGCATCGGACTGGTGGGCGTGCGGCCGTTCCGCGCTCCGCATCACACCATTTCAGACGCTGGCTTGATTGGAGGCGGGGCCATGCCGCGGCCGGGCGAAGTGAGCCTGGCGCACAACGGTCTGCTCTTTCTCGACGAGCTGCCGGAATTCGCCCGCAATGTGCTGGAGGTTTTGCGCCAGCCGCTTGAAGATGGCGCGGTCACCATCTCCCGCGCCGCCATGTCGCTCACCTTTCCCTCGCGCTTCATGCTGGCGGCGGCCATGAATCCCTGCCCGTGCGGATTTTTCAACGACCCTTCGCGCGAGTGTACCTGCACGCCGCCCATGATCCAGCGATACGTCTCAAAAATTTCGGGGCCGCTGCTCGACCGCATCGATATCCACATTGACATGCCGGCGGTCAAATACAGCGAATTGCGGCAGAGTTCGGGCGGCGAAAACTCGCAGGAGATTCGGGAGCGCGTTAGAAAGGCCCGCGATCGCCAGTCGGAGCGCTTTGAGGGCGAGAAGATTTATTGCAACGCGCAGATGAGCCCGCGGCAGCTCCGCAAGTATTGCAACATCTCGGCGGATTGCGAACGGCTGCTGGAAAGCGCCATGACGCGCCTCGGCCTCTCCGCGCGCGCCCACGACCGCATCCTCAAAGTCTCCCGCACCATCGCCGATCTCGATGGCGCCGAATCCATCAACTCCGCGTACATCTCCGAAGCCATCCAGTACCGCTCGCTCGACCGCAATTACTGGGCGTGAGAGGCGTGTATCAATGCGCCGAGGGAGGGTGGTCGTTGGTAGCCACGGCATGTTTTTTATGCCGTGGGTTCGTAGGATCGTAATTCGTAAAAAGCCCACGGCACAAAATCGGTGCCGTGGCTACCCTTCATTGCTGCTTTGTGTGACGCGCATATCCTGTATAATAAGAGCTTGCAGTTCACTTCAGTCCCGGGCACATGGGCGGCTCGGGAAATCCCTTCAGACACGTTTTAAGCGGAGGTTTTGAATGGCGGAACACATGGTCAAATGCGTGAAATACCAGAAAGAGTTGCCGGGCCTGGATGAGCCCCCCTGGATCGGGGAACTGGGGCAGCGGATTTACGACAACGTGTCCAAGGACGCCTGGAAGCTCTGGCTGGAACACCTGAAAATGCTGATCAACGAGTATCGCCTGACCCCTGCGACGCCCGAATCGCAGGAGATCATCGCCCAGCAGATGGAGCAGTTCTTCTTTGGCGAAGGGGCCGCGCTGCCTCCGGGTTACGTCCCGCAACAGAAAAAGTGACGACTTGAAAAACTGACGCCAGCCTTCGCGCTTTCCTAATGTTGTAGCG
>Ga0307374_10007041_pt1 | contig 17328 bp, 11 predicted proteins | sample OX3MG_FD_202532 | JGI IMG/M metagenome (GOLD analysis project Ga0307374, IMG submission 202532) | Soil microbial communities from Risofladan, Vaasa, Finland - OX-3 | ecosystem: Environmental > Terrestrial > Soil > Coastal area > Acid sulfate soil | place: Finland: Risofladan, Vaasa | collected... | reverse complement strand
CAGCACGATCAGCGGCGTGCCTTCGGCCTGGTACCGCATCGAGGCGTCGAAGATGCTCATCTCCTCGCCATCGGGGAGGTGGCGGGTGACCCCTCCCTCGGTGCCCGGCGCCAGCAGGTTGCGCAGCCTGACGTTGGCGAAGGTGCCGCGCATCATGACCTCGTGATTGCCGCGACGCGCCCCGTAGGAGTTGAACTCGCTGTGCTGCACGCCGTGGGAGGTGAGGTAATCGCCGGCCGGCGACGATGCCTTGATCGAACCGGCCGGGGAGATGTGGTCGGTGGTCACGCTGTCGCCCAGCACGGCCAGGACCCGGGCACCGGCGATCTCGGCCACCGGCGCCGGCTCCATGGCCAGGCCCTCGAAGAACGGCGGCTGTAGGACGTAGGTGGACGTGCCGTCCCATCCGAAGGTGTCTCCGGTGCCTACGTCGAGCGACTGCCAGCGCTCGTCGCCGGTGAAGACCGAGCCGTAGCGTTTGCGGAACATCTCCGACGTGACCGCTGTCCGGACCGCCTCGTTAACCTCGGCGCTCGACGGCCAGATGTCACGCAGGAACACCGGAGCGCCGCTCGGGTCATGGCCAAGGGGCTCGGTGACGAGGTCCACGTCCATGGAGCCGGCCAGGGCATAGGCGACAACCAGCGGCGGAGAGGCCAGGTAGTTGAGCCGTACGTCGGGATGGATGCGCCCCTCGAAGTTGCGGTTGCCCGAGAGCACGGCCGCCACCGACAGGTCGCCGTCACGCACGGCCTCGGACACCCCGGGCAGCAGCGGGCCCGAGTTCCCGATGCAGGTGGTGCAGCCGAAGCCCACCAGCTGGAACCCGAGTTGCTCGAGGGGGTCGAGCAGGCCGGCCCGCTCGTAGTAATCCATGACCACCCGTGAACCGGGTGCCAGTGAGGTCTTGACCCAGGGCCGGCTGCTGAGCCCCCGGGCCACCGCCTTCTGGGCCAGCAGGCCGGCGGCCAGCATGACCTGGGGGTTGGAGGTGTTGGTGCAGCTGGTGATGGCGGCGATGACCACATGCCCGTCGGCCACCTGCGACGATCCCGGCGCCTCGGCCTCGGCCTTGGCTCGGGCGTCGTCGTCGTGGCGCCCGGGCTGCTTGGCCAGCGCGGCTCGGAATCCAGCCTTGGTGGCCGACAGCGCCACGCGGTCCTGCGGGCGCGCTGGGCCGGCCAGGCTCGGCTCCACCGTGCCCAGGTCCATTTCTACGTGCTCGGAGAACACCGGGTCGGCCTGACCTTCCGCCCGGAACATGCCTTGTTCCTTGGCGTAGGCCTCGACCAGGGCCACGTGTTGTTCGTCGCGGCCGCTGAAGCGGAGATAGGACAGCGTCACGTCGTCGATCGGGAAGATGACGCTGGTGGCTCCGTACTCGGGGGTCATGTTGCCGATGGTGGCCCGGTTCTCGAGCGGCAGCTCGCCCAGGCCCGGCCCGTATACCTCCACGAACTTCCCCACTACCCCGTGATGTCGCAAGAGCTCTGTGATGGTGAGCACCAGATCGGTGGCCGTCGCCCCCTCGGGGAGGCGTCCCGTCAGGCGCAGTCCCACCACCGGCGGCACCAGCATGGTGAGGGGCTGGCCCAACATGGCCGCCTCGGCCTCGATGCCACCGACGCCCCAGCCGAGCACGCCGAGGCCGTTGACCATGGTCGTATGGGAGTCGGTGCCCACCAGCGTGTCGGGGAACGCCCAGCCGTCGTCGGTGGCGAACACCACTCGGGCCAGGTATTCCAAGTTGACTTGGTGACAGATCCCGGTCCCCGGGGGCACCACCCGGAAGCCGCTGAAGGCTTGCTGGGCCCACCGCAGGAGCTGATAGCGCTCGATGTTGCGGCTGTACTCCACGTCCACGTTGGTGGCGAAGGCGCCCGCCGTGCCCGACGCCTCGGCGATGACCGAGTGGTCGATGACCAGTTCGACCGGCACCAGGGGGTTGATGCGGGCGGCGTCCCCGCCCAGTGCGGCCAGGGCGTCGCGCATGGCGGCCAGGTCCACCACGGCCGGCACGCCGGTGAAGTCCTGCATGAGCACGCGCTCGGGGGTGAAGGCGATCTCGGGGGCCACCGCCGACCCGCCCGCCTGACGCGTGGCCCACGATGCCACCGCCTCGATGTCAGCTGCCTGCACGTGGAGCCCGTCCTCGTGACGAAGGAGGTTCTCGAGAACCACCTTCATGCAGTACGGGAGCCGGTCGATCTCGAACCGGCCGGCCAGGGCGCCGAGCCGGTGGATGTCGTAGGTGCGGTCGCCGACGGCGAGGGTCGAATGGGTGTCGAACGTGTTCGCGCCAGCGTGTCGGGTAGCCATGGGGCCCATTCTGCTCCGAGCCGGAGCGGGCCGACACCCGGGTCCGGTTCGGCCCAGGCGCTCGTCAGGGCGCTGACGCCCGGCGCGCTGGTCGCCGGTAGGGTCGGATCGGTCGCCGCCAGCGCAAAAGGAGCCTCCATGCAGATACGGAAATTGGGCAGCCAAGGCCTCGAGGTGTCGGCTCAGGGCCTCGGTTGTATGGGCATGAGCCAGTCCTACGGCCCGTCCGACGAGAGCGAGTCGATGGCCACCATCCACCGGGCCTTGGAGCTCGGGGTCAACTTCCTCGACACGGCCGACATGTACGGCCCCTTCACCAACGAGGCCCTGGTGGGCAAAGCCATCGCCGGCCGCCGCCACGAGGTGGTGCTAGCCACCAAGTTCGGCAACGAGCGGCGCCCCGACGGTTCCTTGGTGGGCGTGAACGGGTCGCCCGAGTACGTGAGGAAGGCCTGCGATGCCTCGCTGGCGCGCCTCGGGGTCGATCACATCGACCTCTACTACCAGCACCGCGTCGACACCACGGTGGCCGTTGAGGAGACTTGGGGGGCGATGGCCGAGCTGGTGGCTGCCGGCAAGGTCCGCTACCTCGGGATCTCCGAAGCGGCTCCCTCCACCATCCGCCGCGCCCATTGCACCCACCCGGTGACGGCACTGCAGTCGGAGTACTCGCTATTCAGCCGCGACCCCGAGGACGGTTTCCTCGACACCGTGCGCCAGCTGGGCATCGGCTTCGTGGCCTACAGCCCGCTCGGGCGCGGCTTCCTTTCGGGCGAGATCACGAGCCCGGACCAGTTCGCCGCTGACGACTTCCGCCGCAACTCGCCTCGCTTCAAGGGGGACAACTTCGACAAGAACCTGGCCGTGGTGCGCAAGGTGGCCGAGTTGGCGCGCTCCAAGGGAGTGGAGCCGGCGCAGCTGGCCTTGGCCTGGGTGCTGGCCCAGGGCGAGGACGTGGTACCCATCCCGGGCACCAAGCGCCGCTCGAACCTCGAGCAAAACGTGGCCGCCCTCGATATCGAGTTGGGACCCGACGACCGGGCGGCCATCGAGGCGGTGGCCCCCAAAGGGGTGGCCAGTGGGGCGCGCTACCCCGAGGAGCACATGGCCAGGGTCAACGTCTGACCCCTCAGCCGAACGCCTCCACGGCGTCGGCCCCGGCCACCACCACCAGCCCGTCGCCGGCGCCGGCGGCGGCGGCGAAATGGGCCGGCGTGCCGGTCTGGAGGGGCAAGGTCCACCTGGTGGCACCCGACAGCGGGTCGATCCCGTAGAGGACCGACGCCCCCGGGTCCACGCTCCACACCACGTCGCGCTCCAGCGTCGGCGACCCGGCCCCACCGCAGTGGGCGTGGGGGCTTCGGTTGTGCCGGGGGTCGCCATGGTGCCGGTGCCGGCACCGCAGGCTCCGAACGCCAGAGCAGCCACTGTGGCGAACACGAGACACTGCAACAAGTGCACAGTGAAATGGTGTCCTGTGGCGTGGCGTGGCGCGATGGGCGCAGTCTTGCGCCTAAAAAAAGGACTTAAGTCCCAAATGCGGCCCTTCATAGGGACTTTTTCTGTCCGTAGCTTTAAAGTTCGTGACGAAGGCTTCGTCACGGTCTGAGGGATAGCGGCCTTCGAACGTCTCGACCGGCAAGGGGGCACGTGTCGATGATCAGCCGGTGGGTCGGTGTCGGCAGCGCATCGCTGCCGGACGCCAAGGCGGCTGGGGCCGCGGCCACGGAGGACGCCCTCCGCAGCCCGGACCCCCGCCTACTGCTTGTGTTCAGCTCCGAGTCCTATGACCCCAAGGCGCTGCTCGAGGGAATCGAAGCGGTGGCGCCCGAGGTGGAGCTGATCGGGTGCACCACAGCCGGCGAGATCGCGGGCTCGGGGCCGGGTGATGCCGGTGTCGTGGTGCTGGCCCTGGGCGGGGACGGCTTCTCGGTGGCTACGTCGGCGTCCGCTGTCCACGACGGGCTGCGCAGCGCCGGGGCAGCGGTGGCTTCGTGCGCCAGCAAGGTAAGTGACAGCCCACACCGGGCCCTGCTGCTGCTCACCGACGGGTTGGCCGGGGACCAGCAGGAGATCGTGCGGGGCGCGTACTCGGTGGTGGGGGCCGAGATCCCGTTGGTCGGTGGGTGCGCCGGGGACGGGCTCAAGATGGAGGCGACGCTGCAGTTCCACGGGGCCGATGTCCTGTCCCATTCGGTAGTAGCGGCGGTGCTTGGATCCGAGGCGCCGCTGGGCATCGGTGTGCACCACGGATGGCGCCGCGTGGGTGAGCCCATGTTGGTGAGCTCGAGCGACGCCAATCGCGTCTTCCTGCTCGACGACGAGCCGGCCCTCGATGTCTACCTGCGGAGGTTGTATGCCCCCGACGAGGCACGCAACGACGCCGGCGCTTTCACCCGTTTCGCCTTGACCCACCCCCTGGGGCTCAGCCGCCGCAGCGGTGAGGAAGTGCGGTTCGTCGCCGGAGCCGACTTCGCCGATCGCTCGCTCACCTGTGTGGCCCATGTCCCTCAGGGTGGTCTCACCTGGTTTATGGAAGGCGATGCCGCCTCTGTGATGGCCGCCACCGACGCCGCTTGCCTTGACGCGTTGGGTCAGCTCCAAGGCGCTCCGCCGCTGGGCTTCGTGGCCTTCGACTGCATCGCCCGGCGCGGTGTGCTCGGGGCACCGGGAATAACCGAGGAGGTCACCCGCATCGCCGAGCACGCCCGAGGTGCGCCGGTGGCCGGCTTCTACACCTACGGGGAAATCGCACGCACCCAGGGCACCGGGGGATTCCACAACCAGACGCTGGTCGTCCTGGCCCTGGCCTGAGCGCCGTGGACACCCTGGCCTGGTCGGCCCAGCAGCTGGCTGAGTACCTGGCCGCCGTGAGCGCCTACGACGACGGCGCCGCTGCCATGCACGGGGCGGTCGAGCTGGCTGCCGAGGCCCTCGAGGCCGAAGTGGCCGCTCTGGTGCGCGACGGCGCGGTGGTCACGTCGGTGGGCTTCCCTGTCGGCCGCACGCCGGTGGAAGCCCTGGTGGCGGCGTCGATGTCCGGAGCCATGATCGAGGTGCCGGGGGCCGGATCGTGCCACCTGCTACGAGTGCCTGTGGAGCTGACCGACGGCGACTGCACCTTGGTGCTGGCCCGTTCCGGATCCGGTTTCAGCCGCGAGGAGGTGAGCCTGCTGCGGGCCATGAACAGGGTCCTATCGCTCACCCTCGGCAACATCGAGACCCTGGCGTCGCTGCGAGAGCGGCAACGACTGCTGGAGAAGCTGTCGAAGATCCAGCGGTCGATCTCCTTGCGGGCTCCACTACCTGACGTCTTCGGCGCCATTACGGCTGGTGCAGCCGAGCTCCTCGGTGACGACATGGTCACGCTCTACCTGGTGGACCCTGGCGACACTGCGTCGCTGGTGGCGGCGTCGATGATCGGCATGCCGAGCACCTTGACTCTGGAGCATGCGCGTATGCGGGTGGGCCATGGGGTGACGGGTTTGGCCGTGGCCGAGGACCGGCTGGTGGTGGTGGAGGGTTACGGCAACGAACCGGCGGCCGATGTTCGAGCCGTGCGCGCCGGTGTCGAGGCGACCATGGCGGCTCCGGTCCACGACCACGGCGATGTCATCGGTGCCCTGGTGGTCGCCTCGCTCCGGGTGGGCCGTCTCTACAGCGAAGCCGAACGGGATCTGCTGCTGGCCTTCGCCGAGCACGCCAGCCTGGCCGTCACCGACGCCAAGACGGTCGAGGAGCTGCATGAGGCGGTAGGGGCCGCCACGTACCGGGCTCTGCACGACTCGCTTACCGGGCTGGCCAACCGCACCCGGTTCCTCGACCGGCTGTCACACGCCGTGTCGATCCGGCGTCCACCGGCCACCGTGCTGTCGGTGCTGTACGTGGACGTCGACGACTTCAAGATCGTGAACGACCGATTCGGGCACGGCACCGGTGACCTGCTATTGGTGGAGGTGGCTGATCGACTCAACGGGGCGGTAAGGGTCGGTGACACGGTGGCTCGGCTCGGGGGTGACGAGTTCGCCGTGCTGCTCGAGACGGCCTCGGGCCTGGCCGACGTGTCGGCGGTGAGCCGACGTATCCTCCATTCGTTCTCGGCGCCCTTCGTCCTGGGTGATGTCGAGGTGGGCTCCGGGGCCAGCATCGGAGTGGCGGTCCAGGACGCCGGCAACTGGTCGGCCGACGAGTTGTTGCGCAATGCCGATGTGGCCATGTACCGGGCCAAGAACGCCGGCAAGGGCTGCGTGGTGGTCTTCGAATCGGCCATGTACGAAGCACTGCTGGATCGCCTCGACTTGGAGTCGGACCTCCGGCAGGTGGTCGAGGCCGGGCGGATCGAGGTCTTCTTCCAACCCATCGTGGCTCTCGAAGGCGATCGTGTGGTAGGGGTGGAGGCTCTGGCCCGATGGTCGCACCCCGAACGCGGCGATGTCCCCCCCTCGACCTTCATCGCCCTGGCCGAGGAGACGGGCCTCATCATCGAGCTGGGGCGCCAGGTGTTGGCCCATGCCTGTCGATGGGCCGGTGCCTGGCGCCGGTCCCATCCGGACGCCGATCTCTTCGTGAGTGTCAACTTGTCGACCTCACAACTGCAGGACCCGGGCCTACTGGGATCGGTGCGGCGGGCCCTTGCCCAAGGCGGGATACCCCCGGCAGCCTTGGTGATGGAGATCACCGAGAGTGTCCTCATGCAGGACACCGACCTGACCATGCTCCGGCTCCAGCAGCTCAAGGACATCGGGGTGCGCCTGGCCCTCGACGATTTCGGCACCGGGTACTCGTCGCTCAGCTACCTCCGGCGGTTCCCGGTGGACATGTTGAAGATCGACCGTTCCTTCGTGAGCGCGCTGCATGCCGGTGACGAGGTTCAGCGCCTGACTGAGGCCATCATTGCTCTGGGCACGGCCCTGGGGCTCGAATGCCTCGGTGAGGGCGTGGAGCACGAGGACGAAGCCGTCGCCTTGCGCGGGATCGGGTGCAGCCTGGCACAGGGGAACTATTTCGCCGGCGCCATGGACCAGGCCAAGCTCGAGGAGTTCCTCGAAGCTCGGCCCCCGGAGGTGGTGGTCCACCTGGCCGGCTGAGGCGTGGTGAAGTGGCGGCCATGGACCACGCCCATACCGGCGCCGGAAAGGTGAGGGTCGGATTCTTCTCCTTCACGGAGGTGACCGATCCAGACCAGCACCGCGCCTACAACGAGTGGCACCAGCTAGACCACATGCCCGAGCAGTTCCCGCTGGCCGGGGTGGCCTGGGGTCAGCGTTGGGTGTCCACCCCGGCGTGCCGGGCCGCCCGGGCCGTGGACGAGGCACCACTAAGGCCCGTCCATTACATGACTCTGTACCTCATGACGGACCCGGTCGAGGAGACACTCGACAGCTTCGCCGCCTTGGGCCGGCGCTTGCGCCAGCTGGGCCGCTTCCACGAGCACCGGACGTCGCACCTGTCGGGTCCCTGGTCGGTGGTCGGGGCGTTGGCGGCTGACCGGGTGCTCGTGTCGGGGGCGGCTGTGCCGTTCCGGCCCAACACCGGCGTCTACGTCGTGGTGGAGGCGCCAGTGGACGACGAGCCCGACGTGGGCGCCCGGGCCGTGCCTGCGCGGGCCGACGTAGCCGAGCTTCTCGCCGTGGACGGCGTGGCCGGGGTGTGGTCGTTCGCCCCCCTAGCCCGATACGGCCGCTGGGATCCAGGGGGGCACCGGATCACCGTCTGCTATCTCGACGGCGATGTCATGACGGCAGCCGCTGGCCTCGGCTCGATAGTAGACCAAGGAGCCACCGGAACAAGCAGACGGTTCGAAGCGGTCCTGGCCGGGCCCTTCGAGACGATCAGCCCGTGGCGGTGGGACTGGTTCGAGGGCAGTTGAGGTCCGCATCCTGAGTAGATGGAATTGGAGACTCTCGATTGGACGAAGTTGCGAGGGGTTGCCGCGCTCTCTCAGGAGATCACTTGGACCCTGACGCGATGCCCAACCTGAACTCAGTCGAGGTGGCCGATTCGAGTAAGGGTCACGCCAAACGCCGGCCGGGGGCATCCCTGCGGGCCACTTCCGGACCCGTCAGAAGCGCACCGTCACAGCTCCACGATCACCTTGCCGGTGTTGCCACCGGTGAAGAGCAGGTTGAGCGCGTCGGGAGCTTGTTCCAGGCCGGCCACCACATGCTCGACATGGCGCAGGCGCCCGTCGGCCAACCAGCCGGCCAACTCCAGCTGGGCGGCGGGAAAACGCTCGAGGTAGTCGAGGATGATGAAGCCCTCCATCCGACCTCGCTTGATGATGAGGTTGAGCAGGTTGGCCGGGCCCTTGGGTGCCTCGGTGTCGTTGTAGGCCGAAATGGCGCCGCACAGCACAACGGTCCCCCGCATGGCCAGCTGGCCAAGGCAGATGTCGAGGATGTCGCCGCCCACGTTGTCGAAGTACAGGTCGATGCCCTGGGGACAGTGGCGTCGCAGCGCTTTGGCCACGTCCTCGTGGCGGTAGTCGACGGCGGCGTCGAACCCGAGCTCGTCGGTGAGCCAGGCGCATTTCTCCGGCGTGCCGGCGATGCCCACCACGCGGTCGGCACCTTTGATCTTGGCGATCTGGCCCACGATCGATCCGGTGGCTCCGGCTGCCCCCGACACGACCACGGTGGCCCCCTGTTGCATGGCCCCCACGTCGAGAAGTCCGTAGTACGCCGTCATCCCGTTCACGCCAAAGACGTTGAGCGCCGCCCCCGGCGAGATCCCCGGCGGTACCACCTGCATGGCTTCGGCGCCCGCCCCAGCCAGGGCGTAGTCCTGCCACCCCGTCATGCCGAAGACCAGATCGCCGGGGCGATAGGCCTCGGTGTCACTGTTGAGCACCTCGGCGATGCCGCCGCCGCGCACCACCTCGCCGATCCCGATGGGGGGGAGATATCCCGGCCGGTCGTCCATCCAGGTCCTGATAGTGGGATCGATGGAGAGGTAGCGGACGCGCAGCAGGGCCTGGCCCGGTCCGGGCTCGGGCACCGGGCTCAACTCGAGGCGCACCGTCTTCTCGTCAACCATGCCCCGGGGGCGCTCGGCGAGGACCATGCGGCGGTTGTGGTCGGTCAAGACGCCCACTCCTTCAATTGCTCCACGGTCCGGAGGGGATCGGGCCCGATGGGGGTCACGTTCAGGACGCTGACGCCAGCCTCTTTATAGGCCGCGATGCGCTCGCGCACATATCCTGGCGGCCCCACTAGCGACGTCTTCTCCAGCAGCTCGGCGGGCACGGCAGCAGCAGCCCCGTCCTTGTCGCCGCCGAGGTAGAGGTCCTGGACCAGCTCGGCCTCCTGGTCGAAGCCGTAGCGCCGGGCCAGGTCGTTGTAGAAGTTGCGACCCCTGGCGCCCATGCCCCCGATGTAGAGGGCGGTGACCGGGCGGGCCAGCTCGCGCAACTTCTCGAGCCCCTCACCGATGGCGGCCAGCCCACCGGCGGCGATCTCCAGGGGGCCGAGCCCCGGGGCGCGGCGAGCGGCCCCGGCGGCCAGGGCCTGGCCCCAGACGTCGTGGGCCCGCTCGGGCATGAACAGGAACGGGAACCAGCCGTCGGCCAACGCCGCTGTCATCTCCACGTTCTTCGGCCCCATGGAGGCCACCCAGATGGGGATTTCAGGGCGCACCGGGCGGTTGATGAGCTTCAGGGGCTTGCCGAGCCCCGTACCCTGCTCGGGCGGCAACGGGATGGTGTAAATCCCGTCGTTGGTGATGACCTCGCGGCGCCACACCCGACGGCAGATGTCGATTATCTCGGCCGTACGCTCGAGGGGCTTGGTGTAGGGCACGCCGTGCCAACCCTCGATGACCTGTGGGCCCGACGCCCCGAGGCCGAGAATGAAGCGGCCCTCGCTCAGCGCGTCGAGCCCGGCGGCGGTCTGGGCCAGCAGTACCGGAGTCCGAGAGTAGATGGGCAGGATGGCCGAGCCGATCTCGATGCGGCTGGTGCGCGCTGCGATATAGCCCATCTGGCTGGGACCGTCGAGCCCGTAGGCCTCGGCCACCCACACGATGTCGAGTCCGGCACGTTCGAGCTCGGCCACATGGTCGGCTGATTCCTTGATGCCCCGCGAGTAGTCGAGCATGGTGCTCACCCGCATACAGGTCTCCCCTTTGGTCGTGAGTAGATAGTCGTCAGCCGATGGTGGCGATGCCACCGTCGACGGGGATGATGGCCCCGGTCATGTACGAGGCGGCCCGTGAAGCCAGGAAGATGGCGGCCCCGGCCATGTCGTCGGGCCGGCCGATGCGCCGCATGGGCGCCGATGCGGCGATCTGCTCCCCGAAGGCGCCGAGGGTGGCCGCCATCATCTTCGACTCGAAGGGGCCGGGGGCGATGGCATTCACCGTGATCCTCGGAGCCAGCTTGCGAGCCAGGTGGCGCGTGAGCTGGTGCACGGCAGCCTTGGACGCTGAGTACGAGTACGTCTCGAGAACTGGCACGTGGATGCCGTCGATGGAGCCGATGTTCACCACCCGGGCCGGATCGTCCTCGGTGGCGCCTGCCTCGAGCAGCGGGACAAGGAACTTGGTGGTGTGGAACACCCCTTTGACGTTCAACGACAACACGCGGTCCCAGGCGGCGTCGTCGAACTGCTCGAGTGGCATGCCCCACGTGTTGCCGGCGTTGTTGACCAGGATGTGGAGCCGGTCTTCTGCCTGGCCGATAGCGGCGGCCAGCTGCCGGCAGCCGTCCTCGGTGGACAGGTCGGCCGGCAGGGAGATGCACTGCCCGACGGCCGAGAGCTCGGCCGCCACTTGGTCGCAGGCCTCCGCCTTGCGCGACGACACGTACACCTTGGCGCCCGCTTGCACGTAGCCGGTGGCGATCATGCGGCCGATGCCCCTGGATCCTCCGGTCACGAGCGCCGTCTTGCCGCTTATGGAGAACAGGTTGGACATGGGCGCCGACGCTACAGTTGCCGCCGCACCGACCGCCACCGGCGGTAACCGTTTTCCTCCTCAGGGGCCGCCGCCACCGGCGATGGCGGCCCCTGGTAGCGTCGGCCCTGACGAGGAGGTCGACCATGGCGCCGTCTCCGACGAGCGAGGTCCTGAACCAACCGCCGCCGCTCGAGGGCTACAACCTCCTCGACGCCGATCGCGCCCTGTCCGAAGGTTTGGCTCGCTATGGGCCGCCGTGGGCAGCCGACGTCGTGCACGAGGTCGGGGAGCACGCCGGCCGGGCCACCTCCATCGCCTGGGGATTCGAGGCCAATGCCAACCCGCCGGTGCTACGGACCCACGACCGCTTCGGCCACCGTATCGACGAAGTGGACTTCCACCCCTCGTGGCACCAGCTCCTCGGCTTCGCCGTGGACCATGGCATGCACGGCTCGCCGTGGGCCGATGTCAGGCCCGGGGCCCACGTGGCCCGAGCCGCCTCCTTCTTCCTGTGGTCCCAGGTCGAGAGCGGGGTGGGATGCCCGGTGTCGATGACGTACGCGGCGGTGCCCACCCTGCGCCTCCAGCCCGAGCTGGCCGAAGTCTGGGAGCCCGCCCTGGTGTCGCGTCGGTACGACCCGGGGCTGCGGCCACTGGCCGACAAGCAGGGAGTGCTCGTCGGCATGGCCATGACCGAACGCCAAGGCGGGTCCGACGTGAGGGCCAACATCACCGTGGCCGAGCCGGTGGACGGGGGCGGGCCCGGCGGCGCATACCTCATCACCGGTCACAAGTGGTTCTGCTCGGCCCCCATGTGCGACGCCTTCGTGGTCCTGGCCCAGACCACCTCGGGGCCCTCGTGCTTCCTCCTGCCCCGGGTGCTGCCCGACGGGTCGCGTAACTCCTTTCAGATCCAGCGCCTCAAGGACAAGCTCGGGAACCGGTCCAACGCCTCGAGCGAGGTGGAGTTCCACGGCGCCCACGCCGTGCTGGTGGGGGAGGAGGGGCGCGGTGTGCGCACCATCGTGGAGATGGTCAACTGCACCCGCCTCGACTGCATCATCGGGTCTTCTGCTCTGATGCGCCAGGCGCTGGCCCAGGCCATCCACCATGGTGAGCACCGGTCGGCCTTCGGCCGCCGGCTGGTGGATCAGCCACTGATGGGCAACGTGCTGGCCGACCTGGCCGTCGAGTCCGAAGCGGCCACCGCCTTGATGTTGCGCCTGGCCCGGGCGGCTGACCGGTCGGCTGAGGACCAGAGCGAAGCGCTGTTCAAGCGCATCGGCACGGCGGTGGGGAAGTACTGGGTGTGCAAGCGGGCTCCGGCCATGGTGGCTGAGGCGCTCGAGTGCCTCGGCGGCAACGGCTACGTCGAGGAGTCGATCATGCCCCGTCTCCTGCGCGAGGCGCCGCTCAATTCCCTGTGGGAAGGCCCGGGGAACGTGAACGCCCTCGATGTCCTGCGCGCCGTGGGCAAGGAGAGCGCCGTGCTCGACGCGTTCTTCGATGAGGTGGACGAGGCCGCCGGTGGTGATCACCGCCTCGACGAGCACGTGGCCGCCTTGCGCAAGGAATTGTCGTCGGCTGACGAGCTCGAGCACCGAGCCCGGCGCATAGCGGAGGCGATGGCCCTGGCCCTCCAGGGATCGTTGCTGGTGCGCCACGCCCCACCGGCGCTGTCCGACGCCTTCTGCGCCACCCGTCTGGGTGGTGAAGGTGGCCTTGCCTTCGGCACCCTGCCGGCCGGGACCGATACCTCCTCGATCGTCGAGCGCCACCACCCGACTCCCTGACCGACCCGACAAGCCCGGCCGGCACCGGGGATGGCTAGCATCGCCCGGTGCCCGAATTCTTCGACGTCGTGCACCGTCAGCGCGCTTGCCGCTCCTTCTCTCCTCACGCGGTGGACGACGAGACGCTCCGCCAGGTCCTCGAGGCGGCCACCTTCGCCCCGAGCGCGGAGAACCGCCAGCCCTGGGTGTTCGTGGTGGTGGCCGACGCAGAACGGCGCCGCGCTATCGGAGAGCTGAACCGACGGGCGTGGGAAGGAGGGGCACGCCGGCACTCCGAATCACGCCTCGACGGACCCCTGCTCGAGGATGTCGACCGGGGCGCCCTGGGCGGCGTGGCCTCGGCCCCGGTGTTGGTGTTGGTGGCCGGCGACGAGCGCCTCGGCCACCCGAGGGCCCTGGAGGCTTCGGTGTTCCCGGCGGTGCAGAACCTGCTGCTCGCCGCCACGGCCTTGGGACTGGGCAGTGCCCTCACCACCTTGCCGCTCGGCTTCCCCGACGAACTGGCTGCCGTCGTTGGCCTTCCCTCCCACGTCCGGCCCCTGGCCGTAGTCCCCCTGGGTTGGCCGTCGCGGCCCCTCGGCCCGCCCCGGCGGGACGATGTGGCCACCAAGGCCCATCGTGATCACTACGGCGCCGGCTGGTAGGAGAGCGAGCCACCATGCAGCACCACCGCTTCGCCGTAGACGTGGACGGGACCCCCGAGGAGGTGTGGGCCCTGTTCTGGTACCGCGGGCCCCGGCCCAAGGGCCCCGGGCCGGGCGGGGTCACCATCGAGATCCTCCATCCCGGTGACGAGACGGGCGAGGGGCTCATCCGTCACTGCACCTTCCGAGTGCCGAGGTACCTCCTGTCAGGCGGGGTCGGGCACTCGTGGGAGTGGCTCACCGAGGTGACCCCTTACGAGTCGTGGAAGTACGACGCCGTAGGCAAGCCCCTGTGGTCGAAGGCCGAGGGCAGGACCCGCCTCGAGCCCTTGGGTACGGGGGGAACCCGCATCCACTTCACCGAGACCTACCTCGCCTTCAACCCCGTGCTGCGGGCGCTGCTCGAGCACCGCGTGCACAGATTCATCTCGCGTGACAACGACACGCTCATCTCCGGTGCCATAAACGACGGCCTGCGCCGGATGCGGGGTCGGTCCGCCTGATTGCCATGACCGGTCGCCTTCGCTGCGTTCGAGTCGGACTCGCCCGAGCAGATCGCCCGATTACCGTGCGTCGGGAACCGGCCGCTGGCCTCGGTAGGACCCATTCGCAACCGGCACTTCCAGCGAGCGACAGCTCAATACACGTTGCCACCGCAAATTGCAGTTACGGGTGGGCATGACTTGCTCGAACGGCACTCCGAGACGTCGTTCTGCTGGACTGTCGGTGCGGCGGAGATCATCCGAGGGTTACGCGCGGGTCGCGCCCGAGCTCGGCGATCATGGCCAACTGCTCGGCGTACGTGGAAGCGCCCACGGCCAGAGCCTCACGCCTGGCTTGCGCCAGCTCGGTTTGGGCGCGCTCGGCGTCGCCCGGGTCGGAGCGCGCGAGCAGTGCTTCTCCCAGGTACCCGCGCACCAGGTGGAGGAATCCAACGCAGCGCCGGTCCTGGACCTGCTTGAGGGCTCCCTCCAAGAGGCTGACGGCTCTGCCTGCTTCTCCCAAGGCAAGCTCGCTGTAAGCCAGCCACATGTCGACGGGAGGGGTGATGAAGACGTACCAGTGTCCCCACTTGCCCGAGAATGGGCGTAGGACCTTGGCGCACTGCTCGGCCAGAGCTCGGTCTTGGGCGTAGTAGGAACACGCCGCCAATTGCAATTGGATTAGCAGGAGGAAGGGTTCCTCCAGGAGGAGGGAAGGCTCGAGCCGGTACTGGTTGATACCGGCCTTCACCTCCTCGGGTCGGCCGTCGAACGCCAAAGCGGCGAGCGCTCCCGCCCGCCACGTCAACGCTTGGGGATGTTGATCGGCAAACGCCTTCATGACGTCTGCCAGGATGGCAAAGTTACCGCGTACCCATTCGATGCCTACCGAAACGCAGCTCCACCAAGGCAGCGCGTCGGGCTCGCCGTGCGCTTGGCCCTCGGCGAAGCACGCGCTATTGCATGCCTCGGCCTCATCCAGCCTGCCGTCAAGCACGAGGAGTCTGACGGTGGAGAAGCGGGCCATCCATTGCATCGACGGCGACGCGTCGCGGGAGATCTCCACCATCTCCTCGGTGAGACGACGCAGCTCTTCGATCTCGCCCATGGTGGCCAACGAGGCCGTCCGCCAGAAGCGCGCCTCGACCCGCAGGGCGGGATCGCCGCTTTCGTCGGCCAGCTCGACTCCCTCCTTCGTCCGCGCGTGCACCCGGTCAAGGCGGTCGAGCGCCATCTGGGCGAACCCGGTACGCACCACCACCCAAGCCAGCAGGTCGCGGTCGCCGATCGAGCGCGCCAGATCCTCGGCCTCGTCGGCAAGGGCCAGGCGCCGCTTGTGGTCGTCGGCGAACACGAGCTCGGCCGCCAGGTAGGCGAGCAGGCGGGCCCGGTCGACCAGGGCGCCTGTGTCCACCTTCTCCAATGCAGCCTCGGCCGTCTGCACCCGCTCGGGGTCGACGCTGCCGATTACGCTGATCACTCCACGCTGGTTGGCCAGCACCGACCGCACGAGTAGCGCCACCTGTCCGGCTCGCAGCCCCAGGCGAGACGCCTCGAGCAGCGTGGCCCGGAACTCAGGGTCGCCCTGGTCACGCTGCGCCTCACCCAACCCACACAACGCCCGGATGCGCTCCGGCGACTCGTCGATCTCGACATCGTCGAGGACCTCCAGCACCTGGGAGAAGCGCTTCTCGGCGTCGGCCAGCGCCCGGGCCGAAAGCGCCAGCTCGGCGGCCGACAGCGAGTAGTGCACCGCCAAGGTCATGAGCCCGCCCTCGGGCCCGGCCTCGACGTAGTGGTAGGCAAGGGCGACGACGTCGTCGGGGCGTAGCTTCTCGAGAGCCTGGGCCACCCGCCGGTGCTGGCGGCGCCGGCGCGTGGCGGAGAGCTCCTCGTACAACGTAGCTCTCACTAGGGCATGGGAGAAACGGTACCGGTCAGCTCCGGTCTCGTCGATGAGCCGGGCCCGCACCGCTTCGTCGAGGGCGTCGAGCATGTCCGACTCAGGCACGCCGAACAGCTCGGATAGCAATTCGATGTCGACATCGCGCCCCATGACCGAGCACAGTGACAGCATTTCGTTGGCCTTGGCCGACAAGCGCGACAATCGACGCCCGATGACGTCGCGCACCCCCTCGGGAACCGACAGCGAGCCGGGGTCGGCGATCGTCCAGCGGTCGTCGCGCCGCACCACAGCGCCCGTTTCCACCAGATGGCGCAGCACCTCGGCGACGAAGAAGGGATTACCCTCGGTCTCTGCGTAGACGGCTTCGGCCATGGCACGGATGGCTTCATCAAGCTCATGGCCGGCGGCGGCGGCGACGAACTCCTCTACTTCGGCTTCCGTGAGCCCGCCGATCGCGTAACGCTCGACGATCGGCAGCCGTCGCAGGTCGGCGAGCACCCCCGACAACGGGTGGGTGCGGTCGATATCGGTGTCACGGTAGGTGCCCAGCACCAGCAGGCGGGCACGCCCGGCCGTCTCCATGCCGGCCCGCAGCACGTGCAGTAACAACAACAACGTGGGCTTGTCGGCCCAGTGCAGATCGTCGAGCACGATTACCACGTCGTTGGCCTCGGCCAGCTCCACCAACCATGAGGCGGTGGCCTCGAAGAGCAGGTGTTCCTCGGACCTCGGGTCCGAGCCCACCGGCGGGGGCAGGCCGGACAGGCGCCCGGGCAGTTCCGGCAGCAGCCGGGCGAGCTCGCCAGGCAGGCGCCCCAGGGTGGGATCGGCCGCCTGCTGCGTGTAGAAGTCGAGGGTCTCCATGAACGGTTGGAACGGAAGCCCCAAGTCCTCATCGCAGCGCCCGTAGAGAACGACGGCCCCAGCCGCGTGGGCACGGTGGGCGAGCGCGGCCGCTGTATGGGTCTTACCCACCCCGGGCTCGCCGGCGAGGAGAACCATGCGGCAACCGCCGGACAGCGTATCGGCCCACGATTGGTCAAGACGGGCGAGCAGGTCGCGCCGTCCGACGTACAAGTTGTCGGCGGCCAGAAGCGGCGGGAAGGTCAGCGCCGGCTGGCTGCCGGGACCGACGTCCTCGGCAGGCTCCCAGTAAACCCGACAGGCCGCCAAGGGCTCGGACAAACCCTTGAGCTCGAGGTCTCCGATGGGCTCGAAGGCGAATCCGCCCCTCCCCCTAGAAAGGGCCCGGACCATCTCCGCCGTCAGGATCTCCTCCCCGTTGGCGGCGG
>Ga0307374_10007040_pt1 | contig 17329 bp, 15 predicted proteins | sample OX3MG_FD_202532 | JGI IMG/M metagenome (GOLD analysis project Ga0307374, IMG submission 202532) | Soil microbial communities from Risofladan, Vaasa, Finland - OX-3 | ecosystem: Environmental > Terrestrial > Soil > Coastal area > Acid sulfate soil | place: Finland: Risofladan, Vaasa | collected... | reverse complement strand
CATGGTGAGTCCCCGGAGTGCAGAGTTTTCAGTTCAAAGCCAAAAAAATCTTTCTCCCGCTTACTTGCCGCCAAAATCATTCGGCTGGTCCAGGCGCATCACGAAGGTCTGGAATCCGCCGCTGCTCTTCAGTTGCGTGGCCAACTGCTGCGCAGCTTCCGGTGTGGAAACTCGGCCGACGCGCACGCGGTAGAAATGGCCGGTGGGCGCGTCATAATCCTGAATGAAGATCGGCTGGTATTGGGCCAGCAAACTATCGCGAAGCCTTTCCGCATTCGAGCGATTGGTGAACGCGCCGATCTGCACGGTGAAATTACCCGTGGCCGTGCTGGGCCCGGAAAGCAGTACGATGCGCACCGGCGCCGTGCCCGTCCCGATCATGTCCAGGGAAACGGCTGCGGCGTGCGCAAGATCGATAACGCGATTTCCCACAAAAGGTCCCCGGTCGATGATGCGCACTTCCACGCTGCGCCCGTTATTCAGATTGGTGACCCGCACGATGCTGCCGAACGGAAGCGTTCGGTGCGCGGCCACGAAAGCATTCATGTCGAAAATTTCGCCGTCCGCGGCGCGGCGCCCGTTGAACGGCTCGCCATACCAGGACGCGATGCCCTCCTCCACGTAAACGCCCGGAATGAACGGGGCGCTCCTTGTCGGCGGCTGCGTCGTAGATGCCGCTGGCACGCGGGGGCTCGGAGACGGCGTGGGCGCGGGTTGCGGAGCCGAAGCGGGAGGAACCGGGGCTGCCACCGGGCGGCGTCCCGCACAACCTGTCACCGCAAGGATTGCGGCCAGCAAAACAATTTGCGGGCCCCAGCGCGAGTGCAGCGGGAAGTGTGCGGGACTGCGCTCAATCACGGCATGCACCAAGCTCCCTGGACATTTTCAAAGCGCTTCCCTTCTCCGGCCCGCGCGCCACGATGTCACAAACGATACGAGTTTCGCGTCCGCGCGGAATTCCAGCTATTATAGGCATGCGATAATTTCCCGGCAAGGAGACGACGTGCCACTTCCAGTACGTTGGCGCTACAAAATCGATCGCTGGCGCAGCCAGGCGGCTCAAATGTTCCATTCCGAGCCGAAACAATCGCGCCCCAGGCTGTGTCCCGCGTGCGGCACGCTGGTGGGCTCGACCGCGACCAAGTGCCACCAGTGCGGCGCGAGCATGACGTTTTCCCTCTCCGCGGCGAGCCGCTCTCTCAGCCGTTGGATGCCGCAAACCTCACCGGTGACGTACGCCATGCTGGCAATTTGCTGCGTGATGTATGCGCTGTCGTTCATCATCACGTTGCGGTTTACCGGAGGCAACGGCCTGAGCGGCGGCTTGATGGGAATCGGGGGAATTTCCACGCGCATCAACATCCGGCTGGGTGCATCCTTGCCGTTCCAATATAACGTCCAGCAACCCTGGCGGTTCATCACCGCGATATTTCTGCACGGCGGATTGCTGCATATCGGTTTTAACATGTGGGTCCTGATGGATATTGGCCCCATGGTCGAGGAACTGTACGGTTCGGCGCGCTATTTTTTCCTGTTCATTCTGACCGGCGCGGTGGGGTATGTGGTGAGCTCGCTGATGGGACATTTGAGCGTGGGGGCCTCCGGCTCGCTGCTTGGTTTGATCGGCGTCCTTCTCGCGGCAACAACGGGAAGGAAAAACCCGGCCGCGCAAGCGCTCCGCAGCGCGCTGATTCGCTGGCTGGTTTACATCGCCGTTCTCGGATTCATGTTTAGCGGCACCGATAATGCGGCGCATTTGGGCGGACTGGCTTCGGGATACCTGCTCGGCCGCGTGATGATTGACCGCGTTCCGGCAGACGTAATCGAACGGCGTCGCGCGGATATGCTGGGCTGGATTGCGGGAATCGCCGTGATCGCGAGTTTCGCATTCATGATTATGAGCTTCCTGCAGAATTCGTAGGGTACAGGCAGGACAGGCTTCAGCCTGTCTTCTTTTGACTTCTGAGAACTTCACGAAAACCAAAGGCAAACAGGCTGAAGCCTGTTCTGCTCTTCGCTCCCGCAAGATTCGCAAAATTTAACAATTTAAAAAACGGCGGGTCAGGTATGAGGCTCGCTGAGGCGGCGGGCGACCGTAAAACAATAGTGAAAACCGGAGAATACCGTCAGCGCGGCCGTCAAATAACCGATGACGTTTCGGATGTGCGACAGCCACGGCCATTCCGTAATGGCCAGCAGCACCACCATGAAAACCAGCAGAATTTGCAGTGCCGTGGTGAGCTTGCCATAAATGCTCGGCGGAAACGGTCGGTAACCCACCACCACCAGGATCACCGCCGCGGACATGAGCAATATGACGTCGCGGCTCAGCACCAGCGTGGCGAGCCACCAGCTGATCCTTCCGTTCATCGCCAGCACCACAAAGGAAGAGGAAAGCAGCAGTTTATCGGCGATGGGATCCATGTAAGCGCCCAGCGCCGTTTTCTGGTTCATCGAGCGCGCCAGCAGGCCGTCCAGCCCGTCAGTCAGCGCGGCAACAATCAGAACGACGAGCGCCAGTCCGTACCGGCGATAGTGGATCAAAATAATAAAAAACGGCAGGAATCCGAGGCGAAGGAAAGTGAGCTGGTTCGGAACCGTGAAGATGCGGGATGCCATTTTATTGGACTCGACTGCGCCTTACGCGAACAGCGCAAGATAATCCCTGATCGAGCGGCCCGCGCGCTGCTCGAATCTCCCGGAAAGAGACGGGATGGAGCCGTGCGGTTCGTCCAGCGCAATGCGCTCCACGCGCTGCATCGGAAAAAACAGCGTGGGCAAGCCGATGCGCTCGCCCTCCGGGTCCATCACCTGCCGGATGAAATCGTCAAAGGAATTCAGATCGATTCCTCGAATGGTCACGCCCGAAGAATTCATGGACACAAGCGAGCCCCACAATTTTTCCTTGGGCGTGTGCAGGCTCAGAATCACGATGGAGTTCGGTTCCAACGCTACGCTCGTTTCCCGCGTCCGGGTGCCGCGTGGATGCAACTTTACTATGAAGCCGTTTTCAGGTCTTTCGCAACGCGCAATTTCGGCTCAGTGACTTTTTGAACGTCCTCAGGCGTAACCCCGGCAGCCACCTCGCGCAGCACCAGCCCATCCGGCGTGACGGCAATCACGGCCATCTCGGTAATGATCATATCCACCACTTCGACGCCGGTGAGCGGCAAAGTGCACTTATTGAGAATTTTCGGCTTTCCTTCTTTTGTAGCGTGCTCCATGGCAATGATGACGTGCGGCGAACTGGCGACCAGGTCCATCGCGCCGCCCATGCCCTTCAGCATCTTGCCGGGTATCGCCCAATTGGCCAGATTCCCCTTTTCATCCACCTGCAAAGCGCCGAGCACCGTCATATTCACGTGGCCGCCGCGAATCATGGCAAACGAATCCGCGCTCGAAAAATAGCACGTTCCGGGAATCTCTGTGACTGTTTCCTTGCCCGCGTTGATCAGATCGGGATCCTCGTCGCCTTCGAAAGGAAACGGCCCGACACCGAGCATTCCGTTTTCCGATTGCAGCACCACTTCCATACCCGCGGGAATGTAATTGGCGACCAGCGTGGGCGTGCCGATGCCGAGATTCACGTAATAGCCGTCGCGCAATTCCTGCGCAACGCGCCGGGCAATCCGTTCCCGCTTGCTCAGTTCCGACAGTGCCATGCTCTCCCCTTCCAGGCGTGCGGCAGCCGTTTTTCCTTACGCGCGCTTGCGCACGGTTCTCTTTTCAATCTTCTTGTCGTAATGCGCTCCCTGAAAAATCGCATCTACGAAAATTCCGGGCGTGTGCACGGATTCCGGGGCCAGGGTTCCCAGATCGACGAGCTCCTCGACTTCGGCAATGACGTAATCCGCCGCGGTAGCCATCACGGGATTGAAATTCCGCGCGGTTTTGCGATAGACAAGGTTTCCCCAGCGATCGCCCCTCCACGCCTTGATGAAGGCGAAATCGCCGCGCAGCCCGCGCTCGAGAATATATTTGCGCCCGTCGAACTCGCGCGTCTCTTTCCCTTCCGCGATCAGCGTCCCCACGCCGGTGGGCGTGTAAAACGCGGGAATGCCCGCGCCGGCCGCGCGCATGCGTTCGGCCAGCGTGCCCTGCGGATTCAATTCGACTTCGACTTCGCCTTTCAATACCTGCTGTTCAAATATTTTGTTCTCGCCCACGTAGCTGGCGATCATTTTCCTGATCTGATGCGATTCCAGCAGGATTCCCAGGCCCACGCCGATCGCTCCCGCGTTGTTTGACGCGCAGGTCAGGTTCTTCGTGCCTTTTTTGCGCACGGCGGCGATGAGATTTTCAGGGATGCCGCAAACTCCAAATCCGCCCACCAGGATGGTGGCTCCGTCAAAAAGTTTCGCGATTGCAACGTCGGCGTTGGCTACGCGCTTGTCCATCGAATCCGGCTCCCCCCGATATCCTTGATTCTATGATCCTCGATCGAAACCTGAAGGTTCATCGTCACTGCAGATCGCGCAGAATCTTGTACAGTTCCCCGGCGGCTGCAAATTCCTCTTCGAGCGCGCGCGTTCGCAGGTCGCCTCGAAGCTGCTCGAGCGCCTGGATCATCAGGTCCAATACGCGGTCCAGATTATCGCTGTTCGTCAGAATAATATCACGCCACACCGAATACGGGCTCCCTGCCAGGCGCAAGGCGTCGCGCAGGCCGCGCCCGGCGAGCGTCACCGGCAAACCCGTTTCATCGGTTTGATCGCGCACCACCCCGGCCAGCGCGACCGAGAGAAGCTGCGGAAGGTGGGAGACAATCGCCGCGGCCCGGTCATGCGCTTCCGCGCTCAGCCACACCGGCTCCGCGCCCATTTTTTCGATGCATGCGGCAAACTTTGCAACCCGCAGATCTTCCGCGCCTCGCGCGGCGTTCTCATCGGACGGACGTATCAACGCGTATTTCGAGCCGCGAAATAATTCCGCGTCGGCCGCCGCGATTCCGGAGATTTCCTTCCCGGCCATGGGGTGCCCGCCCAGAAACCGCGCGCTCCAGCCGCGAAATGATTCCGCCGCCACGGCGCACACCGACCGCTTCGTGCTCGATGCGTCGGTCACCAGCGCTTCGGGCAACGCCAGCCGCGCGATTTCCGGCAGCAATTCGATGGTGTGCCCCACCGGCAGCGCCACGTAAATCAAATCCGCTCCGGCAATGGCGATGGATAGCTCCGCGATACCCTCGTGAATCGCGCCGCGTTCCAGCGCCTGGCGCAGCACCTGCCCGCGGTCCCATCCGACGACAATCGAATCCGGCGAGGATTTGCGCAGCGCAAGGGCAAACGAGCCGCCCATCAACCCTGTGCCGAGAATCGCGACGCGCCGGAAGTGTTCGGCCATGGCTTAAGCGATCGTCCGGCCAACCGCGGGGGCAATAATGCGGAGTTCGGCCATAAGTTTTTCAAACTGTTCAAAGAAGAGCGACTGCGCGCCGTCGGAAAGGGCGTGCTCGGGATCGTTGTGCACTTCCAGCAGCAGGCCATCGGCGCCCGCGGCAACCGAGGCGCGCGCCATCGGAGGAACCTTGTCCCGGATTCCGGTGCCGTGCGACGGGTCGGCGACAATGGGAAGGTGCGAAAGCTTCTTGATGACAGGGATCGCGGCAATGTCGAGCGTGTTGCGCGTGGCCGTCTCAAACGTGCGGATGCCGCGCTCGCACAGGATCACGTTGTGGTTGCCGCCGGCCATGATGTATTCGGCACTCAACAAAAGTTCCTCGATCGTCGCGGACATGCCGCGCTTCAGAAGCACCGGCTTTTTAATTGTTCCCAGGGCGCGCAGCAAAAAATAATTCTGCATGTTGCGCGCGCCCACCTGGAAAATATCCACGTAGGGCGTCATCAGCTGGATTTGCGACGCGTCCATCACTTCGCTGCAGACGAGCAATCCGCTGTTGTCCGCCGCGGTGCGCATCATCTTCAGCCCTTTTTCACCATGTCCCTGAAAGCTGTAGGGCGAGCTGCGCGGCTTGAATGCGCCGCCGCGAAGAATTTTTGCCCCGGCTTTCGCGACTCGATCGGCGATCAAGCCAATTTGCTCGGGCGTCTCCACCGAACAGGGTCCGGCGGCAACAATAATTTCGACGCCGCCGATGCGCACGCCGCCAGGTAGCTCCACGATCGTTCCCTCGGGGCGAAAGGCGCGGCTGGCCAGCTTGTAGGGGTGCGTGATGCGAACCACTTCGCGCACACCGTCGAGCACTTCCACGTCGCGTGGGTCGAAATCCGCGGGGACGCCCACCGCGCCCAACACCGTCTGCGAAGCGCCCGTCGAACGATGAATGTCGAATCCCATCGATACGAGACGATCGATCACGTGCTGGATCTGCTCTTCCTTCGCGCCCTCTTGCATGATTACAACCATTTCAAGTCCTCTTTCCCTGTCATGCGTGCTGCGCCGGCGGACCCGGTGGTGCAGGCTCCACAGGCTGCGCAAAAAGCGCCTGTGACATCTTCAGGGGTTAAAACCCCTTAAGAAACGCAAATGTTATGTCGTGCCTGAAGGCACGACCCACAAAATTTCGAAGCTTTAAATCACGCGGTCGCGCTGAACGCGCTTTAAATATCTTTTTTTTCATCGCCGTCGTGCATCACCGTGCGCTCCACCGAACGCGCTTCGTCCAGGATGCGTTCGAACAGGCGGCGAATGGCGGCGTCGGGAAGCGGACCGGGGTTCACGCGCACGGCCGCGTCGAGAACTTTCTTCTCGCGGTCCGGCTGGTAAAGCGCTTCGCCGCTGACTTGCTTGATGCGCCCGATCTCGACAACGCAGTGCGAGCGCTCGTTCAGCAACTCGACTAGTTTCCTATCGATCTCGTCAATCTTGCGGCGCCAATCGTCAATTTGACTCATGCGTGTTGTCCCCACGTCTCAGGATCGCTCATGCGTTCGGCTCCCGCCGGCTCATTCCGGCCACTGCGGCGCCTTTCAACAATTTCACGCGCGCTGCCAGCGCCTGGGCCGCCGCTTCCACGGTCCCGGCGCGCTCAATCTCTTCCACCAGCGCCGAACCTACCACCGCGGCGTCAGCCAATCCGCCAAGCACGGAAACATGTCCCGGCTGCGAAATACCGAAGCCGATGGCAATCGGAAGGTCGGTAACACGCCGCACGCGCCGCGCCAAGGCTGGCAATTCATCGGCCAGTTGATCCTTCGCGCCCGTGACCCCGGTGCGGGAAATCAGATACAGGAATCCGGTGGACACTTTCGCGATAATCGCCAGGCGCTCGTCGGTGGACGTGGGAGCGGCCAGAAAAATCGTGTCCAGGCCGCGCGAGGACATTATCGCGCGGTATTCGCCGCCCTCCTCAGGAGTAAGGTCCGTAATCAGCACGCCGTCGGCGCCGGCATCCTTAGCCGCATCGCCAAATTTTTCAAGGCCCATCTGCAGGACGGGATTGAAATAGCTGAACAAAACAAATGGTACGTCGGTCTTGGCGCGCAGCGACTTCACCAGGGAGAGCACGCCCGCCAGCGTTGTTCCGCTTTGCAGCGCGCGTTCGCTGGCCCGCTGAATCACCGGGCCATCGGCCACCGGATCGCTGAAGGGCACGCCGATCTCAATCACATCCGCGCCCGCGTTTGCCAACGCCAGCACGAACTGCTCGGTCGCTGCAAGGGAGGGGTCGCCGGCGGTGATGTAGGCGACCAGTCCCATGTCGCCGGTGCGGCGCAATTCGGCAAATCGCCGTGAAATGCGTGATGGATTCGTCGTGGTTGTGGCCGCTTCAGTCATAGTTGGGTCGTCGCTCAATCCTTGTTCAATCCTTGTTTGGCCATCGCCCGGATAGGGCCAACCGCTACACGTACCGGGAGAGAATTTCCATGTCCTTATCGCCCCGGCCCGAAAGATTCAGAATCACAAGGGAATCCCGTTTCATTTTGGGCGCGCGCGCAATCAATTCGGCCAGGCCATGCGCCGATTCGAGCGCGGGAATAATGCCCTCCATTCGCGACAGCGTGCGCGCGGCCGCGATGGCGGCATCGTCGCTCACGGCCGTGTATTCGGCGCGATGGCGGTCGGCCAGCCAGGCATGCTCGGGACCGATGGCCGGATAGTCCAGGCCGGCCGAAACCGAATGCGTCGAGGCAATCTGGCCGTCCAAAGTTTGCAGAACGTAGGAATAGGTGCCCTGCAACACGCCGGGACGCGCGCCGGAATATCCGGCGGCGGCCGCCATGCGTGCGGCATGCTCGCCGAGCGCGTGGCCGCGGCCGCCCGCTTCGACGCCCAGCAATTTCACTCCGGCATGATCCAGAAACGCATGAAACAATCCAATGGCGTTTGAGCCGCCGCCTACGCAGGCCACCAGCAGGTCGGGCAGGCGCGCTTCGGCTTCCAGAATCTGCGCGCGTGCCTCCAGGCCGATTACGCGGTGAAAATCGCGCACCATCATAGGATAGGGATGAGCCCCCAGGACCGAGCCGAGCAGATAATGCGTGGTACGGACGTTGGTGACCCAGTCGCGCATGGCCTCGTTGATCGCGTCCTTGAGCGTGCGCGTGCCGGAATTTACTCCCACGACTTCCGCGCCGAGCAAGCGCATGCGAAAGACGTTGAGCCGCTGCCGCTCCATGTCCTCGGTGCCCATGTAAACAACGCATTCCAGGCCGAGCCGCGCCGCAACGGTCGCCGTGGCCACGCCGTGCTGCCCCGCGCCGGTTTCGGCAATGATTCTTTTCTTTCCCATGCGCACGGCCAGCAAGCCCTGGCCCAGGCAGTTATTAATTTTGTGCGACCCGGTGTGCAGCAGGTCTTCGCGCTTGATGTAGATGCGCGGCCCGCCAAGATGCTCGGTGAGCCGCGAAGCAAACTGCAGCGGCGTGGGACGGCCGGCAAAATTCTTGAGCAGGCTGTCGAGTTCCTTCTGGAATTTCGGGTCCTTGCGCGCTTCGTCGTAGGCTCGCTCGAGTTCTTCCAGCGGCGCAACCAGCGTTTCAGGAACGTAACGGCCGCCGTAAGGGCCGAAACGCCCCTTCGCATCCGGCCAGATTTGTGCTGCGATGGTCATGGACGCCCTTTTTCTATTGTTCGATCACGCGGCAATACTTCTCCTGCCGTCCGCGGACTCGACGGCGGCAAACAGCGCTCGCAACCGCGCCGGATCCTTGCGTCCGGGGCGCCGCTCGACGCCGCTGGCGACATCGACGGCGTACGGCCCGGCCACGCGAATGGCCTCGGCGATATTTTCCGGCGTCAGGCCGCCCGCCAGAATAATGCGCCCATACGCCCGCGCGGCGCGCGCCAATTTCCAGTCCAGCGTGCGGCCCGTGCCGCCATGCAGGCCGCGCGCGAATCCATCGAGCAGCAGCGCATCAGCGGCGCGATACCGGGCCAGCGAAGCGACGCGAAATCCGCTTCTCACACGGATCGCTTTGATCACACGATGGCTTTGCGCGAGTTCCGCCACTTCCCGCGGTGATTCCCCGCCGTGCAGCTGCACCGAACCGAGCCGCAGCGCGCGAGCCAGCGCATCCACCACCAGCGGCGGCCAGTCCACAAACACACCGGCGGCTTCGACGAATGGCGGCAGGCGGCGGATGATATTCCATGCATCCGCGGGACTGATGGCACGCGGGCTCGCCGGATAAAAATTGAATCCTAGAGCGGAAGCTCCCAAGTCAACCGATAATCGCGCGTCGGCCCAGGTGGTGATCCCGCAAATTTTAACACGAGTCAGCATGGGAATCAGGGGCCCAGCAACGTCCGCAGCGCCGCCGACGGGTCCGGCTGCGCCATCAGGTGTTCGCCGATCAAGAACGCGTCAAACCCCAGGGCGCGCAGGCGCACCAGATCCTCGTGCGTGCGCAGGCCGGATTCGCACACGGCAATGCACTCGTCGGGGATGGCCGCAATCAATTCCACCGACGTTTCGACGCGCACATCGAGCGTGCGCAGATTGCGGTTGTTCACGCCGACGATGCGCGCGCCCGCCGCCAGAGCCCGCGCCAGTTCCTGCTGCGTGTGGACTTCCACCAGAGGCTCCATGCCGAGTTCGCGGCCCAGGGCCAGCAATTCGGCGAAAAGGGCGTCGCCGAGCGCCGCCACGATCAGCAGAAATGAATCCGCATTGGTCGCGCGCGCTTCCCAGACCTGCCACGGATCGACGATGAAATCCTTGCGCAGCACCGGCACGCCGACCGCCGCGCGCGCGTCCCTCATGTATTTCAATTCGCCCTGAAAAAACTCTTCTTCGGTCAATACGGAAAGCGCCGCCGCTCCTGCAGCCTCGAAACCCCTGGCCAGCGCCACCGGATCGAAATCCGCGCGGATCAATCCGCGCGATGGCGACGCCTTCTTCAGCTCGGCGATCACATTCAGGGAATCGCGCGTCAGCGCCGCGGCAAAATCACGCACCGGCTGGCCGTGTTTCACGCCAAAACGCAGCGCCGCCTCCGGAACGCTTTTCTTGCGGTGAGCAATCGCGGCGCGGCGCGCCTCGACGATGCGGTCCAGCACAGTCCCGGATTGGGTTTCTGCAGCCATGGGGATACCCTGGATCATTGTCCGGCAGGTTTGCCCCGCCGGACAAGCCCTCCATGCTAAGTGGCGAGTCCGGCGAAGTCAACGATTGCTGCGTTTAGCCGATTCCGGAGCGCGCGGCGGCTGTTCCGCTAACGCTGGTTAATTTTGGAAAGCAGGCGAAGCATTTCCAGGTACAGCCAGATCAGCGTAACCATCAGCCCGAACCCGCCGTACCACTCCATGTATTTCGCGGCATGTTCGTTGACGCCGGTTTCAATCAAATCAAAATCCAGAATCAGGTTCAGCGCCGCGACGCCGACGATCACCAGGCTTACGACGATGCCCCACGGGCCAGCATCGTTAATCAGGGGCACATGGCTTCCGAACATGCGCATCACCATGTCGATCACATAGACCAGCATGATTCCGCCCGTCGCGGCAAACACGCCCATCTTGAACTTCGCCGTGGCCCGGATCACCCCGGTTTTATAGGCGACGAGCATCACCGCCAATGTGCCGAACGTCAGCGCCACGGCGTGGATAGCGATTCCTGGAAAAGTCCGGTCGAGCAGTGAGGAAATCCCGCCGAGCGCCAGCCCCTCCAGCAGCGCATACAGCGGAGCCGTAACAGGCGACCACTCCTTCTTGAAGATCGTGACGATCGCAACGACCAGACCCCCGATCACCCCTCCCATCATCCAGGGATAGACAGATGCGGGAGAGTCCGAGCGCGCCAGACCCCACGTCCAGGCCGCGGAAGCGACGACGCAGAGCAGAAGCACGCCCGTCTTGTTCACGGTTCCCTGCAGGGTCATGGCCTCATCGCCAAAGGCCGCGCGGCTTTCGAACGTTTTCGAATTCAGGGCGGCATTGGAAGTGCGCAAAAGACCTGGCATATGAATGTTTCCTTTCCATTCTCAAGTTCGCAGCGGAAAAGGATGGACGCGCTCTCCATGGCCATCCCCGCCTCCCTATATACTACTTCAAAATATAGAGTCGGGACGGATATCTGAACTGCAGGATATAGTTCCCTGGTGACCAAAATGGATACCACAAAAAAAATCGAACTCCTCGAACGCCAGATCACGAATTGCCGCAAATGCCCGCGCCTGGTGGTGTATCGCGAGGAAGTGGCGCGCGCCAAACGCCGCGCATATCGCGACTGGACCTACTGGGGCCGCCCCGTGCCCGCTTTTGGCGACCCGCAAGCCCGGCTCGTGATCCTCGGCCTTGCGCCCGCCGCGCACGGGGCCAATCGCACCGGGCGCATGTTCACCGGAGATCGCTCCGGCGATTTTCTGTACGATCAGCTTTATCGCGCGGGGTTTGCCAACCAGCCGCAGTCCAAACGCGCCGGCGACGGGCTCGCCCTGACAAACGCGTGGATCTCCGCCGCCATCCGCTGCGCGCCGCCGGACAATAAGCCGCTGCCGGAAGAAATTCGCAACTGCCTGCCTTATCTGGAACAGGAACTCGCGCTGATCCGCCCGCGAGCCGTCCTCGCGCTCGGCGGCATCGCCCTCAACGCGTATCTCGATCTATTGAAAAAACAGGGGTTCATCGCCTCGCGCGCGGGCTACCGGTTCGCGCACGGGGCAAGCTTCGCGCTGCCGGGAGATTTGCCGCGTCTGTTCGCCGCGTATCATCCCAGCCAGCAGAATACGCAGACCGGGCGATTGACGCCGGCCATGTTTGCCAGTGTTCTCAGAAAAATCGTGAAATTCCTGGCTGGAGCAAAGTAGAACAGGCTTCCGCCTGTTTGCCTTCGATTTTTGCGACATTCGCAGAAGTCAAAAGTAGAACAAGCTGAACAGGCTGCGGAAAAAGTGGAAATATTTGTGGGTCGTGCCTTCAGGCACGACATAACACCTGCGTTTTTTCAGGGGTTTTAACCCCTGAAGGCGTACAAATCGATTTTTCCGCAACCTGTGAAGCCTGTTTGCTTTCCGTTTTTGCAACGTTTTCAGAAGTCAAAAGAAGACAGGCTGAAGCCTGTCCTACTTTGCGCGGAGGCGAAGCTCAGGGATGTGTTTCGCCGGTAAGCGGGGGCGTTGTCGCGGCGTGGTGCGGCACCTTTTTTCGGCGCATCAGCTTGGTATGGAGCCGGTCCATGTAGAGATACACGACAGGAGCGGTAAACAGCGTGAGCACCTGGCTCACCATCAGGCCGCCCACGATGCTGATTCCCAGTGGTCGGCGCAATTCCGATCCCATGCCGCCTTCCAGCGCCAGGGGCAGGCCGCCGAGCATCGCCGCCGTGGTGGTCATCATGATGGGGCGGAAGCGCAGCAGGCAGGCCTGGTAGATGGCTTCGATGGGCTTCTTTCCATCCTTGCGTTCCGCCTCGATCGCGAAATCGATCATCATGATGGCGTTTTTCTGCACGATCCCGATCAGCAGGATGATGCCGATCAGGGCAATGACGCTCAGATCGGTATGCGTGATCCGCAATGCCAACAGAGCGCCGACGCCGGCCGAAGGCAATGTCGAAAGAATCGTGATGGGATGAATGTAGCTCTCATAGAGCATGCCCAGGACAATGTAGACCGTCATCAGGGCGGCCAGAATCAGATAGGGCTCGTTCTTCAGGGATTCCTGAAACGCCTGCGCGGTGCCCGAGAAACTCGTATGAATGCTGCTGGGCACGCCCATTTGCAGCGTGGCCGCCTGAATTTCCGTTACGGCGTCGCCAAGGGCAACGCTGGGATCAAGATTGAATGAGATGGTGACAGATGGGAATTGCCCCTTGTGATTCACGGCCAGCGCGGTGGTCTTCTGCTCATAGTGGGAAATGGCGCTTAACGGCACTTCGGCGCCGGTCGCGGACTGCACGTACAGGCTTTGCACCGCGTCAGGGCTGTCCTGATAGACCGGGTCGACTTCCATCACCACGTGGTACTGATTCAATTGCGTATAGATTGTGGAGACCTGTCGCTGGCCGAAAGCGTCGTACAGGGTTTCGTCAATCTGCTGCGACTGAATTCCCAGACGCGAGGCGGTATCGCGATCAATGACCAGTGAGGCCTGCAAGCCGCGATCCTGTTCGTCGCTGGTTACATCACGCAGGCCGGGCAAGGTTTTCAGCCTGGTTTCGATCTGAGGCGCCCAGTTGCGCAGGTCATCGAGCGTCTCGCCCTGCAAGGTGAACTGGTATTGAGAACTGGTGAACAGCCCGCCCACACGAACGTCCTGGAAGGACTGCAGAAAGGTGCTGGCGCCGGGCACCATTGCAAGCCGCTTGCGCAGCCGGGCGATGACCACGCTCGCATTGACCTTGCGCACTGCCGGATCTTTGAGCTCCACGACCATGCGTCCCGTATTCTCGGCGCCGCCGCCGACAAAGCCCATGACGTTGAGCACTGCGGGGTCCTTGCGGATAATATCCTGGATGCGGGTGAATTTTTCCATCATCGCGGAGAAGGAAGTGTCCTGCTGGCCGATGACCGCGCCATTCAACCGCCCCGTATCCTGCTGGGGAAAGAAGCCCTTGGGCACGATGATGTAGAGATACACGTTGAGGCATACCGCCGCAATCGTCACCGCCAGCATGAGCGGCTGGTGGGCCAAAACCCAGCGCAGGCCGCGGGCGTAATTGCGATGCATCCCATCAAAGATTCGCTCGCCGAACATGTAGGCGCGCCCGTGCTGCAGGTCCTTTGGCGCCTTCAGGAATCGCGCGCACATGGCGGGCGTGGTGGTCAATGAAACACACAGGGAAACCGCAATCGCCGCGCTGAGCGTGACAGCAAACTCGCGGAACAACCGCCCCATGATGCCGCCCATCAGGAGGATGGGAATGAAAACGGAAATCAGCGAAATGCTCATCGACAGCACGGTCGGACCGATTTCCTTGGATCCTTTCAGCGCCGCCTGCATCTGCGAGTCTCCCGCCTCCAGATACCGCGCGATGTTTTCGATTACCACGATGGCATCATCGACGACGAAACCCGTGGCCACGGCCAAAGCCATCAGGGAAAGGTTATCGATGCTGTACCCGAACAGGTACATCACCCCGAACGTTCCCACCAGCGAAAGCGGCACGGACACGCTGGGGATCACCGTCGCCCAAACGTTGCGCAGGAACAGGAAGATCACCATGACCACCAGCCCCACCGTCAGCATCAGCGTGAACTGGATGTTGTGCACCGAAGCGCGAATCGTCTGGCTGCGGTCCGAGGCCATAATGAAATTGACCGACGGAGGTATGGAAGCGCGCAGCTCCGGAAGCAGCGCCTTGATCTTATCGACCGCCTCGATGATGTTCGCTCCGGGCTGCCGGAGAATGATCATGAAGACGCCGGGTTTGCCGTTCACAAACCCGGAGTTCCGGACGTCTTCCACGCCCTCCGTCACTTTTCCAATATCGCTCAATCGGACGGGAGCGCCATTCCTGTAGGCCACAATCAACGGCAAATACTGCTCGGGGGAAAACAGCTGGTCGGTATCGGAGATGATCCAGCGGTTGTCCTTGTCCTCCAGCATCCCCTTGGGCGAATTGGCATTGGCCGCGCGAAGCGCCAGCCGCACTTGCGCCAGTCCGATGTGATAGTGAGCCATGGCGAGCGGGTTCAGGTCCACGCGCACCGATGGATTGGCCGCGCCCCCGATGAACACCTGGCCCACGCCGTTAACCTGGGAAATCTTCTGGGACAGGATCGAATCCGCAATGTCGTAGAGGTGGCTTCGGGGAACCGTGTCCGAGGTCAGTCCGAGAATCAGAATCGGAGCGTCGGTGGGGTTGGTTTCCCGAAAGCGGGGAAGGCTGGGGAGATTCGAGGGCAACTGGCCGGCAGCCCCATTGATGGCCGCCTGAACGTCACGCGCCGCCGCGTTGATATCGCGGTCCAGGTCGAGTTGCAGCGTGATATTGGTCGATCCGAGCTGGCTGGTAGACGTCATTTCGGTGACGCCGGCGATGCGGCCGAACGAGCGCTCCAGCGGCGTGGCGACCGAGGAAGCCATGGTTTCCGGACTCGCTCCCGGCAGCCGGGCGGAAACAACGATAGTTGGGAAATCCACTCGCGGCAATGGAGCTACAGGCAGGAAGAAATAAGCCACTCCGCCAGCCAGAAGAATGGCCGCGCTCAGAAGCGATGTGGCGACAGGACGTTCGATGAATGGCCTGGAGATATGCATATGCTTAAAAACCCTGCCGCACCCTTTGCCGTGGGAATGTTAATGATTCGAGAAAGCGGCGGTCCAATCCAGCCGCGACGATTTGCGTAATGAATTTTAATCCGCCGGCGCGTCTACCTGCGCGGTCCGCTTTACGATTCCGTGCCCCAGGCGCTTCGCCAGACGGTCAAACGCGAGATAAACAACCGGAGTGGTAAACAGTGTCAGGGCCTGGCTGAAGATCAGTCCGCCGACAATGGCGATTCCCAAAGGCCTGCGCAATTCCGCACCGGTTCCGCCGCCCAGGGCCAGCGGCAACCCGCCCAGCATGGCGGCCATGGTGGTCATCAGAATGGGCCGGAAACGCAACAGACATGCCTGGTAGATCGCGTCGAGCGGACTCTTTCCTTCTTTACGCTCCGCTTCGAGCGCAAAGTCGATCATCATGATGGCGTTCTTCTGCACAATACCAATGAGCAGGATGATGCCTATAAGCGCAATGACGCTGAAATCCGTCCGCGTGATTAGCAGGGCCAGCAGCGCGCCCACGCCGGCCGAAGGCAGCGTCGAGAGAATCGTGATGGGATGGATATAGCTTTCGTACAGCACGCCTAAAACGATATAGACCGTCACCAGGGCCGCCAGAATGAGAATCGGCTCATTCGCCAGAGAAGCCTGGAACGCTTGCGCCGTGCCCTGGAATCCCGCATGAATGCTCGGTGGCAGATCGATGGCCTGCTCCGCGGCCTTGATCGCGTTGACCGCTTGCCCCAGCGAAGCGCCTTCCGCCAGGTTGAACGAAAGCGTCACCACCGGAAACTGGCCCTGGTGGTTCACGGCGATGGGAGTCATTTCCGATGAGTATTGCGTGAATGCGCTCAAGGGAACCTGCGCGCCACTGGTCGAGTGTACGTAAATCTGCTTGAGGGCGTCCGGATTCTGCTGGAATTGAGGGCTGACTTCAAGGATGACGTGGTACTGGTTCAGCTGCGTGAAAATCGTGGACACTTGCCGCTGTCCGAACGCGTCGTACAGCGTGTCGTCGATGGTTTGCGGCAGGATTCCGAGCCGCGATGCGGTGTCTCGGTCGATCTTGAGCGTGGCCTGCATCCCGCGTTCCTGCTGATCGCTGGCCACATCGCGCAATTCCGGAAGATTCCTCAACTTATCGAGCAGCCGGGGAGCCCATTCGGAAAGCTCCTGCCCGCTCGCATCTTCCATCGTGTACTGGTACTGCGTGCGGCTGATGCGGTCTTCCACCGTCAAATCCTGCACGGGCTGCATGTACAGGTTGATTCCCTTCACTCCGGCCAATTCGGTTTTCAGGCGGCGAATAATTGCGGGAGCGTCCAGCTTGCGCTCCTCGCGGGGTTTCAGGTTGATCTGGATGCGCCCGCTGTTCGGAAGCATGTTGGCGCCGTCAATCCCGATAAAGGACGAGAGGCTGACGACGTCCGGATCCTTCAAAATGGCTTTGGCCAGGGCCTGCTGCCGCTCCGCCATGGCGGGAAACGAAAGCGTCGCCGGGGCTTCGGAAACTCCCAGAATCACGCCGGTATCCTGCACGGGGAAAAAGCCCTTGGGTATGACCAGGAACAGGAAAATCGTCAGGACCAGAGTTCCGAAGGTAATCACCAGCGTGGCCGGCTGATGTTTCAGCACGAACCTCAGGATGGCGGCGTACCGGTCGATAATCCAGTTGAGGGAATCTTCGGATACCTTGTAGAACCAGGTTTTTTCCGATTGC
>Ga0307374_10007039_pt1 | contig 17330 bp, 20 predicted proteins | sample OX3MG_FD_202532 | JGI IMG/M metagenome (GOLD analysis project Ga0307374, IMG submission 202532) | Soil microbial communities from Risofladan, Vaasa, Finland - OX-3 | ecosystem: Environmental > Terrestrial > Soil > Coastal area > Acid sulfate soil | place: Finland: Risofladan, Vaasa | collected... | reverse complement strand
GCGTGGCGGAGAAACCGAAGGCACGGTACAGCGACCGCATGCCGAGGTTCGCCGCGTTCACCTTGCCGGACAGATGCGTGAAGCCGGCCTCGTCGGCTGCCCGGAGTATCGCGGCCATCAGCAGCTCGCCAAGACGGGGGCTGGCTTCGGCGACCGCGTCGGAGCCAGTGCCCGCATTGGATCCCGTGCCCATGCCCGGGCCAGAGGCCGCGTCCGGGCCGGTGACCGCGAGCGAGCGGAAGTTACCGTACCGCTCGCCGGTCAGCGAGTTCGTCCGCGCCGACATCCAGGCCCAGCCCAGCGGAACATCCGGTGCGTCAGCAGCGACGGCGACCAGCGTGATCTCACCCGCCTTGCCCAGCGCACCGGCGACCCTGCGGCGGTGGAATGCCGGGTCGGTGATCGCCTCGTCGCCGAACGAGACCCGCGCGATGTCGACCTCGAAGTCGGCGATCGCGTCCAGGTCGCGCTCGACCGCGGGCCTGATGAGGTACCGGTCCCGCGCCTGTCGAGCGCTCCTCTGCGCCTCCTCACCGGTCACGGGCAGTATTTTCCCACACCCGCGGAGCGCGCCGGCTGAAGGTTCCAGGTCGGCCGGCTGAGCCAACCCTGTCCAGGGCACACTGGCGGTCCGGCTGGTCTGGCAGCCAGCGACCGGCAACTTATCACCCGAAGAGGCCGAAACCGGGCGCCGGAGTCGGCCCTTTCAGGTGACCCGACGACTTATCACTACTTCGGCGGCCCGGAAAAAGGGCGAGCCGGACGTGATCATGACGCAAAATCGTGACGTGTCGAAGGCGATAGCATCGAGAGGTTCTCGCCGAGCCCGAACGCCGGGTATCGCGCTGCTGGCAGCGCGCCACGGGGCCGTGAGCTCCGGGGCGGTGCTTGGTGGCCGGGAGCTGACGGGTAACCGCGGGCGGGCGCTACCGATAGGGCCCACCGCCTCGCCACGGGGCACTTTCGCCGCTTTCCCCGCGGGCTAGTGACGGGGATTATGTACCTTCACTGAACTTCCGGGCACGGTTGCTCCGCAAATGCCAAGATGAGCGCCTAACGAGGTTTTCGCGATTGTCCTGCCGGAATTGAACGGAGTCCGTTCATGGGAATGACTCGTTACGCGGTCCGGTTCGCCGCGGCAGCCGCCGCTGTGGCCGTGGCCGCCGGATGCAGTTCGAAGGCCCCGACCGCGAACCTGCAGCCGGCCTCCGGATCGGCGTCGGCGGCGGCGACCAGTTCTCCTGCGGCTGCCGCGTCGTCCCCGGCGACGGCACCGGACTCCTGCGGTGTCGTCACGGCAGCACAAGCCAGCGCCGCGCTCGGCCAGCCGGTGAAGCCGCCGCGGCACGGGAAGGCCATCGTCGAAGGTGGCGTGGCGTGTGTCTTCTACGGTCCTGACGTGCCGCCAGGAACCAGCCCGGACATCGCCGCGGCCGACAGTGTTCGCGTCGTCCTCGTCACCGGGCCTGACGCCAGGAAATGGTTCGAGGATTACCGGGGAAAGGTCAAGGCGCAGCCGATATCCGGCCTGGGTGACCAGGCTTACTACGACGGCTATGCGTCGATCAGCGTCCTGAAAGGCGATGAGTACGTCAGGATCGCCGTCGGGATTGCGAACAACCTCGGCCCGGAGAAGGTACTGGCCCGCGACGCGCTCGCCAGGATGTAAGGGCCGGCCGGCCAGTCAGCGCTGCTGCCTGGCCATGGGCCGGAACGTCACCCCGCCGCACTCCGGGCAGCCGGCGGCCTGGAGTGCGGAGATCTGGGCCCAACGTGGCTCGGTGTCCGGCCCGGACGCGCGGCCAACGAGATGAACGGCCCCGCAGCTTGCGCACCGGTAGGGGCGGGTCTGCTCGGCCCGTGAGTCGGCCGTGTAGAGCGGGCCGGCATACTCATCCTCGATCAGCGGGGCGGTCTCGTCGCTGGAGCGCAGCTGATACAGGTGGCTCGTCCCGCCGAGTATCCCGGCGCCGACATACCGATTGAAGTTCGGCGTGACCGACCTGACTACCAGCCCGAGGTCGGCGATCAGGCGCTGCGTGGCCAGCGTTTCCGCCGGGCGCCGGGCGCCGAAGGAGAAGAACACGTGCCGGCCCGGGCGCCGTTCCAGCGCGGAGACGCCGCGGGAGAGGAACAGCCTGGCCCCCGGCACGGTATAAGGCGGGTCGGTGCAGGCGACGTCGAATGCGCCGGCCAGGCCGCCGGGCAGCGGCTGGCGCAGGTCATGCTCGGCCAGCTGTACATCGATTCCGGTACCCGCTGTCTGCTCGGCGATCCAGGCCAGCACGGCCGGATCGGTGTCGATCACGGTCAGCTGCCTGACGGCCAGCCCTGTCAGCCTGGCGAAGCGCGCGATAGCGACGCTGATCAGGTCGTCATCGCCGAGCAGCACGATCCGCCTGCCGTCGAGGGCGCCGGCTTCGTACATCCGGAGCACCCGGTGGATCTTGGTCGGGACCGTGCAATGAGTCTGGTCGAGCTCCATCCTGGCCTGCGGGGCGCCGGCCGCCGTCTGCTCGAGCTCGGCGACGAGAGCATCGAGTTCATCAGGAATGCGCTGGCCGATGCCGCCGCAGCACGGGCACTCGACCGCCAGCTGCGGCCGGCCCGCGAGGATCTGCCTGGCCTGCGCGGTCAGCCGGACCGGCCGGGTCTTGTCGATGACGCCGCGCTTGCGCAGCTCGTTGCAGACGGCCGTCACGATCGGCACGGGGAGCTCGGCCATCCGGCCGATCTGGCTCGTCGGAACCGGCTCGCTGCGGGCGACCGCGCGCAGCACGTCACGGACGCCCGCTTCACCCTCGGCCAGCCCGACGGCGGCGGCCACCTGCGCGCTGATCGCGTCAATGTCCATCGGCTGGTCTCATCGTCTCGTCAGCAACTGTTCGCGGCGGCCGGATCCTGCCGCCCGGCGACCCTGCGGTATCCTGCCACATCATGCCCGGCATCGAACCGGCCAGCAGGTACACCGAGCTGCGGCGGCAAGAGGCAGTCTCGCCCAAGGTCCTGTTCGCCATCGACGCGATCTGCGTCCCGGACTCGCCGGTCCACGATCTGGCGGAGATGACGGCCGTAGCGGTGGCCGCCGTCGATGCTGGCGGGGGCCATGTGCTCGACACCTCGCACGTGGTCTTCCCCAATGGCGCCATCACGCTGGTCCTTATCCTCGCCGAGTCGCACCTGAGCATTCATACCTGGCCGGAGGAGAACATGGTCGCGATCGACCTGTTCAGCTGCGGAGCGATCGACGGCGGCCTGGTGGCCGACCGGCTGGTACGCGACCTGCGGCTCGAGTCGGTGACCGTCCGCCAGCTACCCCGCGGAGTCCAGATCCGGCCATAACCTGGCCGCAGCCCGCCCGCGGCCGTCGAGCCAGATTGTCCACGGCCGGATCGCGCCGATCGTGAGAATCCCCATGGTCTGCCAGGGATCGCCGGCCAGACTCGCCCTGATCTGCGGCTCGCCGGCAGCCTCGACCACGACCAGGACCTCCTCGCCGTCGCCGATCGGACCGCCGAGAATGACGAAGCCGTCGTCCACCAGCCGGTCCATGAACGCCGCGTGCTCGGTCCAGGCGTCCTGGGCCCGGCGCGGGCGCGAGTCATCGTAGTTCGGGCCGTTGACCATCGTCAGAGCGAACACTGCCATGCAGGCAGCCTACTGACAGGTGCCGGCCACGCCGCCGGATCCCGCCGGGCGGCGCTGGGCCGGCGGGCTGCCGACCTGTGGTGAGGGCTGCGGCACGGCTGGGACGCGACCGCCGGCGACGGGGCGCTGCTGCTCGCGCCTGACGGTGTCGTGCTGGTCGCGTCGGACGGCGTCGTCCTGATCTTCCCTGACGGGGCTCTGCTGAGGCCGGCTGACGGGGCGGTGCTGGCGTCGGCCGGCGAGCAGAGCCCGCATGGACGCGGCACCGAGCTCGCGGTAGGCCTCGAAGTCCTCGTCGTCGTACAGCTGCTGGAGAGTACTGCTGCGCGGGAAGGTCCGCTGAGCCTGGTAATAGGCGCGGGCGTCCCACGGCAGATCCTCCCCCGCCCACACGCCGAGCTTGATCATGCCGATCGTGCCGCGCTGACCGGCTCGCGGCCCCGCGGTGTAGCGGAACTGGCCCCAGGCATGTGGCTGACAGAGCTGCGGCTGGCGCAAGCCGGCCGGCGTGCCGCCGGCGGGCAGTTCCATCGCGAGCGGATCGATCTGGATCTCGACGCCAAGCTCCGACCGGGCCAGCGCGATCGCCTGGCCGAGCGCGCGGTAGCAGTGGTCCGGGTCGCTGGACGCGTCGAGCACGTAGATCCGCCGGGGATTGCCGCGCAGCGCCTCGACCAGACCGAGGTTGTCATAGTGGCCGCCGTCGGTGACGTAGATCCACTTGTGCCCGACCGGGTTCCGCCCGACGGCCTCGCGCCAGAGCAGGACCAGATTGGGCTGCCAGATCCGCCAGCGCAGCGCGGCGGCGACCGACGAGCCACGGCCCGGCCGGTCCCCCGCCAGCTTGCTGCTGTGCTGCCGGTACACCTTCTCCCAGGCGGCAAGCTGGCTGCTCAGCCACCACCTGGCCACCGGTCCGCGCAGCTCGAGCATGCCGAGCGCAGCGGCCCACGCACTTCTGCCGCTCGCGCGGTCGGCCGCCTCAGCTCGGTCAGAGATGAGCTTGACCAGGGCCGGCCGCGGTAGCCAGACGCCGAGCCTGATGTTGACAGCAGCGAGCAGCAGCCGGTGGGCGGCAGACGTCGCCTTGCCCATCAGCGGCGAGATGGCCGCGCCGCTGTCGGCGACGATGTCGAACAGCGTCATCCGGTCGGCTCCGAGCAGTATCTCGTAGGCAGCCGTGCACACCAGCTCGTCCCCGCTGCCCACGTTCGGGAAGTGCAGGCCCGTGGACGATGGCGTGAACATCCATGCCACGGCGCCGCGACCGGGCGGGACGCCGCGCTGCAGCGGCCGGGCTCCCGGCCGGGCCGACCTGACCGTCCCCGAGTTCAGGTTCGCCGCCGCGCAGACAGTGAGCGCCGGAGTGGCGTGCCGCAGCTGCGACAACCGCGTGGCGGAGACCGCGCCATCGGCGTAGCCGCTGGCCAGGCGATCCCGGTAGAAGTCATGCATGGACGTCCGGTTGACGTCGAGCGCGACGTGCAGTGCCGCGAAGATCGCGGCGGCAACGGCCAGGTGCCAGTGCTGGAAGCCCGGGCGGGTGGATACGCCGAGTGCGTAGACACCCCAGGCGATGAGCCCGATGACGATCAGGGCGCTGCCCAGCCAGGGCAGGACCAGGCGGCCGGCCCGGGCCAGCCACGGGCGGATGACGCCCTGCCCGCCCTTGCCGAGCCGGCTCCAGTACGCCGAGACGTTGCCGGCGGCTCCCTTGGCGATCGTGGCGAGTCCGACGGCGTACAGGGACAAGGTGGCTGCGGTGTCGCCGATATTCGGCGCGCCGCCCATGTTGGTGGCGACCCAGTGCACGTTCCATGCCGAGGCGAACAGGGCAGGCCCGCCGATGAGCAGAAGCGCCGTGGCGGCGGCCGGGCCGAGCAGCATGGTGGTCCAGAGTGCCAGCCTGTCCCCTACGGTGCCAGCTGACCCAGGCAGTATGCGGCGCGCCAGGGGCAGCCTGCTGGCGGCGAAGAGGAGGACGGCGGCGATCCCGAGGCCGGCCGGCGTCCAGATCTGCAGCGGCGTGATCGTCAGCTGAGGTTCAAGCCCGCCGTCCTGCGCGGACCAGTGCACCCCGCCGGTGGCCCTCAGCAGCCAGCCGTCCAGGCTGAGCAGCAGATACGACAGGCTGGTCACCAGCAGCAGGTTGCCGACCGCGCCCCAGATCAGCGACAGGATGCCGTGCAGGCCCTGGGCGGCGTTGGGAACCAGGTAATGCGTGTGGTCGCGCAGTCTGCTCTCTTCGGCGGAGCCGGGCCGGAACGCCTTCTGGTAGGCGGCCCGGTACCCGGGCTGCTGCGCAGAAGACACAGCGGCGTCGGCGGCGCTCCCGTCCGGGGCGCCGTCGCCGTCGGCGCTCCCGTCCGGGGCGCCGTCGGCTGGGTGCCGGGAGCCTGGCTGCTGCACGGCTGACTGAGCCTGAAGCGCCCAGGCCGCCGCGATGTAGGAGCCTCCCGACACCGCAGTCACCAGGTCAACCCGGCGCATGCCGCCGGCGGCCAGGGCCTGCATGGCTCCCAGACAGTAGGTAGCTGACCTGATCCCGCCGCCGGAGCAGCAGACGGCGGTGTCTGCCAGATGCCTGCTGGCCGCGGCCGGCAGTTCGCTCACGGTCACCTCCGCGATGTGTCGCGGCTAGCGGGAGGGTAGCTACGGTCCCCATTACTCGCTGTTACTAGCGGAGCGCCTTCCGCCATCCTGGCAACTACCAGTCGCGATGTCCACGACGCGAGACGGGACGGCCTGGCCAGCTGTCGCCGCCGCGCTGGTCCTGCTCCCGACCGGTTTCGGCGTGTTCGCGTCCCGCTACGGCAAGTTCGTGGTGTGGGAGGACTGATCGACGATCTCCGGCTGCTCGGGAACGAGCAGATCCTCGACCTGGGATGCGGCCGCGGGGCCGTGCAGCGGTCCGGCGCCGCAGCCTCGGCTGGCGGATGTGGTGGTCGGCCGCTGGCTGCGCACCTGCGTGGTGTCGGCTACCAAGCCATCCGGTGTCCTGGTCGAGGCGGGCGCGGGCGGCACCGCCTCGTAGCGGAATCTCGCCGGCCGGGCTCGCCCGCGACCAGCTCGACCTCGAATCCGTCGGTGCTCGCGAGGTACGCGGCGTAGGTATCAGGGCCGCCCGCATGCGGATACCGCTCAGGGAACATCGGCGTCCAGCCGTGCTCTGCCGCCAGCCCGGACAGGGCGTCGACGCGCGCGCGGTCGCCTGCGTGAAACGCGAGATGGTTCAGCCCGGGGCGCGTGCGGTCATGAACGGCTGCGGTCATGGCGGGTGACTGCTCCACGACGATGTACGTCGCGCCTCGCTTCCAGCTGCGCCCGTCCGGCCAGTCCTGGAACTCGGCGTAGCCAAGCTCGCCGAGCAGCCAGCCCCACTCCGCTGCTGCCCTGGCCAGGTCAGGCTCCCGCAGCTCGACGTGGTGCAAGGTGCCAGGGCCGGGCGACCTGTTCACGCCCGGGCAGCCGAGAGGATCATCACGGCCCGGTCAGCTGCCGCCCTGACCCTGGGCACCGGGTCATCCTTCAGCGCGACTACGGCGGCGAGCGCGTCGCCGACCTGATGGCGGGCAATAACCTTGGCCGCCATTTCCCTGACCCGCCATGCATCGTCCATGGTCGCCGCGATGATCGCCGGCGTGGCGTGGTCAGCCCAGATGGGCAGCAGGCCGCGCGCCGCCCATACCCGGGGCCAGTAGCCGCCCCGGCCGCCCTCCCTGCCGCTCAGGACAGTCTGCGCGGCCGGCCCGCCCAGGGCGATGATGAGCCCGTCATCGGTCTCTGCTCCCTCGAGCAAGCCGATGCAGCCGGTGACGACGGCAGCGCGTCCGCGCCGTTCGCACTCGGCTGTCACGCTCTGGAGGGGTGTCATTCCCCACGTGGCCGGCACTCGTCCAGCATGTCAGGTAAATACGCTTGCGGACGGCTTGAGCCGGTGATCGGATCGGACCGTGCCCGGCTACCTCACACCGTCAAGTGCCGGGCTGGATCGCCAGGCCAGCGGCACAGCCGAGGCCGGCTACCGGCTGTTATGACCGTGAACGTCGGGTCCCGCCGGGTCCTGGAGAAGACCGGGCCGTCGCTGGTGCGCACGTTCTTCGTGTGCTGGCCGGAGTACCCCGAGGGCGCCGAGCACGGCGACCTCGAGTACGCGATCAGCCGGCGGGACTGGCTGCGGCAGGCCTGAGGCTTACCAGCCGAGGTCGCGCAGGCGGTCGTCGGTGATGCCGAAGTGATGCGCCACCTCGTGGACGACGGTCTTGCGTACCTGCTCCTCGACTTCGAACTCCGACCAGCAGGTCGCGCAGATCGCCTGGCGGTAGATGGTGATGCGGTCGGGAAGCACCCCCGCGTACTGGGTGCTCCTGCTGGTGAGAGGCACTCCCTCGTACAGGCCGAGCAGGCCGGGCGGACCCTGGCCGTGTTCCACCATCACGGCGACGTTGCGCATCAGCCGGCCGAGCTCGTCGGGCAGCCCGTCCAGCGCCGTGACGACCATGTCCTCGAATCGCTCAGGGCTGATGTCGATCACGGATCCATTGTGGACGATCGCCCGGCCGCTAGCCTCGGTTGCTGGTCGCGATCTGCACGTAGTTCGTGAAGGTCACAGGTCCGCTCGCCAGCTCGGGCTGGTACACCGCCTCGAACCTGCGCACGGCGTCGGCGTCGTGACGGTGACGATCGAGCCCGATGGTGCCGACGCGTCGGTGCTGACCATCGAGCACGCGCTGCTGCCGTCTGGCCTGTCTGATCAGCACGCGCACGGCTGGACACTGATCGCCGAGCAGCTCGCGCAAGCGGTTTCCCGGCCGGCCTAGCGCAAGCGCGAGGGACGGGTCCCGGCCAGCTCGCCGGCCTGCTGCCATCCCGCCCTGAGCGGCTTGCGGAGCACGACCCGGTCGCGCGGACGGTAGGCCGGCGAGCCCGCCGCGGCTCCCCAGTAGGTGACCGTGATCGAGGTCATGCCGCCCGGCTCGACCGGGGCGACGTCGAAAGAGGCGAAGCCGAACGGCGTCTTCTGGTCGCGATAGGCAGACCAGATCGCCGGCTCGGTCTCGATCACCGACCGGCGCTGGACCTGCGGGCTGCCCGTCCCGACGCCGGCGATGACGATGCCCTCGTGCGGATCGTGCCGGCGTCTGGCCGGCGGCTGGTAGGGGTGACCTCCGCCGCCGATGGTCAGGTGTACGGTGCCGTACCTGGTATCGATCTCCGCTGCGCCCCTGCGTCGGCCGGCGGCCCGGCGGACCGGCTCAGGGGTCAGCAGCGAGCTGCCCGGCAGCACGCCCCGCACCGGGTACGACCGCTCAAAATGGTGCTCATGCCCGGACAGGACCAGGTCGACGCCATAGGTGTCGAACAGCGGCAGCCATTGCTGCCTGATCCCTAGGTCGGCGCCGTTGAAATGGGCCGAGGACATGGCCACCTGGTGCATGAACACGACGATCCAGTCGATGTCCTCGTCCTGCCGGGCGGCGGCGAGTTCCCGCTCCAGCCACTGGCGCTGCAGGCCTCCGCTGTAGCCATGGAGGTAAGGGTCGAACCCGAGGGCGCGGTAGCCGGGCGCGTTGTCGCGGCGCAGGCCGCTGAATCCGCCGTCCTGCAGGCAGACGTCGTCGTTATTGAGCGCGAGGACCCGCACCGGCCCGGCCGTGAAGGCGTACCAGTTGCCGCGGAATGCCGGTGTGCCATTGCCGGGCAGGTCGAATCTGGTCAGGTACGACAGGTACCCCTGCGGCCCGTTTCCCGCCTCGTTCTCATGGTTGCCCGGAGTGGGCATCCAGGGCCGGTACCGTGCCGAGCGGGCGATGTTGCCGAAATAGGAGGTCCAGGTCGCGACCGGCTGGTCGCTGGCATTGGCGTAGCACAGGTCGCCATTGAGCAGGTGAAAGAGCGGATCGAGCCGGTCAACAGCGTCCACCACGTAGCGCGCGTTCACCGAGTTCGGCCCGTAGCCCAGGCCAACCGGCCCGGGGACGGACTGGTCGCCGAAGCTAGTGAAACGGAACGGGCCGGACCGGCCGCGCGGCCCGGTCCTGAAGGTGCCCGCCGCGGGCGGCGAGCCGTCATGCAGCACCTCGTAGGCATACTGCGTGCCTGGCTCGAGCGAGCCGATGCTGGCGTGATAGGTGAAGACGGTCTCGCCGGTCAGCGCGTCGGTGTAGACCCGCTCGTCGGCCTGCACCTGGCTGCCGGCGGCTGGCGAGGCAGCCCCCCCGGCCGGCCCCACCCGCAGGCGCGGCCGGGCCACGGCGGCGGGCGCGGCCCAGGAGACAGCGACCTGCGAGGCGGCATCGGCGCCGAACTGGAGGTGTATCTGCTCGGGTGCGGGAGCCCCCGCTGAATCCGGACGATGGACGAGTGGTGCCGCGTTGCGGCCGGTCAGCATGGAGCTAGCCCCCGTAATTAATCGCTTCGAGCGGAATTCGTGCTACTTCTATGATGACGGCAGCGTTTGCCCCGGCGGTTCACCGGGGGTGAACGGCCGCGGTCCGCCCGGTGAAGGCTCGCTGCGCTACTAGGCGGCGAGCGGCGGCACAGCCGCGGAGCGCGTTCTCGACGGGCCGTAGCATCGGGCTAGCGCGCGTCAACGACAGGAGGCTGAATGCCAGCCGGATACCTCGACCGCCGGCCGCTCGGCTCGTCAGCAATCGACGTGTCGGCCCTGTCGCTTGGCTCGTGGCGCACGTACGAGCGGCTCCCGGCCGAGACCGGCATCGCAATCCTGCGCGCTGCCCGCGACGCGGGCATCAGCTTCTTCGACGATGCGCGCTACAACGACGAGACCGGCCAGGCTCCGCTCGCGACGGGCTACTCGGGTCGTCGCCTCGTTCTGCCTGGAACGCGGCATCCTGAGCGGAAAGTACCGTGACCAGCGGGCGGCCGGCCGCGCGGCGGGAACGCTGGACCAGCCGCGGGTCGGCGATCGCAGCCGTCGGCGAACTGGCCGGCCTGGCTGACCGGCTGGAGACGAGCCCGGCCGCGCTGGCACTGGCCTTCCCGCTCGCCAGCCCGGCGGTCGCCAGCGTGCTGTTCGGGGCGACCAGCGCCGAGCAAGTGCGCGCGAACTGCGCGGCCGTGAGCTTGCTTGACCGGATCGGCCAGGCTGACCTGGACGACCTGAGCCGGGTCGGCGCTGCGCCCCGGGCAGGCTGACCACCGGCGGGCTTACCAGAGGTCGCCGCTGGTGAGCACGTAGACGAACGGCACCAGCGGGATGATGCTGAGAATCGCCCAGGCCACCTTCGGACCGGTCGCCAGATCAGAGCGGGTCGCGAGGTCGATCCAGATGAGCACGACCGCGAGCGGGTGGATGAAGCAGACGAGAATCTCGATGAGCTTTTTCACTATTCGCAATCTACTCCGGACGGGAGAGCTGACGGATGTCCGAGGCGGCGACGCGGAAGCAATCAGATGCGGTGAGCGAGGCGGTCGCTCAGGCGCGGGCAGGCTACGCGGCCCGCCGCCCGCTGACATCGGCGCTGCACGCCCGGGCGCAGGCATTCCTGCCCGGCGGCAATACCAGGTCGGTGCTGTATCACCGGCCATTCCCGCTGCGGATCGCGCGGGCCTGGGATGCCGTACTCGACGACGTCGACGGCCATCAGTACGTCGACCTCCTCGGCGAGTACTCCGCCGGGCTCTACGGGCACTCGAACCCGGTCGTCATCGAGGCGATGGTCAGCGCGCTGCGCGAGGGAGTCAGCCGGGGTGCGCATACCAGGTACGAGGTCGACCTCGCCGAGGCGGTCTGCGCGCGGTTCGCTTCGATCGAGCGCGTCCGGTTCACCAACTCGGGCACCGAGGCCAACCTGATGGCTCTGTCGGCCGCCCGCGCGTTCACCGGCCGGGACCAGGTGCTGGTCTTCCGCGGCGGATACCACGGCGGGCTGCTGAGCTTCACGGCCGGGCGGTCGCCGGTGAACGCGCCGTATGACGTGCTGCTGGCCGAGTACAACGACGCGCCAGCGGCGAGGGAGCTGCTGCGCGGACAGGCCGGCACCGTCGCGTGCGTCCTCGTGGAGCCGATGCTCGGCTCCGGCGGCTGCATTCCCGGGGAGCGCGAGTTCCTGTCGGCGCTGCGTGAGACGACGCGGCAGATCGGTGCCCTGCTGATCTTCGATGAGGTGATGACCTCCCGGACCGGCTCAGGCGGCCTGCAGGGGCAGCTCGGGATCACGCCCGACCTGACCACGCTGGGCAAGTACATCGGCGGCGGTTCCTCGTTCGGTGCCTTCGGCGGCCGCGCCGACGTGATGAGCCTCTTCGACCCGGCCAGACCGGAGGCGCTGCCGCATGCCGGCACCTTCAACAACAACGTCGCGTCCATGGCGGCGGGCCACGCCGGGCTCACGAAGGTCTACCCGCCCGAGGTCGCCGAGCGGCACACCGCCCGGGGTGACGAGCTGCGCGAGGAACTGACGCGCACCTTCCGCGCCGCCGGCGCCCCGTTCCAGGCCACCGGGGTCGGCAGCATCCTCGCGGTCCACGCGACCACAGCTCAGATCCGCAGCCGCAGTGACCTGAGCTCGAGCGACCCGCGGCTGCTCGAGCTGCTCTTCCTCGACCTGCTCGAGCACGGATATTACATCGCGCCGCGCGGCTACCTGGCCCTGAGCCTGGCCCTCACGCCGGACCAGCTCACTGGCTTCGTGCGGGCTGTGGAGCAGATCCTGCGCTCCCGGGCTGAGCTGTGGTCATCGCCGTGATCCGGAACACCGAGCCCGTACCCGCAGCGCCGCCCGCGCTGGGCTCACTCCGGCAGGGCCGAAGGCCCCGCGTGCGATCCCGGAATGGCGTACCCGGTGAACAAGCCGCACGCTCGGAAGCCGAGGCGCTGGTAGACGCGCTCGCCGTCGGCCGAGGCCTGCAGGACGGCGACGGCGTAGCCGTCGTCGCGGGCGGCCCGCAGCGCGGCGAGAGTGACGGCACTGCCGAAGCCGCGACGCCGGTAAGCGGCCAGAGTCGCCTCGGCTGTCGTGGCGCTCAGCACCGCGCTGGTGTGCGGGCGGCCGCCCGCGTAGGGGGCCACCCTCGATCCAGGCGTACAGGTGGTGACCTGCCTGCCCGAACGGGCGGAACCGCTGATAGCGGAAGCCGGCCGTCTCCAGCGGTACCCGGAGCACGGTGTCGAGCAGGTAGTCCTCGCCGTCCCGGACCTCGCCTGAGGGCAGGCCGGGTCCGGCTGGCCCCTCGACGAGGACGCAGCGCCCGTCGGGCAGGAACGGCACGAAGGTGATCCGCCGCACCTGATCGGCCGGCGGGTCGGAACGGATCAGGTCCAGCGCCACGTGGACACGCCGCCCGGCTGGTCCTCCACTGTCACCCCGACGCTGGCCAGCTGGTCGCGGATCTGGTCGGACCTGGCGAAGTCTCTGGCAGCTCGGGCGGCGTTCCGCTCGGCGACGAGCGTTTCCACCTCCTCGTCGGTGATCGCGACATCGCTGCGCTTGAGATCGAGGTCGGCGGGCGACAGATCGGCGACTCCGATGGCGAGCACAGCGTCGAACTCGCGCGCGACGGCGGTGAGTTCACCGTCGGTGAGGCGGTCGTCCCGCGACGCCGCGACGACCGCGGCGACGGCCCTGGGCGTGTTCAGGTCATCGCTGATCGCCCGGTCGAACGCTTCGAGGTGCTCGGCCGCCGCGGAGCCGAGCCGCTCGGCCGGCTCCGACCTGGCTGCCGCGAAGCGGTCGAGCAGCCGCCGGAGGCCAGCCCGCGCGCTGTCCATCGCTTCCCAGCTGAACTCGGTCTGGCTGCGGTAGTGCGCCTGAAGCAGCAGGTACCGGTAGACCAGCGGGTGGTAGCCGCGGTCGATCAGGTCCGTGACCAGGACGCCGCCGCCGGTCGACTTGGAGATCTTCGCTCCGCGCAGATTGATGAACTCGCCGTGCAGCCACCACCTGACCCACGGCTGGCCATCGGCGAGATATGCCTCGCTCTGCGCGATCTCGTTGGTGTGGTGCACCGGGATGTGGTCCACGCCGCCGGTGTGGATGTCGAAGTGCCTGCCGAGGTACTCGATCGACATCACCGAGCACTCCAGGTGCCAGCCAGGCGCTCCCCTGCCCCACGGGGAGTCCCACTCCATCTGGCGGTTCTCGCCGGGCGCTGACGTACGCCAGACCGCGAAGTCACTGTGGCTCCGCTTGCCCTCCACGACCTCCACGCGCGCGCCAGCCTGCTGGCCGGCCAGGTCAAGCCGGGCCAGCTTGCCGTAGTCGCTGTCCTTCGAGGTGTCGAAATACAAGCCGGACGGAAGCCGGTAGCACCAGCTGCCCGCATCGAGTACCTCGGCGAACCTGATCATCTCGGGGATATGGTCGGTCGCCTTGCACCAGACGTCGGGCTCGATGATTTGCAGCCGCTCGAGGTCGGCCTTGAAGTCCCTGGTGTACTGCCCGGCGATCTCCCACGCGTTCCGGTGCTCGCGGCGGGCCGCCACCTCCAGCTTGTCGTCGCCCTCGTCGGCGTCGGAGGTGAGGTGCCCGACGTCGGTGATGTTGATGACGTGACGGACGCGGAAGCCCTTCCAGTCCAGAGCCCGTTTCAGCGTGTCGGCGAAGACGTAGGCGCGCATGTTGCCGATGTGCTGGTCCGCATAGACCGTTGGCCCGCACGAATACATCCCGACCGCAGGCGGGTTGGCCGGCACGAAGTCGGCGACCTCGCGGGTCAGGGTGTTGAACAGCCGCATCGGGATTCCGGCAGTGCTCGTAGTCACGGGGCTGGTCGTCACGTAGCCTCACGATACCGGTCGCGCGTTCGCGGCTGCGCGCTCTGGCCACGGCCGGAACGCTAGCTCCTCGTCGTGGACGAGACCATCATGGTGAGCATGTCGTCGCAGTCGCTTGCCGGTCAGGTAGCTGTCATCACCGGCGCCAGCCGCGGGATCGGTCGGGAGGTGGCGATTCACCTGTCCGGTCTAGGTGCTGCCGTGGCCGGGATCGCGCGGCAGAGTGACGACCTGACCAGCCTGGGCGATGAGGCGAGGCCTGGATGGTCTGCCGATCCCAGCGCGTGGTAGCAGGCGGTAGCCGTCGACCTTCCCGGGTTCGCCCGGACGCCGATGACCGAGATGCTGGCGTGGAGTGAGCAGGGCCGCACGTGGCTGCCTGGGTTCGGTCCAAGGGCCGAGCAGCGAGGGGGCGACGGCGTTCCGCCGCCGAGCTCGTGGAGGCGATAGCCAGCGGCGCCGCGGATGAGCTGACCGGCCGAGTGCTGTGGGCCGGAGACGATCTCGATGCCCTGGCGAGCCGGTGCCGGGCCGATCCCGACTACCGCCGGCTGCGCCTCATCCTTGACTGAGGGCCGGGCTGGCGGCCTGGAGGCCCCGGGCGGGATGCCGGGCCGCGGGCATACGGTGTTGCCGTGCCGATGAAGCTCGCGCTGGTGGTCAGGACCGATCTCGACATGGGCCGCGGCAAGATCGCCGCCCAGGTCGCGCATGCCGCGGTCGCCGGGACACTGGCCAGTCTCGGCGGAGCGGTCTTCTACCGGTGGCTGGATGACGGGCAGCCGAAGGTCGTACTCAAGGCGACCTCGGCAGAGCATCTGGAGGACATCGTGCGGCGGGCACGGCTAGCGGGACTACCGGTCGAGCTTGTCCATGACGCGGGCCGCACCCAGGTGACGGCGGGCACCTTGACCTGCTGCGCCATCGGCCCGGCCGAGGCGGAGCAGATCGACGCGGTGACAGCGAGCCTGGCCCTGCTGTGATGTTGTCGGCCGCTAGCGGTCACGCCGGGCTGTGAGTGAAGCCGAGCGTGACCATCCCGGCCTTCTCCGAGGACCTGGCGAAGCTGAGCGCCTCCCGCGCCAAGGGCAGCCATGGCTCGTCGCTGCACGGGTCCAGGCTCAGCCACTCCCGCATGGGTTTCCCCTTGTTCGCGTCGAACCGCTCGCCGTGGCCGGCCTCGATCAGGACGTTGACTCGTTCCTCGGGGAGCTTGAGCACAAGCTGGCCCCGTACCAACATCGTGAAGATCTTCCCGTTGAACCGGACAGCTGACCGCCCGAACCTAGTCCGACCGGGGGCCGCGTGCGGCCCGCCGCGTCAGCTGCCGCCGGGGACGAAGGCGCCGGGGGACGAAGGCGCCGGACGGCATCCCGGCCGCGACGTAGCTGCCGTAGCGCTCCTGCCACGACTCGGCGGTCTCGTGTGCCCGGTCATGATGGCACGGTGCGCGTCGGCCGCCTTCGCCAGCGGGAACGTCTCTGCGATGAACACGCGGAGTCTCCCCTCCCCTGGTCAGCTAGGTTCGCGAGGTCAACCCTGGCCGCCATCCTGAGCCCGGTGCCCGGGTCGGCGCCTGGTGCCGCCGCCGAGCGCCTTGATCCCGGCCTGGCCAGCGCGCCCGAACGCCGCGATCCTGGCCTTGTCCGCGACGAGCTCGAGCGAGACGTCGACGGCCTCGTCGGTGCCGACCGGGTCAAGGGCCGCGTCGACGCCACCGGTAGCAAGCTCCCTGACGCGCTCGGCGAGCCCGGGCCCGTACGCGACCGGCACGGCGCCCAGCTCGCGGAGGAACTCATGCCTGGCCGGGCTGGCCGTCGCGATCACGGTCGCGCCGCGGGCGACGGCCAGCTGCACCGCCATGATGCCCACTCCCCCGGCGCCACCGTGGATGAGGACCGTTTCGCCGTCGCTGACGCCGGTTGCGACCAGCCCGTGCCAGGCGGTTGCCCCGGTCAGCACGAGCCCGGAGGCCGGGGGTGGCCTGCGTGATGACCCCGGCCGCCTCGGAACCAAGCCGCATCGGCAGGCTGGCCGGGGCACGGCCGGAGGCTCCTGAATAGACCTTGTAGTCCACCGGGCTGACGGCCGCGGCCCTGACCTCCATCCGCGCTTCACCGGGCCCGGGCTCGCCGGCCGGCTCGTCGATCACGGACAGTACTTCCGGGCCGCCGTGCTCGGCTGCGATCACGACTGATGCCATGCCAGCCCGCAACCACCTTCAGCCGTCACGCAATCCTCGTCGCCGGTCGCCTGCCGCAAAGCGCCGCGTTTTCCGTGGTGGCGTTCGTCCCGGCCTTCCGTCGTTGTCGGTACCCAGGCGTAGCGTGCTAGGAGCAGAAGGCAGAGAGTCGAGAAGGCGAAGGACCAGAGTCCGAGAAGGACGCAGAGCCCGCTTAGGGCAGCGAGTCCGAGAAGGACAGCGAGTCCGAAGGAGAGGCAGGCACTGTGAGCGCGACGCAGACTGTGACCGGGGAGCGAGCCGATCTGCTGGCTTCCCTGGCCAAGCAGCGGCATTTCATGCGGTACCCGACCCGTGGCCTGACCGACGAGCAAGCGGCGAAGCGGACGACGGTGAGCGAGCTGTGCCTGGGCGGTCTGATCAAGCATGTCGCCGTGACCGAGCGCCAGTGGGCCAGGTTCATCGTCGAGGGGCCGTCCGTCATGTCGTTCGACCCGGCAACGATGGCGGACACCTGGGCGCACGCGTTCCAGATGGCCGACGGCGAGACCCTGGCCAGCCTGCTCGAGCAGTACGAGCAGATCGCGAGCCAGACCGACGAGCTGGTGCGCACCCTGCCGGACCTGGACGCGGCGCATCCGCTGCCGGTGGCGCCCTGGTTCGAGGCCGGCGCGTCCTGGTCGGCCAGGCGGGTTCTGCTGCACATCATCGCGGAGACCTCGCAGCACGCGGGGCACGCCGACATCATCAGGGAGGCCCTGG
>Ga0307374_10007034_pt1 | contig 17340 bp, 13 predicted proteins | sample OX3MG_FD_202532 | JGI IMG/M metagenome (GOLD analysis project Ga0307374, IMG submission 202532) | Soil microbial communities from Risofladan, Vaasa, Finland - OX-3 | ecosystem: Environmental > Terrestrial > Soil > Coastal area > Acid sulfate soil | place: Finland: Risofladan, Vaasa | collected... | reverse complement strand
TCCTTTGCGTCTATTCCAGCAGATTGGCGAGATAGCGGCCGTAATCGTTCTTGCTGAAGCGGCCGGCCTCGGCCAGCAGGCGCTCGCGGTCGATATAGCCCATATGGTAGGCGACTTCCTCGACGCACGCGATCTTCAGCCCCTGCCGCATCTCGACGGTGCGGACATATTCGCCGGCCTCCAGCAGATCCTCGTGGGTGCCGGTGTCGAACCAGGCATAGCCGCGCCCCAGCCGGGCGACCTGCAGCTGCCCGCGCTCCAGGTAGACATTGTTGAGATCGGTGATCTCGAGTTCGCCGCGCGCCGACGGCTTGAGGTGCGCCGCGATGTCGACCACCGCATTGTCGTAGAAATAGAGCCCGGTGACGGCCCATTGCGAGCGCGGCTGGCGCGGTTTCTCCTCGATCGCGACGGCCTTGCCGGTAGCGTCGAACGCGACGACGCCATAGGCCTGCGGATTGCGCACCTGATAGGCGAAGACGGTGGCACCGGGGCGCGGCCGGGCGGCCTCCTGCAGGATTTCCGGCAGCCCGTGGCCATAGAAGATGTTGTCGCCGAGAACCAGTGCGACGGCACCGTCGCCCACAAAATCGCGGCCGATGATAAAGGCCTGCGCCAGCCCCTCGGGGCGCGGCTGCTCGGCGTAGGCCAGCGCGATGCCCCAGCGGCTGCCATCGCCCAACAGCGCCTCGAAGCGGGCCCGCTCGGCGGGCGTCGTGATGATCAGGATGTCGCGGATCCCCGCCAGCATCAGCGTCGTCAGCGGGTAGTAGATCATCGGCTTGTCATAGACCGGCAGCAGCTGCTTGCTGACCACCAGCGTCGCCGGGTAGAGCCGCGTGCCGGAGCCGCCGGCGAGGATGATCCCTTTCATCGCCTCCTCCGATCCCGCGCTGGTCATCCGCCGGCGGGCGCCGCGGCGGTGCCGAGCCGCGTGCCGCGATAGCGCGTTGACCAGATCGGCTCCCACCACCAGCGGTTGTCGAGATACCAGGCGACCGTCTTGCGCAGCCCGCTGGCGACGCTTTCGCGCGGTTGCCAGCCGAGTTCGCGGCGGATCTTGGTGGCGTCAATCGCATAGCGCCGGTCGTGGCCCGGCCGGTCGGCGACAAAGGTGATGAGCCGCGCGTGCGGCTGATACGGCGAATTTGGCAGCAGCTCGTCGAGCAGCGCGCAGATCGCGGTGACGATGGCGAGATTGGTGCGCTCGCCGTCGCCGCCGATATTGTAGCTCTCGCCCGGCCGGCCCTGCGTCAAGACGGTATGCAGCGCACGGGCATGATCCTCGACATGGAGCCAGTCGCGGACATTGTCGCCCTTCCCGTAGACCGGGATCTCCTCGCCGTGCAGCGCCTTGAGGATGGCGAGCGGGATCAGCTTTTCCGGGAAATGATAGGGACCGTAATTGTTGGAGCAGTTGCTCAAGACGGTCGGCAGCCCGAAGGTCTCGTGCCAGGCCCGCACCAGATGGTCGGAGGCCGCCTTCGAGGCCGCATAGGGCGAATTGGGCTCGTAGCGGCTCAGTTCGGTGAACCTGCCGTCGGCCCCGAGCGAACCAAACACCTCGTCGGTCGAGACATGGTGGAAGCGGAAGCGCGCGGCCTGCGCGGGCGGCAGCCGGCGCCAATAATCGAGTGCCGCCTCCAGCAGCGCATAGGTCCCCGCGATGTTGGTCGTGATGAATTCGCCGGGACCGTCGATCGATCGGTCGACATGCGATTCCGCCGCCAGGTGCAGCACCGCATCGGGCGCGAACGACGCAAACAGCGCCGCCAGCGCCGGCCGGTCGCAGATGTCGGCGCGGTGAAAGCGGTAGCGCGGGCTCTCTTCGATGTCGCGCAGCGAGGCGAGATTGGCGGCGTAGGTCAGCTTGTCGACGTTGAGCACCGCGGCGCCCAGTTCGCCGACCAACAGGCGGCACACCGCCGAGCCGATGAACCCGGCGCCACCGGTCACCAATACCTTCATCGCTGTGCTCAACGTCCACTCGATGCGAAAGCGGATCGCAAACCGCCAGTCGTCCCGCCGCAGGGTCTAGCGTCCCCGCCCGGCAAATTCAAGCGTGCCGCCGCCAATGCCACGCCAATGCCGGTCGGCCGCTTGCCGGCGACACCCCGGCGTGTATAGTCCGAACCCGAATTTTGATGCGCCCTTCCGCGACATGATCCGATTGCCGACCAACGCCATCCCGGCGGCCGAATTCCTCGTGCGCCATCTGTATCGGCCGATCGAGGTCACGGCGGGGTCGCGATATTTTGCGGTTGTCGAAACCGAACATGGCACTTTCGGCGACAACTGGTTCTGGAACGACGACAACGCCAAGGTTCTGGAATTCATGTCGCGGCCGGAGGTCTGGCGGCGCTTCCCGCAGGAGACCTCCGAAATCCTGCGGTTCGTGCGCTCGATGTGCCACGGGCCGTTCATCTTCCGGCGCGTCAGCACGCCGCAGCTCGACCTGATCGGGACCGAGGGAGGGGTCACCACCTACCGCCACTCGCTGATGCAGCTCAGATACGATCTGGCGCAAGGCGCCGTCGTCGCCGGCGTCCGGTTTCACGATGAACGCAACGCCGATGCCCTGATGCTGCACGGCAACTACGTCGCTTTCACCTATCGCGGCCGCCGCTTCAAGGAGCCGGTGGGCCGCGACGGCAGCGGCGGGCATGCCGAACGGGACGGCCACCGGCTGCGCCTGCGGCATGCGAGCGAACTGCAGTGCAACGCCGGCTGGCAGCGGCAGCGGCGGCGGCTCGGCGAGATCGCCTACACCTATACGTTCGATGCGATGTCGATGCTGTTCGAGGTCGAGGCGGTGCTCGATCTCGATCCCGGCATCGCCGTCAGCGACGTGGTGCTGACGATCGGCCACGGCGGCCTCGCCTACTGCTTTTTCAACAACATCGTCACCGACGCGAGCGCGGTGCCGTTGTTCAGCGCCGGCAAGCCGGGGATGCGGTCGCTCAACGCGGCCGGCGCCTCCTACTATGCGATCCGCCAAGGCCACATCTCGGGAGATTCGCTGGCCGTCCATTCGATCCCGCGCGGACCGCAGCCGCTCGCCGGGTTCGAAGCCGCGGTGGAAATCCAGGGGCGGCTCGATCGGATCGTCGCGCGCTACGAATTCCCCGGCCCCCATCGCGGCGGGCGGCTTGTCGCCGCCGAGCACAAGCTGATCACCGCCGGCGGATTTTACGACCGCGTCGCCGATTACGCGGCCTTTATCAAACGCGAATCCGCCGCCAGCGCCGAACCACGCGCCGCCTACGACTTCAGCATTTCCTACGATTACGGCGTCACCCTCAACGCCTTTGCCAAATGTTTTGCCGTCGCCAGCGCCGGAGATGTCGATACGCCGTTCCCGCCGGAGGAATTGCGGTCGATCGTCGACCAGATTATGACGCATTATTTCGAGCTTTATGTCGACCGGCACGCCGCTCAGCCGAACGCGATCTTTTCGCGCGAGCTTGCCTTCGTCATTCTCGGGATTGCCACGATGTATCGGGCCACCGGCGGCGAGGATTATCGTCGCCGGCTGGTGCGGCTGTGCGAGGTGCTGCTCGATTTCGAAGTGCGGTTCGACGACCACACCGGCACGCCCGCCTCGGCCTTCCTGATGCGCAAGGACAGTCCGCGCGCGCCCTATGTCGACTGCCACAGCGCCGTGCTGCTGGCGCTGACGCAAGCGGCCCGATATGTCGCCGATCCGCGGCTGCCGGCGGCAATCGCGGCCGGGCTGCGCAGCTACGGGCTGGAGACCTGCCGGTTTGCCGGCGGCCTGCTCGATACGGTCCAAACGCTGATGATCGACGAGCACGGCACCTACCGCACCGAGAATGCCTTCTGGAACTTCAAGGCCGGATTGACCTTGCGATTTTTTCTGGCGTTGCGCGAAGCGGCGGATCCGCGGTTGCGGGCGATCGCCGAGCGCAATCGGGAGCGGATCGAACTGATCGAGGCGGTCATCCGGCGCCAGTTGGAGAATTCGGTTACCGAGCACGACGACGGCATCGAGTTGCGCTGTTCCGTGTTGTCGGCCGAGACCAACTCCGAATCGCAGCCCTGGGCGATGCTGGGGTTGTTGGGTCACCCGTACGCTTGAGCGGATGTCGAGGATGCTGACCGGGCCGGGAGGATGGTTCGACCGGGCATTTGGCCGTCCCGGCGCTGCCGCCGGCGTATCGCGCAATGCGGCGATCTGGGCCTACCGTCTGCTGCTGGGACGCGAGCCCGAAAGCGAGAGCGTCATCAGGGCGGCGGTGCTTTTGCCGTCGCGGAACGATCTCGTCCGCTCTGTCGTGGCGAGCCCGGAGTTCCAGGCGCGCGGGCTGGTCGGCGCGCGGCGCATGGACGAGTTTGCCGCCCCGCTCGATGTCGAGTGGCGGGTCGACCCGGCAACGCTGCAGGAATTGTTGGCCTACGTGTCGGCGACCTGGACCGAGCTCGGCAGGGAGCGTCCGCATTGGTCGGTCCTCGCCGGGCCCGAATACCTGCCGGATGCGGCCGCTTCGCGCGAAAGCGAGTTTTACGACAGCGGCCTCTGGGATCTGCGCATGCTGCTCGCCACCCTGGCGCGGGTCGGACGCGAGCCGGGGCAATTCCCGGTCCTGTTTGAGTTCGGCTGTGGCCTCGGCCGCGTCACCTGGCATCTCGGCGGCGCCTTCGAACGGGTGATCGGCGCCGACATTTCCGTCCATCACCTCGAGTTGGCGAGGCAGGCGCTGCAAGCGCGCGGCATCGCCAATGTCGAACTGAGGCAAGCGACGCTCGCGGATTTTGGCATGTCGCAGCCGTATGATCTGTGGTTCAGCCGCATCGTGCTGCAGCACAACCCGCCGCCGGTCATCGCCGCTATCATCGAGCGCGCGCTGAGGATGCTGCGGCCGCAGGGGCTGGCCGTCTTCCAGGTGCCGGTCTATCTCGAAGGCTACCGCTTCAAGCTCGACGAATACCGCCGAGATCGCGCCTCCTTCGGCCCGTTCGAAATGCATGCGCTGCCGCAGCCGACGATTCTCGACATCGCGCGCGCCGCCGCCTGCACCCTCCTCGAAGTCCGTGAGGACGGCGCGGCCGGCGATCCCTGGATCTCGCAGGTCTTCACCTTTCAGAAGAGGTGATCCCGGGTTTCATTCGGCGTGCAGGCGACCGGCAGATGCTCGACAACCGGACCGGCCGGCGTTAAGACTTTGGCTTCCGAATCGGCCATTTTCGCTCAGCGGCGCCTCTCAGTGATCCTGCTTACCATGGGCCTGCCCGGCCGTTTCGCGGCGTGGGGCGATGCGGTTGCGGCGCGGCTTGCCGGCCATGCCGCCAGCGAGGTCACGTACGCGACCGGGCCATCGGTGACCGACTTGTTCGGCTATGAGGCGATGCCGTCGACCCTCGGGGAGATCGCGCGCGTCCTGATCGCCCAGCGCGGCCGGCATGTCGTCTTCGGCGCGCGCCAGCCCGATGGCCGGCTTTGCGACATGTTGGCGGCCGGCGGCACGCGGTTTGTGATCGTGCTCGACGATCCGCGCAGCGCGGCCGCCGACCTGCTCACCGAGACCGGCGCCGACGCGAAACTGGTGGTGCGGGCGATCGCCAATTGCTGTCCGGCGATGCTGCGGTGTCGGGCGCTGCCCGGCGCCCTCGTCATCACGGCGGAGCGTGCGGCCGCCGATCCGGCCGGCTCCGTGGCGGCGATCGCCGAGCATTTCGCAATCGCCGTCGGGCCTCGCGAAATCGGCGCGATCGCACGGCAGCTGGCGAGACCCGGGCCCGGGCGCAAAGGCCGCGAGGCATCGCTGCAGCCGCACCCGCCCGCCGTCCGAAAGATGATCGACGGCGCGCTGCTCGGCTATCATCACCAGTTCAGCGAAGGCCGGCTCCAGGAAATCACCTGGACCCGCGATCTGTTTCTGACGCCGGACGCCGGCCAGACTCCGAACCAACCGATCAGCCTCGCTGGCGGCAGCCGCGCCGTGGTCTACGGGCCCTATATCCAGCTCCCCGCCGGATCGTGGGCCGCCGAAGCGGTTTTCGGGTTCTCGCCGGAGGCGGTCGGCACCACCATCCAGGTGGACGTTTTCGCGGGCGCGCAGCTGGCCTGCGCGACGGTGCAGCCGGAGGCGCCCGGCATCTACAGCGCCGGCCTCAATTTCTCGCTCGGCGAGCCGGGCGAGAAAGGCGTCGAAATCCGGTTTCTCGTCGGCCGCGATAACGCCGCGGGTCAGCTCGCGCTCGGTCACGTCGTCCTGCGGCCTTCGGCCATGCGCCACGCCGGCGATGCGGGCTTGCAGGAGAGCGATTTCACGCGCGTTCTCGCCATCTGACCAGTAGGACACAACATGGATCGGCGCTGCCGGACAGGGCGATGCTGCTGTTTTTGATGGGGCTGCCGGGCGGGTTTGCGCCGTGGTGCGAGACGCTGACGGCCGAGCTGGCGCGCAGCGCAGGGGGGCCGGCCGAGTTGATCCGTGCCGATACGCTCGCAGAAGTGGCGGCCAGCGCCATCGCGACGGGCGCCTCGTGCGCCGTGGTCGCCGCGCGGCATCCGAGCGGGCGGCTGCGCGCCGCACTCGTCGAACACCGCCGCAATTTCATCGTCGCGCTCGACGATCCGCGGCTGGCCCTGCTCGATCTCGTGCTCGGCCAGGCGGTCGGGCTGGCCGACGCGGTGCAGGCACTGGCCAGCAGCTGCGCGGCGCTGATGGACTGCCCGGCGGCGCCGGGGGCGCTGGTTCTGCACGGCGAGCACGACTGGCCGCGACCGGCCGCCACCGCGGCGGCGATCGCGAACCATTGCCAGATCGCGGTTGATGATGCCGCGCTGGCCGGGGCTGTCGCCGCCGCCGCCGCCGCGCCGGCTCGCCTGCCGCATGATTCCGGCGCGTGGTGGGACGGCCTCACGGCGGCCGAACAGGAGACCGTGACCGGCGCCATCGGGCCCTATGTCGAACTTGACGAAAATGGTGAATTGCCCGCGATCACCTGGACCGGCGCGTTGTTCTTCCGTGGCGACCGCCCGAACGAGCGCGCCGCCGGCCCGATCGACATCACCGGGCGGGCGCGCTGTCTGATCGACGGGCCGCATATCATGCTGCCGCCGGGCCTGTGGTCGCTGTCTCTGGCTGCGCGCGTTTCACGCGAGGCCGCCGAGCACGAGTTCTTTGTCGAAGTGTGCACCGACGAGCGGCTGGCGGCCGGCACGATCCGGCCGCAGCGCGAGGGCAGCGCCGGGGTCGCGCTCGATTTTGCGCTGGACGGGGCGAGCGATCACCCGATCGCGATCCGGATCAGCTCGACGCGCGCCGCCTTTGACGGCGCCATCGCGCTGGCCGGCGCGACCTTCCGGCGGGCCGCCGCGCCGGCATAGGCTAAAGATCGTTGTAGATGTCGAACGCCAGGTCGAGGTCGTCGAACACTTTGCCGCGGCCGCGATGCAGGACGAGCGCGCGCGAACAGTAGTCCCTGACGATGTGCGGCACGTGCGAGGCGAGGATCAGGCAGCGGTCGGCGCGCTTCTCGAACAGCTCTTCCTGCGAGCGCTGCTGGAAGCGCTGGTCGCCGACCGAGATGATCTCGTCGATCAGGTAGCAATCGAAATCGATGGCGATCGACAGCGCAAAATTGAGGCGGGCCCGCATCCCGGTCGAATAGGTCCTGACCGGCTCGGCGAGGAATTTTCCCAGCTCGGCAAAATCGTCGACATAGTCGCGCATCAGCTTGAACGGCTTGTCGTAAATGCGGGAGATAAAGCGGATATTGTCGTTGCCGGTCATGCTGCCGCCGACGCCGCCGTTGAGGCCGACCGGCCACGAGACCGACATCGTCCGCTCGATCGTGCCGATGGTCGGCAGCTCGATACCGGCGAGCAATCGGATCAAGGTCGACTTGCCGGCGCCGTTGCGGCCGAGCAACGCCAGCTTCTCTCCGCGCGCCACGGCAAACGAGACCTCGCTCAGCACGCGGTTCCAGCCATGCCCGGTCTCCGAGTGGTAATCCTTGCTGACCGCGGCGGCGGTGATCATCGACGGATGACGGCTGCGCGGGCCGGGCGGGGCTAGGCCGCCGCGTGCTCGCGCACGCTCGCGATCAGCAACCAGGCGATCCCATAGGCCAACAGGCAGGTGACGACCACCGTGAGGAACGATACGAACCGCTTCGGGTAAAGCGGGTAGTCGGCGAGATTGGGCTGCGCGATCGTCTCGAGATAGATCTGCTGGCGCTGCGCCTGCAGCCGCGCGCCTTCGAGCGAGGTAAAGGCCGACGCCAGCTGCTTTTCCGCCAACAGGCGCTGGACGTCGAGGCGCTCGTATTCGCCCAGCGCGGTGGCGACCGAGTCTCCCTCGCCGGTGATCTTCGAGTGTTCCTCCGTGACCAGCCGTTCGAGCGAGGCAATGCGCGTCCGCACCAGCCGGATTTGCGGGCTGCGCGGCGAGTTCCGGATGATTTCGGCGAGGCGCGCCTTGGAACTGGTCAACTGCGCGTTAAGCTGGGCCAGCAACTCGAGGGGACCGATCGCAGCGCTCTTGGGATCAAGCATCTTCTGCTTGACCCGATACGCGGTCAGCTGGCTCTGGATCTTGGCGATGCGCTGTTCGGTGCTGTCGACCTCGCGCTGGAAGATCGCCAGAGAATCATGCCGGGCGCGCGCGTTGAGCGCGTTGACGAGCTGTTCGCTGAAGCTCAGCAGCGCGACGGCGATGCGCCGCGCGTCTGCCGGCCGGAACGCCTCGACCCGCAGCGTGCTGACGCCGCTGGTGCTGTCGATATCGACCGAGACAAAGCGCGAATAGGCGTCATAGAGCGCCTCGAAATCCTTGCGCCAATACCACACCCCGGGAAAGCGGGTCAGCAGATCGCCCTCCGGCCGCCCAAGCAGCGCACGCAAATCATCTGCCCGATCGAGCCGGCGCACCACGTCGCGCGACATCAGGTAGTCATGTACCGCGTAGGTGTCTTCGGAAACTGCCGAATCGGCGGCGCCGCCCAGCATCGCGCTGAGAGCGCTGACCGGACCCTTGGTCGGCCCCCGGACGACGAATTTCGCCTCCGACACGTAAAGGTCGGAGGCGATCCCGAAATAATAGACCCCGGCAATCAGCGTCGGCACCCCGACAATCGCCCAGAACCAGATGTTCAGCGATCCGAAAAACGCCAGGGCCCTGACGGCATGGCGCGGCGCGGCGCCCCCGATGACGGCGGCATCGCGGACCGCGAGGACACGGCGAACGAGATCTACCATTGCGAAACCCGAACTCGCTTGACGGGAAAAGGCGCGCGCATTCGTGTCCGAGACGCCGCATTCCCCCTGCGTCGCCGGCCGCAACTATAACCGCCGCCCCGGCGAAGCGGAACGCGAAAGCGACGCACCCGGCGAGCGGGCTCGCTAGCGCCGGCCGCGCAGCAGTTCGGCGGTGAAGAGAGCGAGATCGCCACCGCGAAACAGATGCCCCGGAATGCCGGCGGCGGCGGCGGCGGCAAGGTCGCTGTCGCGATCGCCGATCAGAAAACTCGCGCGGCGGTCGACCGGCCACGAGGCCATCAGATCCAACAGCATCCCCGGCGCCGGCTTGCGCCAATCGCTCGCCCGGCGATAGGCCGCCACGACGCCCTCGGGGTGGAACGGGCAATAGCGGATGTCGTCGAGGTGGGCGCCGGCCGCGGCAAGCTCCTCGGCGAGGTGGGCATGCACCCGGCGGACCGCCGCTTCGCCGTACAGGCCGCGTGCGACGGCCGACTGATTGGTGACGACAAAAACGAACAGCCCGGCATCGTTGAGCGCCTTGACCGCCGCCCGGGCGCCGTCGATCCAACGGAACCGCGGCACCGAGCCGACATCCCCGTCATCGTGATTGAGGACGCCGTCGCGGTCGAGAAATGCCGCGCCGCGCCGCCGATGCCGCGCAATCTGCGGGCGGGCCGGCGCCAGCGCCCCGGGCGCGGCGATATCGACAAAATAGCCGTCGCAGGCAACGCCGCGCAGGCGGCCGGCGGCGGCGAGGCGCGGCAACAGCGCGCCCGGCCCGTCGAGCGCGGCACGGCGCAGCGCGCAGATCCCGCCGGCGTCGCCGCCCCGCTGCAACGCCTCGACGCCGAGCGCCGCCTGCTCCTGCGCCAGCCGGGCGGCGAGATCGAGCAGGTTGATGTCGAACCACGAATCGCCCCGGAGCAGCAGGAATATCTCGTCGAGCCGGTCGCGGGCCTGCCACAGCGCGCCGCCGGCACCGGACGCTGTCGGCACGACCGCAACGTCGATTTCGAGGCCGAAGCGCGCCTTCAATGGGGTCGCGTCGGCGTATTCGGCAAGCCGGGCAGCAGCGAGTCCGGCGAGCAGCACGATTCGCCGAATGCCGTGACGGCCGAGTTCGAACAACAGCAGGTCGAGGAACGGCGCGCCGGCGACCTGCAGCAGCGGCAGCGGCGTCGCAGCAGGCGGCCCGGCCGCGCCGCGCCCGTCGCACAGCCCGTCGCACAAAATGACAGCTTGGCGGATCATCAGCGGCCACTTGTCGCGCCGCCCGGCGGCTGTCAAGCGCGGCGCACGCCGCCTCCGCGTTTTTCGTGGACAGTGCCGGGACGATTGCCGAGATTGGCGCGGCTCTTACCGCATGCGCAGCGTCGGCGACATAATAAACCCATTGCGACTGCGGCGGACCGCCTCCGCCGCGGCGATGGCGGTGCTGTTTCCGGAAATTGCCGAGGGGCGGGTCGGCGCGCTGGCGGAAGGGCTGCTGCGCGCGCCGCCGCGCGGCCACCTGCCGCCACCCTGTCTCTGCCTGCTGGCGGGCGATGAGGCGGCAGCCGGCGTCGCCGGTCCGCGCAGCAGCCAAGCCGCGCGCGGCTTGGAGCAGCCCTGCTTCCTGGCGCGGGCAGCGGCGGCGCGCGCGGCGCTTGTGGCGGCGCGCGTCGGCGGCGATTGGTGGCATGGCGACCCCGCCGGCGCGCTGCCGTCGGGCGATGATTTTGCCGTCGTCGCCCTGGCGGATGCCGCTGGCGGTGCCCCGCCGGGCGAGGCGAGCGCCGCGGCAATGCTCGCCCGGGCCGCCGCCGAAAACCCGGCCGGGCGGATCGTCATCTTGCTGCCGCAGGCGATCCGGCGGCGGCTGCAGGCGCCGGTCGCCGCCGTCGCGGCGCGCGGCGCCACGGTGATCAGCCGGCCGCTCGATCCGTGGCGGGTGCTGGACCATGCCGGGCGCGTCTACAGCCGGGGCGGCGAGTTGGGCTTTCTCGCCCTCCTCGCCGGGGTTCCAGTCACCGCGTTCGGCGATGCGTTCTACACCGGCTGGGGGGTCAGCGACGACAGTCCCGGCGTCAAGCAGCACGCGTTCCGGCGCACCATCGACGAGATCTTCGCCGCCGCCTGCCTCGTCGCGACGCGCTATCTCGACCCGTTCCGCAACACCAGGGCGAGCTTCGAAGAGACGCTCGCCCTGCTCGCCGGCTGGCGCCGGCTGGACGAGGCCAATCGCGGCATCGCGACGTGCGTCGGGATGTCGTTCTGGAAGCGCCGGCGCATCGCCGATTTCGTGCGCTCGTCGGCCGGCGTCCCGGTCTTCCGGCGCACCACCGCCGGCGCGATTGCCGCGGCGCGGCGCCAGCCGGGGCCGCCGCGCGCCATCGCCGCCTGGGCCTCGCGCCTGCCGCACGGCCTCGCCGCGGCGGCGGCGAAAGCGGGCGTGCCGCTGCTGCGGGTCGAGGACGGGTTCATTCGCTCGGTCGGCCTCGGCTCTGATTTTCTGCCGCCGGCCTCGCTGGTCTGCGATGCTCGCGGCATGTATTTCGACCCGCGCGGCCGCAGCGACTTGGAGGTCCTCCTCGCCGAGACGGTGTTCGATCCGGCGCTGGTCGCGCGGGCGGGGCGCCTCGCCGGGCAACTCGTGGCGCGCGGCATCACCAAATACAATCTCGCCGGCGTGGGTCCGGGCGGCGATCCGGGCGGCGATCCGGGCGGCGATCCGGGCGGCGATCCGGGCGGCGATCCGGGCGGCGATCCGGGCGGCGCGACGCCTGCGGGGCGGCGGCGCATCCTGGTGCCGGGGCAGGTCGAGGACGATCTGTCGATCCGGTTCGGCGGCGGCGCGATCCGCAGCAATCTCGGCCTGCTGGCCGAGGTCCGGGCGGCCAACCCCGAGGCCTTCATCCTCTATAAGCCGCATCCCGACGTTGCCGCCGGGCATCGCAAGGGCGCGGTCCCCGAGGCCGCAGCGCGCCAGTTTGCCGATGCCGTCGTACGCGACCGCTCGACCGCCGCCCTGCTCGGCGTGATCGACGAACTGCATACGATGACCTCGCTCGCCGGGTTCGAGGCTTTGCTGCGGCGCCGGCGCGTCGTTGTCTACGGTCGGCCGTTCTATGCCGGATGGGGGCTGACCGACGACCGGGTGCCGCTCGACCGCCGCCGCCGGCTGACCCTGGAGGAGTTGGTGGCCGGGGTGCTCATTCTCTATCCGCGCTATCTCGACCCGCTGACCCGGCTGCCGTGCGCCCCCGAGATCATCATCGAGCGCATCGACCATCCGGAATTGTGGCGGCCGGGACCGCTGGTGATGATGCGCCGCTGGCAGGGCATGATGGCGCGGCGGCTCGGCGAGATGCGCGGCAGGCTGCGCGCTGCCGGCGTGGCGCCGGCGCGGCGGCTCGGCGAGCGGCCGCGGGCCTGATGCCGGCGCCCTATCGAGCCGTGGTGATCACCGGCGCGTCGAGCGGGCTCGGCGCCGCGCTCGCGCTGTCCTATGCCGGGCCGCAGACCGCGCTCGGCCTCGTCGCGCGCAACCGCGAGCGCCTCGCCCAGACCGCGGCAGCCTGCGAGGCGGCCGGGGCGAGCGTCGCCAGTGCGGCGATCGATGTTGTCGACGGCCCCGGCCTCGCCGCGTGGCTCGAAGAATTCGACCGCGCCCATCCGGTCGAGCTGGTGATCGCCAATGCCGGCATCTCGGCCGGCGTCGAGCCGGACAGCGCCGGCGAGCCGGCCGCGACGACCCTGCGCCAGATCGAGGTCAACCTGCTGGGTGCAATCCATACGATCGCCCCGCTGGTGCCGCTGCTCTGCGCGCGCGGGCGCGGGCGGATCGTCGCGATCGCGTCGATCGCCGCCTTTCGCGGCCTGCCCTACAGCCCCGGATACTCGGCGAGCAAGGCGGGGCTGCGCACCTATGCCGAGGCGCTGCGCCCGCTTGTCGCGCCCCATGGCGTCGGGGTCACGGTGGTCTGCCCGGGATTTTTCGCCTCGCCGATGACCGACCGCTGGGAGGGTCCGACGCCGTTCCTGGCGAGCGGCGACAAGGCCGCCCGGCGGATCAAGCGCGGCATCGACCGCGGCCGGGCGCGCATCGATTTTCCCTGGCCGCTGGTGCTGGGCATGCGCTTCTGCGATCTCGCCCCGGCGCTGATCGGCGACCGGATCATGCGCGGCTTCCGCTTTCACATCCGCGCGGCGTGAGCCGATGACAGCGCTCGGGCTGTTGCATCTGGCCGGCGGCATCGCCCTGGTAGCGGCGGGGTGGCTGATCCCGCGGCGGCTCGCGCGGGCGCGCCGGACGGCAGCGGCGGCATTGCTGCTCGACCTGATGCCGCTGGCGGTCGGCGGCCTGCTGCTGGGCTGTGCGACCGGGCGGCCGCTGTTCGCCGGCTGCGTGATCCTGGCGCTCGGCGCCGGCTTCACGCTGGCCGATTATGCGATGCGGGAGACGCTGCGCGAGCCGGTGGTGTTCTCGGCGATGTCGGAGCTGCCGCAGGTTTTCACGCATCCGCATCTCTACCTGCCGTTTGCCGGGCCGGGTCTGGTGATTGGCGGCGCGGCGGCGGCGATTGTGCTGGCGCTGACGCTGCTCGTCGTCGAGCCGCCGCTGTGGACGCCGCATCCTCTGACGGCGCTCGCCGCCGCGGCATTGCTCGGGCTGGGCGGCCATCTGCTGTCGCGCGAGCCGCTGCTCGGCAGGGCCGCCGGCCGGCTGCGCCGCCTCGCGGCGAGCGGCGAGCCCGATGCCGATGCCGCCGCGCTCGGGCCGTTCGCGATGTTGCTGGTCCAGACCATCGTGGCGCGCGCCGAGCGCCAGCCGCGGCAGCGGGCGTTGGCGGCGCGGCCGATGGGGCGCGCCCCCGCGGCGCCGGGCACGCCGGCCGGGCCGATCGTCCTCGTGCAGTGCGAATCGTTTTTCGACGCGCGCCGCCTCTCGCCGCGCATCCCGCATGAACTGCTGGCGGGGTTCGATGCGGGTCGCGCCGCCGCGTTGTCCGGCCGGCTCGAAGTCCCCGGCTGGGGCGCCAACACGATGCGCTCCGAATTTGCCGTCCTGACCGGCCTCCCGGAAAGCGCGCTCGGCTACGACCGCTTCAACCCGTACCATGCGCTGGCGCGGGTGCCGCTCGAATCGCAGGTCTGGCGGTTGCGCCGGGCCGGCTATCGCACGATCTGCCTGCACCCGTTCGACCGCCGCTTTTTCCGCCGCGACGTGGTGATGCCGGCGCTCGGCTTCGACGCGTTTCTCGGCCGCGAAACCCTGGGTGGCTCGCGCGTGCCGCCCTATTGCCCGGACCCCGAGCTGGCCCGCCAGATCCTGCGGGTCCTCGACGAGGCGGGGCCGCACACCTTCATCTTCGCGATCACGATGGGCAATCACGGCCCTTGGCCGGCGGTGGGACCGACAACGGGGCCGGTCGATCCGGCGGTGGCGCGCCTGTTCGATCCGGCGGCGATACCGGGCGGCGGCGACCTGTTGCGCTATCTCGACGGGCTGCGCGCTTCGGACGAGATGCTGCAGGTTTTGCTGGACGGGCTGGGGCGGCGCGCCGCCCCGTCCGTGCTCGGCTTTTACGGCGATCATCTGCCGAGCCTGTCGCCGGCATTCCGGCATTTCGGCTTTGAGGAGCCGCACAGCGATTACCTGGTCTGGCGCAACGGCGGCAGGCCGCAGCGCCGCGACCTGCAAGCCCACCAGCTCGGGCGGATCATCGTCGATGCCGCACTCGGCGCCGCGCCGGCGCGCGACCTGGAGGCCAGCCTCGCGCCGCCCGAACCCGCGCGCCTCCTGCGATGAGCGGCTTTGTGCCGCCCTACCCGGCCCGCCCCAAGGAGCCGCTGCCGCTCCTCTCGCTGATCGCCACGGCGCGCCGCAATTTCCTCGCGATTTTCGACGACAAGTGCTTCGAATATCAGTTTTTCTCGGCCCGGATGCTGACCCGGCGGGCGTTCGTCTGCAACAGCCCCGATACGGTTGCGCAGGCGTTGATCGCCTTCCACGAGAGCTTTCAGCGCAAGACGCCGCAGATGCGCCATGCGCTGAAGCCGCTGCTCGGCGACGGGCTGTTCATCAGCGATGGCGATCTGTGGAGGCGGCGCCGCCGCATCGTCGCGCCGATCGTGCATGCCTCGCGCATGCCCTTATTCGCGCCGACCATGGTCGAGGCGGCCAGCGAAACCGCCGAGCGCTGGGCCAGGCTTGGCGAGAACGCGCCGATCGACGCGCTGCGCGAGATGGCGACGCTGACCGCCGAGATCATCTGCCGCACGATTTTCGGCCCCCGCCTCGGCGGCGCGCATGCGACCGAGATCGTCGCCTCGTTCAGCGCCTATCAGCGCGAGGTCGGGCAGATCGACCTGCCCTACCTCCTGGGCCTGCCGGATTGGCTGCCGCGCTATCAGTCGCGCACCGTCCACCGCGCGGCACAGCGGATCGACCGCGTGCTCGACGACATCATCCGGCAGTGCGAAGAACGCCTGCAGGGCGGCGAGCCATCGATGATCCGCATGCTGCTCGAAGCGCGCGATCCCGAGACCGGCGACCGGCTCGATCGCGAGGCGTTGCGCAACGAGGCCGCGGTGATCTTCATGGCAGGCCACGAAACGACCGCCAACTCGCTGGCCTGGACCTGGTTTCTGCTGTCGCAGGCGCCCGCGGTCGAGGCGCGCGTGCATGCCGAACTGGCCGAGGTATTGGGCGGGCGGCTGCCGGGCCTCGATGATTTGCCGCGCCTCGTCTACACCCGCGCGGTGTTCGAGGAGGCGATCCGGCTCTATCCGCCGGTGCCGCTCTTGGGGCGCCAGGCGCTGCGCGAGGAGCGCATCCGCAACCGGACGATCCCGGCCGGCTCGCTGGTCGTCGTGATCCCCTGGCTGTTGCACCGCCATCGCCGGCTGTGGGACCAGCCCGACCATTTCATTCCCGAGCGCTTTCTGCCGGAGAACGCCGGCCGGCGCGAGCGCTACAGCTACATTCCGTTCAGCGTCGGGCCGCGCGTCTGTGCCGGCCAGGCGTTCGGGCTGACCGAGGCGGTCCTGTGCCTTGCGACATTGGCGCAGCGGGCGACATTGCGCCTCGCGCCGGGCGCAATCGTCGAGCCGGTGTGCCGGCTGACCCTGCGGCCGGGCGCCGAGCTGCCGATGCTGGTGCAGCCGCGCCCGCGTCAGGCCGCGCTGGCATCGGGTGCCGGCGCACATGCCGCCGCCGACCCCGGCGCCCAGTTTGCCCCGTAGGCCGCCCGGATCGCGGCGGGCGGATCGGCGATCCGGTCGGCCAGCGACACCGGACCGCAAGCGATCATCAGATAGTCGTATTCGCCGGGGATCTCGTTCGCCATCAGGAAGTGAAAGTGGATGCGGAAGAAGTTCCAGCGAAACCTGCGGTAAGTTGAGGGTGACAGCGTTTCCTTGAAGCGCGCCGAGCGGATTTGCGGGTTGCGCGGCGGTGCGCCGCCGAGTTCGAGCCCGAGATCCTTGTGCGGCGTGAAGCCGAAGGCGTTGAGCGCATCTTGCGGCGCCTGGTACTCGACCCACAGCAGCGCCGAACTCGTCACCAGCCGGGCGATATCCTGGCGCAGCCGGTCGGCGGTGCGCACAAAGCCGACGATCGGCAGACACGAGCCGATCGTCAACAGCGCGACCGGCGGCCCGCTGCGGCCGAACGCCGGGTCGAGGACGAGCGCCCTGGCCGCCAGCGCGACCGCGATCGTCGCGCCGGTGCTGTGGCCGACGATCAGGACTTCGTCGGCATCGGTCTCGCGCACCGCGGCAACGAGGTGACGGCTGAAACGCTCGAGCCGGGCGTCGAACGCCTTGTGACGCCCGGCCGCCTGCTGCCAGCTGAAGATCCAGCCGTCGAGCAGGTGATAGACATGCCCCTTGCGCAGGCGCGGCCCGAGGCCGCGCAGCACGGCGGCCGCGATGACCAGCGCGATGATCCACGCCGCCGGGCGCGGCAGCGGCACGACATGGCCGGCGAGCCAGGCTGCCGCGACGCCGATCAGCCCGGCGACCGCGACGACCGCGACGACGGCCGCCCACGGATAGACGACGAACAGCGCGAACCGCCAGTTGACCCGGAACAGCCGTTGCACGACCGCCCCGCGCAAGGCTTCCGC
>Ga0307374_10007031_pt1 | contig 17345 bp, 15 predicted proteins | sample OX3MG_FD_202532 | JGI IMG/M metagenome (GOLD analysis project Ga0307374, IMG submission 202532) | Soil microbial communities from Risofladan, Vaasa, Finland - OX-3 | ecosystem: Environmental > Terrestrial > Soil > Coastal area > Acid sulfate soil | place: Finland: Risofladan, Vaasa | collected... | reverse complement strand
CGATTCTAAGAATAAGCAATACGCGCACCCTGCGGCCATCATGGTGCTCACGCCCCAGGGCCGCATTTCCCGCTACTTTTACGGCACGGTATATCCGGCGCGGGACCTGCAGGCCGGATTGATCGCTGCTTCGCAGGGCAAAATGGGGTCTATGCTCGACAGCGCCATCGTGTATTGCTACCGGTACGATCCGTTTTCCGGAAAATATGGCATGGTCGTAATGAATATCATTCGCGCGGGCGCTGGTTTGACGCTGTTGGCTTTGGGGAGCTTCATGTTTGTGATGTTTCGGCGAGACCTTAAAGTACACGTGGAACCGCCGGTTGCCGGCGCCAAGCTGCGCTGAAGGCTGCGGCTCTGTGTGTAGCCCGTTAGGAGCAAGGATTTAGGAGCAAGGATAAGGATGGACTTTTGATGCACGGTCTGCCATTTCAACTCGCACAGGCTTCCACGATCGCGCGATCGGTGGATCAGCTGTACTATTTTATTATGGTGGTGACGCTGTTCTTTACGGCGCTCATTTTCCTGACGATTTTCTATTTCATGATCAAGTACCGGCGCCGGTCGCCGGATGAACGTCCCAAGGCAATTGAGGGAAACATCCCGCTGGAAATTTTCTGGACCGCGGTTCCCACGCTGATCGTCGCTGTGATTTTCGTGTGGAGTTCCACGCTGTATTTTCGGAACTCGGAGCCGCCCAAGGGCTCGATGGAAGTCTTCGTAACCGGTAAGCAGTGGATGTGGAAGATTGAGCACTCCGGGGGGCAACGCGAAATCAACGCGCTGCACGTACCGCTGGGACGTCCTGTAAAGCTCACGATGACCTCGGAAGACGTGATCCACGATTTTTATGTGCCGGCGTTTCGCGTGAAGAAAGACGTTTTGCCCGGGCGCTACACGTCTTTGTGGTTTACGGCGACCAAAGTGGGAACATACCATCTGTTTTGCGGGCAGTATTGCGGCGCATTCCACGCGGGAATGATCGGCTCGGTGATCGTGCTCAAGCCGGATGATTATGAGCGTTGGCTCGCCGGGGGTACGCAGGGAGAGTCCATGGAAGCGGCCGGCGAAAAATTGTTCCAGTCGAATGGCTGCGTGACTTGCCACCTGGCCGATGGTTCGGGCGTGGGACCGTCCCTGCTGGGCGTGTACGGCCATTCTGTGAAACTGAACGGAGGCACGAGCGTCACGGCCGACGATGCGTATGTCCGCGAATCGATATTGAATCCTCGGGCGAAGATCGTCGCCGGATACACACCGGTAATGCCCACGTTTCAGGGACAGCTGACGGAAGCACAGATCGGTGATTTGATTGCCTACGTTCGGTCGCTGGGCAATGCACAACCGAAGCCAAAGCCAAAGGAAGAGGGGAAGCAATGAGCACGGCCACGCACGTACCACGCGTGCACGCACCGCGAAATTATCTGAACGCCGATTACGGCTGGAAGTCCTGGCTGTTTACGCTGGACCACAAGCGCATCGCGCTGCTGTATCTGGTGTCGATCACGTTTTTCTTCGTCGTAGGCGGATTTTTCGCCATGCTGATGCGGATCCAATTGATCGAGCCGTCGGGCGCCATCGTGCAGCCGGAAACGTACAACAAGCTGTTCACGCTGCACGGCATCATCATGGTTTTCTTTTTCCTGATTCCTTCGATTCCCGCAGTCCTCGGTAATTTCCTGGTTCCCCTGATGATCGGGGCGCGGGACCTGGCCTTTCCGAAATTGAATTTGCTGAGCTGGTATATCTACATCCTCGGCGGGATGTTCACTTTGTATTCGGCGCTTGCTGGCGGCGTCGATACCGGATGGACCTTTTACACGCCTTACAGCAGCCTGTACTCGAATACCCAGGTGACGGCGGTTGCGATCGGGGTCTTCATCACGGGTTTCTCATCGATTTTGACGGGCTTGAACTTTATCGTCACCATTCACAAGATGCGCGCTCCGGGCCTGACGTGGTTCCGCCTGCCGCTGTTCATTTGGGCCATGTATGCCACAAGCGTGATCATGGTTCTGGGCACCCCCGTGCTGGCCATTACGCTGTTTCTTCTGGCTCTGGAACATCTGCTTCACGTGGGTATTTTCAGTCCCTCGCTGGGCGGCGACCCGCTTCTATTCCAGCATCTGTTCTGGTTTTATTCGCATCCGGCCGTGTACATCATGATTTTGCCGGCCATGGGAGTGGTCAGCGAAATCATTGCGTGTTTCTCGCGGAAACGTATCTTCGGATACAAAATCGTGTGCTTTTCCACCATCGCGATTGCCGTGCTGGGCTTCTTTGTCTGGGGACACCACATGTTCGTCACCGGGCAATCCATCTATGAAGGATTGATTTTCTCCCTGCTCAGTTTTCTTGTGGCGATTCCCTCGGCCATCAAGGTGTTCAACTGGACCGCAACCCTGTACAAGGGATCGATTTCCTATGACGCCCCCATGCTGTATGCATTGGGCTTCATCGGCCTGTTTACGATGGGCGGCTTGACCGGGCTTTTCCTGGCCTCGCTTGCCACGGACGTGCATCTGAACGGAACCTATTTTGTGGTGGCGCATTTCCACTACATCATGGTGGGCGGAGCGGTCATGGGGTACCTTGGGGGGCTCCATTTCTGGTGGCCTAAAATAACAGGTAGAAAATATCCCAACGGCTGGGCGATGATCGCGGCCGCTGTGATTTTCATCGGCTTCAACCTTACGTTTTTCCCGCAGTTCGTGCTGGGATATCTCGGGATGCCGCGCCGCTACGCTTTTTACCCCGCGGAATTTCAGGTGCTCAACGTGATGTCGTCGGCGGGAGCCACGGTTATGGGTGTTGGTTATCTGATTCCGCTGATCTACCTGATCTGGTCGATGCGTTACGGCCCGCCCGCCGAAGAGAATCCCTGGGGCGCCACGGGCCTGGAGTGGAAGACCGCATCGCCGCCGCCCACGGATAATTTTAAGGAAATACCCATAGTAACCGAAGAAGCATATGCCTATGCTCCGGAGGAGGCCAGCGGTGACTGACGCGGAAGCACAAGCACACTCCGAGCACGTCGGCTTGATGCACCAGTTCGAAGACCTCGACCAGCAGTTGGATACCGATACGCTGGGAATCTGGGTCTTCCTGGTTACGGAGATCATGTTCTTTGGCGGCATGTTCACCGCCTACGTCCTGTACCGCGGGCTGTATTTCATGGCGTTCGAGGGCGGCAGCCGCATTCTGGATGTACGCTTGGGCGCCACCAATACCGCCGTTTTGATTGCCAGCAGCTTGACGATGGTGCTTTCGGTGCGAGCGGCGCAGACCGGCAACCGCCGCGCTCTGATCGGCTTTCTGATCGCCACGATGATCCTCGGCAGCGTGTTTTTGGGGATTAAAGGTTTCGAATATCACCAGAAATTTGTCGAGCACGTCGTTCCGGGCCTGGACTGGGCTCCGGAGGGCGCGACCCTGGCGCATATTGCCCCGGGCGGACTGGGACACGCGCAGATGTTTTTCATTTTCTACTTCGCGATGACCGGCTTGCACGCGATCCACATGATTATCGGCATGGGACTGCTGCTTTGGCTGCTGGTGCGCGCGTATCGAAATAGATTCACGCCTCATTATTTTGCCCCTGTTGAGGTCGTGGCCCTGTACTGGCACTTTGTGGATATCGTCTGGATATTTCTGTTTCCATTGCTCTATCTGATTGGGGGGCGCTACTAATGGCACATCATGTCGTGCCTCAAAAAACGTATGTGATGGTTTTCCTGAGCCTGCTTGTTCTGACGGCCCTGACCACAGGGGTCGCTTTCATCGACCTCGGACCGTTCAATACCGTGGCTGCGCTGGCCATCGCATTTTGCAAAATGTCTTTGGTGGTTTACTTCTTCATGCACCTTCGGCAGAGCAAGGGCTTGGTGCGGATCGTCGCGCTTGCCGGGTTCTTCTGGTTTGCTTTGCTGATGGGCCTGACGTTGAACGACTATCACACGCGCAACTGGACGCCCACGCCGCAACCGTGGTCCGTCACTGCACCGCCCACGCACCCGTAACGGCGGCTTTTGCACCGCGCCATTCCGCACGAATTTTTCCAGCCGGCAACGGCAATTCCCGGAGATTGTTTTACCCTGAAAAACAGAAAACCCGTCCGATGTGACGGACGGGCTTTCCTGAGGGGAGAATCGTTCCGTGCCTATGCGCGGAAGGCACTAGAACTCTTTTATCCTCGCGGTGAGTCTAGAAGAGTAGAAATATGAATGTCAAGTAGAGAAATCACCGGCAGGAAGTAGATGTAAGCCTATATTAATGAGCGTGTTACGATATATATCTAAAGTAGAAGGTGAGCTCTCCGGCTACGTTTTCAACAGTTTCATTAACCCCTCGAATAGAAGTCCTTTGCATTGATTGGCTTGCTGGAGATCCCCAATTGCAGGATTTCGATCTGCTTGGTGCGGTCAAACACCTTGTTTGGGAAGACAATCTTGATGAGAATCCTTAACCCGCCGAATGCGACCCCCGCCACAATCGCAAAAAACATAATGATACCCGATCCGACGAAGGCTCCGACAATCATGTCGCTGAAGGGTGGTTCGGTATAAGACTGCTGGGGTTCGTTCCAGGTGACGCTACTCTCGTAAGTGACCTGGTCGAGTAATTTATTGGCAGCCTGCTGGGACGCGGCGCCCACGACGACGGCCACGATGGAGCTCACGCGCTTGCCGAACAGGATGGTCTTGCCGGGGGGCACACCGCCGGGTGGGTCGAACACGAATCGCCGCAGCATGGCATCGAATTTCATGGCGGCAATCTGTTGCGTGGGATAGGAGGCAATCAGGAGTGTCTCGTCCTTGCCCTCAACACGGTATTTCGCCAGAATCGCTTCAGCGCTGTCGTCGAAGCCGATCCAGTCGTCCGTGCCAATCGGGACGAACTGCGCAAGGCTCAACGGCCCCAGGACATAGTGCACCGAGTCGGGCAGGCGCCCCTTTTCGGGCAGATGTTCGCCGATGGTGGGGTATGGGGTATGATCGGCGACTTTATTCAGGGTAGCGGATAGTTGTTTCAAGTCGGCGTCGGGCGGCCGCGAATGCTTGGCGGGAACAGTTATGTCCAGAAGCATCTGCCCAACAACAATCAGTGCGCGGTCTCGGGAAACGCCCGCAAAAGATCCTATTTGCGCCGTGGTGAACGAGTCGTTGCGCAGGAATGTATACGCGCCGTAGGCGGAGCTGGGGTCTCGCAGGCGATAGAGCGTGATGGTCGCGGACTTTTTCCCCTCGGTATAGGAGCGCTGCTCGATGGATTTCACGACATATTCCCGAAAAGCGTTCGCTTGCGGCCCAAAAAACTGATCCAGCCCTGAAAGCGGAGCCATCGTGGATGGGCTCGAGGCCGTCCATTTGCCAAACGAAGAGGGAAGAACGGTTTGCGCGTGGCTCAGCGGAACGATGGCGGCGAAAAAAAGTATGGCTATGGAAATGCGAAGGAATCGATTCATGGGTCTTTTTGTTAGACGTTTCTAGTTTACTGCGAGTTCCCGGATCGCGCCACTATTCCTGAACCGCTGCCCGGGGCGGGTTGAATCTGGTTCTTGGCGAGGCTGTTGGTGCTCTGCAGATACTGCTCAATTCCGCGGTAAAGCCCTTCGGCGATGCGTTCGCGGTTTGCGGGTTTCTTCAGCCATTTTTCGTCGGTGGGATTGGAAATAAAGGAGATCTCAGCGAGAACCGAAGGCATATGCGCCCCGATCAGGACCACGAAAGGAGCTTTGCGCACACCGCGATCGCGTTCCCCGTGGTGGACTCTCTCGATGCGCTTGGTCAGGGATTCCTGGATGATCCCTGCCAGATCGCGCGATTCCTCAACTTTCTCATTCTTTGCGATTTTGGTGACCAGGTCCTTCAAATCGTAAACTGAGTTGTCCGACAGCGCGTTTTCGCGCGCGGCGACTTCCATGGCATCGCTTGAGTTCGTGAAATTCAGGTAATAGGTTTCGATTCCGCGCGCCTGGCGATCGGGGCTCGAATTGGCGTGCACCGAAAGGAAAAGATCAGCGTGCGCCTGGTTGGCGATCTGGGTGCGCCGCTCCAGCGGAACGAACGTGTCGGTGGTGCGCGTAAAAATCACATCCGCGCCCGGCAAACGCTGGTGGATGAGCTTGCCCAGCCGCAGCGATACGTCCAGGCACAGGTTCTTTTCCATCAGTCCGGTCGGCCCGATGGTTCCCGTGTCATGGCCTCCGTGGCCTGGATCGATGACGATGCGGCTGACCTTCAGGCCCAAAGCGCGCGTCAAGGAATGCTGGCCGTCTCGCGTCAACTCCGGAATCGGCGGCGGCCCTATATCCTCAGCATCCTCGTGCGCTGTTTTCTTTGTGCGGCTTGGTTTCTTTGCCGGCGGCCGGCGAGTTTCAGGCTGCTTTACTTCCGGCGTCTCCGGCGCGGTTGCTTCGGCGGACAATGTCCCGGTCTTGCTGCTGGATTTGGACGTGGAAGCGTCTTCATCGTCGGCAATGTTGGATTTGGCGTCCACGCTGTTTCGCGCGGTTGTCGATTTCCCGGAACGGCTGGCGGCAGTCTTGGACGCGGGCTTTTCCGATGTTTTGGGGAGCGCCTGCGCAACGGTTTTCCTGGCCTGCTGCTTCTCTGTCGCCGGCCGGGGTTCGGTTTTGGGGCCGGGAGCCGGCGAAGTTGCTTTCGCCGTTTCCTCGGCTGCAGCGGACGAACCGTAAATATCCACGACCAGCCGGTAGGGATCCGGCAGCAGGAATACGGAATAATCCTTGACGTGATTCACGTCCAGCACGACACGCACGACATCCGATTGATTCTGCGCGACGCGTACTTGCTTGAGGAAGCCGCCGCTCTGCACATCAATGGTTTTGTGGAGCAGAACGGAATTCATCTTCGCGCCTTCGATATCGAAATAGATCCGGTCCGGATCGGAGATACGCGCGGTGCGGTATTTTACCTTCGCTCCCACATTAATCACGATTCTCGTGTAGGTGTCCGCGTTCCAGGTGCGGATGCGCGACACTTCTGCGACCGAATTATCCGTTTTGGAAGCGCCGGAGGAGGCGTCTTGCCCCGTATCGGGCCCCGTGTCCGTCCCGGTTTGCGGCCCGGTATCGGTGGCGGGCGTGGCCTGATCGGCTAGGACCGCAGCGGCCGGGGAAATTCCTGCTGTCCCTCGCTTTGTCTTGGAAACCTTGGTCGAACGGGGAAGCGCCTTGGCCTGCGCGCTGGCGTCCATCTTGTCCAGGATCGCGCGAACCTGCTCGGCATGAGCGGAGCGCGGGTGCAGCGCTAAAAATTGATTGTAACTCTTACGCGCGAGGGCGTCGTCGTGCAGGTCCTCCTGCTCGATCTGCGCGATGGCCAGCTGGGCATCCTCGCGATACCGGCTGGTCGGATATTCGCGCAGCAAAAACTGGTAGGTGTCGATGGCCGACTGGTAGTACTTCTCATCGAACAGGTTGCCCATCGAGGTGTACAGTTCGGCGACCTGGTTGAGGGCCACGGGAACATCGGTGGAGTGCGGTGTGATCAGATACACGCGCTTATAGGAACTCACCACGGAACTGTAGTCTTTCAGCGAGCGCGAGGCCTCGGAAAGATCCTCCAGCGCACTGCGTTCCTTTTCCGCGCGGTCAAACTGCTCTTTGGCCGCCTCACGCCGTTGGGGCGTGTTGTAGCTATCCGCATGCGCAAAAGAGGGAAAAACAGACAGAACTAGCAGGGACGCGAGAAGTACGCGTAAACTTGGCCGGATTTTTACGGCCTGGTGCCGCAACGTTTGCCTCATTCGTTCGTAAAAACGACTCGTCCGTCGGAATCGACCGTGCGGTAGATGGCATGTGGCGCATCGAAAGCACGTGGGAGGCGGTCGGAGCCGGGACGGTAGTAGGAGTCAGTAACTTTCTGAACGTAATTGCGCGTTTCCCGATACTGCGGTATTCCCCCTGCACGATCCACGGCGCCTGGGCCGGCGTTGTAGGCGGCCAAGGCCATATCGAGATCGCCATTATACCGCTCCAGGAGCGTATGAAGATAGCGAACTCCACCGTCAATATTTTGCCTGGGGTCAAACGCGTTGTGTACGCCGAGCTGCTGCGCGGTTCCCGGAACAAGTTGCATCAACCCAAGCGCGCCTTTGCTGGAAACGGCTTTCGAATTCCAGTTCGACTCGGTCTGGATCACGGCGCGAACCAGCGCCGGATCCACGCGATAGCGGGCAGACACTTGGCGAATCATCTGCTCGATCTTCTCGCGAGTGGCCTGAGTCGCCACCGGTACTGCAGGACCGGTGGCAGGCTGGACTTGGGTTTTAAGTGACGCGCTTCTGGTAGACGAGAGGCCTTTTAACAGCGAGGTCCTCGTACGACGAACGACAGGCGCCGGGTTGGCATTGATATAGACCCGGATGCCGTTGGAATCCACATAGGAAACAATCTGGGCGTGCGCCGGAATCGAGCACAAGATCATTATCCCTAACAGGATACCTACCGAATTGGAGAGCGAGCGCGTCATAATTTTTTCAGGGAAGGCAGCAACGTTCTGCTTCCTATTTTGAGACAAACTAACAAGCGCGACAGGGAGAAGGAGGCTTCGCCCCGAACGTTTCTGGCACTGGCAAAAATTATAGCAATTGATCGATCAGGTGGTATACCTGGTCCAGGGCTGTTTTTAGGGCAGATGTGTCTTTTCCGCCAGCCTCGGCCAGATCGGGGCGTCCACCGCCCGATCCGCCAACCTGCTTCGCGGTAGCCTGTATGATCTTGCCGGCGTGCAACTTGGAGGTGAGGTCTTTGGTGACCCCCGCCAGCAGTGCGACTTTCCCGTCTTCCGCAGTCCCCAGCACGACCACGCCGGAGCCGAGCTTCTGGCGCAGGCTATCCACCAGTTGGCGCATGCCTTCGCGGTCCACGCCTTCAATCTCCGCGGAGATGACTTTCACGCCCTTGATCGTGCGCGCTTGCGCAGCCAGATCATCCACTTTGGAAAGCGCGCCCTTGCGCTTCATGCTTTCCAGCTGCTTTTCGAGCTGGCGCTGCGTTTGCTCGGCGCGTTCGATGGCTGCGGCCAGGTTTTCGTCGTTTACGGCCAGGCGGGTGGCGATTTCGCCGAGCAGTTGCCGGGCGCGCTGGTAATCGGCGAGCGCGGCGACGCCGGTGATGGCTTCGATGCGGCGCACCCCTGCGGCGGCGGATTGTTCGACGCTGATCTTGAACACGCCGATATCGCCGGTGCGGCGAACGTGCGTGCCGCCGCAAAGTTCCTTGCTGTAGAAGCCGCGCGGTGCGGCGGCGTCGGGAATGGTCACGACGCGGACATTCTGTTCGGGGTAGCGGTCGCCGAAAAAGGCGAGCGCGCCGGAGGCAAGCGCGTCGTCAATCGTGGTGATGTCGGTGCGAAGTTCGTTGTTCATCAGGATTTCGTCGTTCACCTGCTGCTCAATGTCGCGCAGTTCGGCGGCGTCGATGGCGGCGAAGTGCGAAAAATCAAAGCGCAGGCGCCCCGGCTCGACCAGCGACCCGGCCTGCTTGACGTGCATGCCCAGAATGTTGCGCAGCGCGGCGTGCATCAGGTGCGTTGCCGTGTGATTGCGCTTGATGTGCTCGCGCCGCGCGGCGTCGGCTTCTCCCGCCACGCGGTCGCCCACGGCAAGTTTTTCCTTCGCCACCACGCGATGCGCGATCAGGCCGGAGACGGGATAATACGCGCCGCGCACGTCGGCAAGGCGCATGGTGTGCTCGTTGTTCCAGAACGCCCCGGTGTCGGAAACCTGCCCGCCGGATTCGGAGTAAAAAATCGTGCGGTCGAGAACGATTTCGCCTTCCGCGCCCGGAGGCAATTCATTGACCGCGCCATCCTGGGTGACGATGGCCTCGATGCGGCAATCTTTGGTGGCCGTGCCGAAATAAAAGTCCGGCTCGGTGCGGTAGGTGTCCGCTAGTTTTGTATAGACCGGACTGGCGACGGCTTTGTTCCCGCCTTTCCAGGATGCGCGCGCGCGCGTGCGTTGCTCTTCCATGGCGGTCTGGAATCCGATTTCATCGAAGGCCAGATTGGCGTCCCGAACCGCGTCCTTGATGAAATCCAGGGGAAGTCCGTATGTGTCATAAAGCTTGAACGCTTTTTCTCCTGGATATGTTCGGACCGAAGTAGCACTACTCATCGCCTTTATTAGCGCATCGGCAGACTGATCGCTTGGAATGCGGCCGGAGGTTTCACGAGCCATATATTCTTCAGATTCCGTATCCTTTTTGCCCAATTGTTCGCCCAAATCTTCATCCAGCTTCTTCATGCCGATGGCCAGCGTGCGCGCAAATCTGGTTTCTTCGGAGAGAAGGATTCTGGAAACTCGATCGGAGGAATCGGCCAGCTCCGGATAGGCATCCCGCATTGCCGATTGAACCGCGCGCGCCATCTCGGACATGAAAGGTTCCGTGGCGCCCAGCAGGAGTCCGTGGCGAATCCCGCGCCGCAGGATTTTCCGCAGGACATATCCGCGGCCTTCATTGGAAGGGATTACGCCGTCGGAAATCAGGAATGTCGATGCGCGTGCATGGTCGGCGATGATGCGCAGGGAAGCATCGCTTCGCGGCGATGTCCCGGGGCGTGTTCCCGTAAGCTCCACGGCGCGCTGAATCAGCGGCTGAAATAAATCCGTATCGAAGTTGCTGATCTTACACTGCAGGACGGCGGCGAGGCGTTCCAGGCCCGCTCCGGTATCGATGGAAGGCCTCGGCAGCGGCGCAACCGTGCCCGAGGCGTCGCGGTTGAACTGCATGAAAACCAGATTCCAGATTTCCACGTAGCGGCCGCATTCGCAGCCGAATTTGCAGTCGGTGTGCCCCTGATCCGACGCGGCCGGCCCCATGTCGTAATGGATTTCGCTGCATGGGCCGCACGGACCGGTTTCGCCCATGGCCCAGAAGTTTTCTTTCAGGCCGGGAACTGGAATCACGCGGTCCCGCGGCGCACCCACGCTGACCCACAGGTTCAGGGCTTCTTCGTCGGTAGTCAGAATTTTGCCGGGGGCAATTTCCGCCCCGCCAAACACGGTGAACGTCAGTTTTTCAACGGGGATTCCAAACCACTGGGGGGAAGTGATCAGTTCCCAGGCAAAGGCGACGGCGTCTTTCTTGAAATAATCGCCAAAGGAGAAATTTCCGAGCATCTCAAAAAAGGTGTGATGCCGGTTGGTAAAGCCGACGTTTTCGAGGTCGTTGTGTTTTCCTCCGGCGCGAACGCATTTCTGGGAGGTTGTGGCGCGCGTGTAGTCGCGCTGCTCGAGGCCCAGAAACACGTCCTTGAACTGATTCATCCCGGCGTTGGTAAACAGCAATGTGGGATCGTTTACAGGAACCAGTGACGAGCTGCGCACGATGCGGTGCCCGCGGTCGCCAAAAAACTTCAGAAATGTACTGCGGATGTCGTTGCCGCTCAGCAAAATGTCCTCTGTCTGCGTGTTCAGGCCGCGCCCGTCATAAACGATGCGATGCGTAATGCGTGAAAGCCCTTCGCAGCTCCACGGTCAGCATGTTATTTCCTGGACGCGCGCTTGCCCGGCGACGAAGCTGCTCCTGCGAAGCATTATCGCAGACGCGTCTCACGGCCGCAACGCGGGCATGAAGGAAGGATGACTTTCCGGCTAAGCCGCCCCGGGCGACTGACAAAATGAATTGGATGTGTTGAATAGATTTAATGAGTTTGACCATGTCACGGTTAGTGCGTATCGTGATCTTGATGAGATGAGTACCTGATCCCATCAGGAGGTGGCGATAAAGATGTCGAAGTATTTGAAATGCGCCCATCCTGATTGTTCGTCTGATTTTGATTATGGGCAAGGACGCCTGTTCCGCTTTCATCGAACTTCCCCGCAGGATCAACAGCCCGCCCACAGTCACTCCGTTAGACATTTCTGGCTCTGCACGCGATGCTGTAAAACCTACACCATTGCATACCAAAAGGGATCAGGCGTCCTGCTACTCCAGCGGCTGGAAACGCTGCGTGGCGGTCAACCGTCCCATTTCGTCCTGCACGAAGATGCTGCCGTGGCGGCGCCGGGATTAGCCAGGCGCGTCGCCCGATCCGACTCCCGGCAGAGCAAGCGCAAGCGCGAGGTTGCCCCCCTGGTGGCCGGCGCGGTTGAGATGCATGAGAATCGAAACATGGAGAGGAGGGGATAGCGCAAATGGACGAAGAAATCGGCACGGTGGCGGGCGCAATCTGGCACGTCCTGGATGCAAAGGGTGAGATGACGCTGGCCAAGCTGAAGAAAGAAGTAAATGCCGGAGCGCCATTTTTCGATTGGGCCATCGGCTGGCTGGCGCGCGAAGGAAAAATTGTGCTGACGCGGGAAAAGCGTTCCTTCCTGGTGTGCCTGCAGGGAAGGCATGCGAAAAGCGCAAGCGCCGCGTAAGGCGGCTGCACCGCTTTCTAATTTGCAAGAATGTCCTCCGAAGATGGTTGGGCGGCGCCTTCAGTTTGACTTGAGGCGCTGGCCGTCTCCATGCCTGCGGGCGTCACAGCGTCCGATTCAATACTGTCACGGGTTCAATACAGTCACGGAGTATAGGCCTCCGCCAGTTCCTCCGGGGCCCGGCGCGCAATGGCCGGAAAAGTGTGTTGCGACGCGCATGCCATCGAACGCCAAAAGTTCTTCTTGGATGTCGGGTTACGAGGACTCGCCGGACATTTCCGGGAGGTCTTCCACGGTGACATTCGCCAGGGAACGCAATTCCCTGCGAATTGTATCGCTGGAAAAACCGGCGCGAAGCAGACTACGGTAGATGGAAGCCTTCCGCTTATCGTCCAGCGGTCCGCGTAGCGATTTGAGGAGGCGGGAGAGTCGCGCGCGCACCAGGATTCCCTCATCGGATTCGGGGGTGCGCTCGGCCAGGGCGGCCTCGATGTGGCGGTCCGGGACGCCGCGGGCGCGCAGGTCGCGCGCGATGCGAAACGCCCCTTGCTTTCGCAATTCCGAGCGCAGGCGAACGAATTGTCGCGCATAGCGCCCATCGTCCAGATACTTTCGCTGCTTGAGTTGATCCAGGATATTTTTTACAGCTTCTTTGTCTTCCGCGCGCCGTTCCAGATACAGCCGCATTTCGTGGACCGAGTATGCCCGGCGCGCCAGGCCATTGATTGCCGCGTTATAAAGATCGGCCTCGCTGGAAAGTTTTCGCGGAGCAGAACGCATGGGGAGAGCATAGAGGCAATGGCGCGGGGAGGCAAGCAAGCAGCGGAACATAAACCGGGCAAGCCCCTTCTGTATTTATTTTCTCTGTGAGGCTTCCGTAGGACAGGCTTCCGCCTGTATGGGTTTGATTTCAGCAATGTCAGAATAAAGTCAAAAGAAGACAGGCTGAAGCTTGTCCTACCTTTGCGCTATCGCTGGCCGAAGCGATCGAAGTCCGTCATGGTGCGTTCCATCTCTTCGCGGGCGGAGTCGGAAGCGGAGCGGATGCCCTGGACACGCAGCTTGAAGTCGTCGGGGTTGGAAGCGCGAATCAGCGCTTCTTCGTAGGTGATGAGATTGCGGGTAAACAGATCGAAGAGCGATTGGTCGAACGTCTGCATGCCGTACTGGCTGGTGCCGGCGGCAATGGCGTCATGGATCAGCCGGGTCTTATCCGGATTGATGATGCAATCGCGGATGTAGGCGGTGGCGATCATGACTTCGACGGCCGGGACGCGTCCCTGTTCATCGGCGCGGCGCACCAGGCGCTGGCTGATGACGGCCTTGAGAGTGGCGGCCATCTGCAGGCGGATCTGTTTCTGCTCGGGCGGCGGAAACACGGCGATGATGCGTTGAATGGTTTCCGTGGCATCGAGGGTGTGCAACGTGGAAAATACCAGGTGGCCGGTTTCGGCGGCCAGCAGGGCCGTGGCAATCGTTTCCAGGTCGCGCATTTCGCCGACAAGGATGACGTCCGGGTCCTGGCGCAATCCGGCGCGCAGGGCGGTGGAGAAATTGGCGGTGTCGACTTCCACTTCGCGCTGATTGATAAAGCTTTTTTTGTCGCGATGCAGGAATTCGATAGGGTCTTCTATAGTGATGACGTGATCGGAGCGCGAGGTGTTGATGCGGTCAATCATCGCGGCGAGCGTGGTGGACTTGCCCGATCCGGTCGTGCCGGTGACCAGGACCAGGCCGCGCTGCTCCTCGCAAATCGTCTCGACGACGCGCGGAAGATCGAGTTCCAGGATCGTTCGAATTTTCGTGGGAATCACGCGCAGCACCATGCCCACGTTGCCACGCTGCTGGAAAACGTTCACGCGAAATCGCCCCAGGCCCGCGACGCCGTAGGCCATGTCGAGTTCCGCGGTTTCCTTGAACTTTTGTTTTTGGCGGTTCGTCATCATGCTGAACGCCATGGACAGCATTTCTTCCGGCGTGACGCGCGGAACATCGGTTTGGGGATTGAGTTGCCCGTCAATGCGCAAATACGGGTGGTTGCCTACCTTCAAGTGAAGGTCGGACGCCTTGGTTTCAACGGCGCGGCGCAGCAGATCGTCGATGCTTAGGGGCATGGTTTGCCAGTCTCCAGAAGGAGAGACACTGCAATGAAACTAGCACCGGGCAAACACGCGGGCAAGCGCGCTGCAGGCGTGTGATGCCGCCTAGTAACGGGGCATCCCCGCGGAGGGGAATGCGAGTCGTAACCTCGCAGCCTTGCATTTGCGGAAGGAAAAGGCCGATCTCAGCCCAATTCGGCCAGCGCCGCTTCCATCTCGGACCGCGCGTGATCGTCGCCGGTGCGCTGGGCCGTGGCGATGCCCGCGGTAAGCGTCGAGCGCGCCTGCTCGATGCGCCCAGTGCGGGCCAGGAACTGTCCGTACTGGAAATATGCGGCCACGTATTCGGGATGCGCGCCCAGCAGCGCCTGAAAATGCCTGTCGGCATCGGCGGCATCGCCTGCGTTGGCGCAATCCATTGCCAGTCCGTAACGTGCGAATGCGTCGTTCGGCTTGGCGGCGACAAATTCCTCCAGCATTTCGCGGCGCGATTTCTTCTGTGGTTGGGTCATGGTTGAGCGCATAGTATATTCGCCTTGGCGGAGAACGCCAAATTTCTGAGGGGGGGGCTGGAAGGCAATTATGAAGCAATCTCCGAAGGGAACGAAACTGAGTCAGGGGAAATCGCTGCCCGGCTGGCCGGTGAGCGCCTCGCGCACGGAAATGACCGAACTGGTGCTGCCCCAGGACGCCAACCTGCTTGGAAATATGCTGGGTGGGCGCGTCATGCACCTGATCGACGTCGCCGGAGCCATCGCCGCGCACCGGCATTGCCATCGCCAGGTGGTCACGGCATCGGTGGATCATCTGGATTTTCTGAACCCCGTGCGCGTGGGAGACCTGATCGTTCTGGAAGCGCAGGTGAATCGCGCGTTCCGTACCTCGGTGGAAGTTGGCGTCGAAGTGTTCTCGGAGAATTCCTCGGCGGGCGTTCGCCGGCATACCACCCAGGCGTTTCTGACCTATGTTGCGCTGGATGAGTCAGGCAAACCCGCATGCGTTCCGGCTCTGCTGGTGAAGACGCGGCAGGAGAAGCTGCGCTTCCGCGAAGCAGGTGAACGGCGCAAGGCCCGCCTGGCGGCCCAGTCCAAACACAGGTAGCGCGGCAGGACAGGCTTCGCAGGTTGCGGAAAAATCAATTTGCGCGCCTTCAGGGGTTAAAACCCCTGGAAAAAACGCGGGTGTTATGTCGTGCCTGAAGGCACGCCCCACAAATATTTCTACTTTTTCCGCAGCATGTTCCGCCTGTCTGGTTATGGTTCTGGGAATTATTGAAATTCAAACAGGCTGAAGCCTGTTCTACAAAAGTCAGTTTACTTGCGCCGTCCAGGAAGGGGGAGCTGTGGGCTGCGGGCTGCCTCCGGCGGGCTCCTCGGTAACAGTAATCCCGGCAATTTCATTCACTGGAATATGCACGGGGGCGAGCAGGTCGATTTGGCCTGCGGCATCCGGCCGGAAGATGGCGATACTTATGGGCGGGCCTTTTTTCGGCATGAACCAGAGCTGCAGAGTTCGGCCCGGGGGAATCGAAGGCATTTCCTGTGCCGTAACAGCCAAGCCCATGCTGGGATGCAGGTAGGCTCGCACCAGGGGCATATTCCTGTCTTTCGGCATGAGCTTCAGGGGTATCGAGCCGGGAGACATCATGATCGCGGAGATCCTCTGGCCCTGCTCCAACTGATTCTGGAGCGCCTGATTCTGCAGCATCGCAATCCTCACCTGCTTGCGAAGTTCCTCCAGTTGTGTGTTCTGACTGCCCATCTGCCGGATCGTATATCCGGTTAAAAGAGCGAGTGCGGCCGCTGCGATCCAGGCCCATACGGGAAACATCGGGCGCGGCGCCGGGTTGGATTGCGCTGCGGGATCTGGTGGTGCAAGCTGCGCGATTTCACGTCTCTTCCTGGCGACGCCGGGAGTGCACCGCGGGCAGCCGCGCGCGAGATGCGCGTCCAGTTCGGCGCGCTCGTCGCCCTTGAGCAGGCCTCGAGCGTATGGTTCATATAGCGGAGCAAGTTGTTCGCAATCCATCACGCGTGCCCAACCTCTCCCATGCCTGCAGCGCCGTTTGCAGCTCCAATTGACGCGAGGTAAACGCGCACTGCCTTGGCGGTCCGATATGCCTGTTCGACGCAGGAGCCGATCGACGGGCCCGACAGATAATTTCCGGCAAGAAACAGTCCCGGAATGGTCGAAGTCAGGGCGTCGAGCGCGGCCACGGTCTGCGCGTGGCCCAGGTTGTATTGCGGCAGCGCGCGCGCGTACCGGTGAACGTTGGTCATCACGGGTTCTCCGGAGATGCGCAGCACGCGCGCGACTTCGCCGCAGATCGTCTCGGTGATCTCGGCGTCACTCAGGCTGCACAACCCGGGATCGGTGGCGCCGCCGGCAAAGCTGGTGAAGCACACCAAGCCTTCCGGTGCGCGGCCCGGAAACAGCGATGAATTCCACACCGTGCCGAGCAGGCGCAAATTTTCTCCGCGGGGCACCAGGAAGCCGAAACCGTTGACCGGCCGCTCAATCTGGTCCCGGCGATATCCTGCGGCTACGACCGCCACCGGGGCGTACTCGATGCGAGCGAAGGCCGGAGGGAATTGCCCGGACACACCCTGCAGGATTTGCGAAGCGGCAGCGGCGGGGGCGGCAATCACAACGGCGCTGGCGGCAATGGTTTCGCGATGGTTGTGGCGCGCGACATCGATTTGGAACCACGGCTTTCCGTTGGGTTTGCCGCGGCGAATGGCCGATACGGTGGCTTCGGCCAGCAATGAATCACCCAGGCGCGCGCCCAGCGCTTGCGGCAGCGTTTCCATGCCGTCAAGAAACGAGCACAGGCCGGCGCGCGGGGTGCCTTTT
>Ga0307374_10007029_pt1 | contig 17345 bp, 15 predicted proteins | sample OX3MG_FD_202532 | JGI IMG/M metagenome (GOLD analysis project Ga0307374, IMG submission 202532) | Soil microbial communities from Risofladan, Vaasa, Finland - OX-3 | ecosystem: Environmental > Terrestrial > Soil > Coastal area > Acid sulfate soil | place: Finland: Risofladan, Vaasa | collected... | reverse complement strand
TCGGCGGGATGGACGTGTCGGATGCCCGCCGGCTGAAGGTGCTCGAGGCCGAGAACGCGAAGCTGAAGAAGCTTCTGGCTGAAGCGATGCTCGACAATGCGATGCTCAAGGACATTGCTGCAAAAAATGTATGACCTGCCCCGCCCGGGCAAGGTTCGTGATCGTTCTGACGACGGCAGTCCGCCTAAATGTATCCGGCCTCTCGCGAGTGAGCTGCTATTGCAGCCAGGCCATGATGAGATCCGCGCGCATGTGTCACTCCCGAATGTGTCAAGCGTTCGAGAGCGAATTTGCAGGATGATCGGCGGAAACGAGAGTTCACATAATCTCAAAATTCATTCTGAGATTTTGAGAGGCGATGGGAGGAACTATCGCAGTGCCTTTAGCAACACTCGCCGGATTGTCTCGTCGCTCAGCCCTTTGTTGCCGATCACCTCGCCAGGGAAGTGATCGTGAACATGCGCACGGATAAGATCGGCGGTGCGTTTGTAAGGCGCGTCTGGATCGATCTTCCCTTCCACGAGTAGTGACTGCACTGATTGCATGATGAGATCGCCTACCGACTTACGGCCTCGCGCATGCGAAGCGGGCCGGGGCAGCTGCTTTGGTGCGCTCGCCTCGATTTCCTGCACCCGGCGCGGATCGAGCACGTGCACGGCTGAAAATTCAATTCCGTGCCCCTTTATGCCTGAATCCTTGCATAGGAATCTCTTTTCGAACAGATCGCTCGGCACTCGAATTGGCGGCGCATCGGGGTTGCGGGGGAGGACGAACCCATAAGCGACAAGGTGACCATCGCGGAGCCATTTCAGAAGACAGTCGAGCATCTTCGCGCGAATGGTTGCACGCTCCGACATGCATCGAACGTCGTGTTGGATCAGTTGTAGTGCGTCCGCCGCGGATGGAGAATCAGGCCAGCTATGTGCGAGCGTGGGACCGACCGCGTTATATGCATCGCGTAAATTCGGCTGAGCAAGCCGAATGTCCGCGTCCGCAAGCGGTATTCCTCGTTCCCAAATTGCCCGGATGTTCATAGAGAAACGGCCCACCTAACGCCTGTGCAAAAAGTGTAATGCTTTTAACCGAGCGCCTAGAACTCAGCGAGCGCCACGTATTTTGCAGGGCGCCTGCCTCGCTAGCGTGCCATACCTACCTCGCAATGCGCCCCAAATTTCCGCTAGCGTTAGCGGGATTTCGGCGCTGCCCGACGTAACGTTACGAGTCGCGCGGCATCATACGACGCAGGCTAAATTCAGCAGTGGCCTTCGTAGGTGCGGGACTGCCATAGGCGTAGCCCGGGGTAGCCCCGCCGGGTGCTCCACGTAACGTTATGTAGGCTCATTCCGCCACCGACGTTTTTAGAGGCTCATTGCTATTCACGGCTTGGGGCAGGGATGGTTTCGGACTCATCGCTTTAGCTATGGAACTGGCGAGCCGATCCGCCGTCGCACGGACCGGAGCGGGTGCCAGGTGCGCGTACCGCGCCGTGGTCTGCACCTGGCTATGCCCCAACAGCTTGCCGATGATTTGCAGGCTCTCGCCGTCGCTCGCCGCGAGCGACGCGAACGAATGCCTCAGATCGTGGATACGAAGGTCGGGCAGCTCGGCCTTGGCGCGGATGCGCCGCCAGGGGCGTTGTAAATCGGTCCAATGCTGGCCCTCGACGGTGCCGACGATCACATAGGGATTGCCGGCCATCCGCTCGATGCGCCCTAGCGTGTCCTGCGCCTCGGCGCCCAATTCGATGCGCTTGGCGCCCGTCTTGGAGTTGGGGAAGGCGATATAGCCGTCTCGCACGTAGTCCCATTTCAGGGTCTGGATTTCCCCGAGTCGCGCTCCCGTGAGCATCAAGAGCCGGATCGCGGCAATGACGGACGCCGGTTCGGTGCCGTCGCGTTCTCCTTCGCTCAGCACCGCTCCCAAGCGGCCCATTTCCTCGACCGTCAGATAGCGCTCGCGCTTCCGTTCCGGGTACTTCCTCACGTGCCGGCAGGGGTTCGAGCCGTCCGGCCGCAGGCCCCACACCTCGGCAAGGTTGAACATCTTCGACAGGACCCCGAGGGTCCGGTTCGCCTGGTAGGGGATGGCGTTCATGTCGTGGTGAAGCTTGGCGATGTCCGTGCGCTTCACGTCCCCCACCTTGAACGTCCCGAGGCTCGGCTTGATGAACAGCTCGACGGAACGGCCATACTCGCCCTGAGTGGACGGTTTGCAGCGAAAGGCAACGTGGTCCGTCAGGAAGCGCTTACAGAGCGCCGCCACGTTCGGCATGCGGCGCTGGGCCTCCAGCTCTGCCACCGGGTCCTCGCCCTTGTCCACCGCCACCAGCAAGCTGCGCGCGTACTTGCGGGCCTCATCGGGCGTCATCTTGCCGACGGCGCTGAAGGCATTCCGCCGCGTGCGCCCGCCGGCCCGGTACTGGACCACATAGGAGGCCCTTCCGGATGGCATGACGCGCACCCCGAAGCCCGCCATATCATCGTCCCAAAGGAAGTAGTCGGCTGCCCCCGGCTTCAGGCTATCGATAGTGCGCTTGGTGATCTTCGCCATGACGGGCTCCACGTTTGCGGCGCATCCATGGAAGCACTATGGAAGCAGCAGGCGGCGAAATCCAGCGTACAGAGGAGTCGGCAAGCGTTCGGTGATTCAAAAAATTATATGCAAGGCCAGGGTATTATGTGCGGTCGGCGGGGGTCGGAGCGAACGGGAGTAATGTACGTGATCTACCTCATAACCTGAAGGTCGTAGGTTCAAATCCTACCCCCGCAACCATCGAAACCGACATTCCACTACCGCGAGTGTCGGTTTTGTTCTTCTGCATGCCCTTGTGTGCGGTCCATTCCAGGATCGTGCCGAGGTCGCCGTGGAGCGTCGCCCGCATCTCGCCGCGCTTCGTCCCCGGCGCGAGCGTTACGCGTTCCACGAGGCTGCGGGTCGCTTCGTCGGCATCGGGCGACACGTCTGGGCTCGCGAGCGCTTCGATCAGGCGCTCGATCTTGCGGCGGTAATGCTCGGGGATGTTCGGGTGCAGGTCCGGCAAATCCTCCGGCGCTCGGGCAAGCCTCCCGGTCAGGTCATCGCGCTCCTTCTCAAGCGTAGCGAGACGGTCGCCGAGGGCGCGGCTGAAAGCGCCATTCTCGATCGCGGCGACGATTTCCTTGATCGCCTTCTCCGCCTTCTCAAGCGCCCGCCGGTCCTGGTCGCCGGAGAGGCGCCGGACGCGGTTGATGCGGTTGCGCTCTTCCTGGTACGCGCGCATGGCCTCGGCCGCGACTTCCGGTGCCATTAGCTTGTCCTTGAGACCCGCCAGCACGCGGGTTTCCAGCGCCTCGCGCGGGATGGAGCGGCTATTGGAGCATGTCCCGGACATGACGTGATTGGAGCAGGCGTAGCGGTCCTGACCCCGGAGCGCGTAGGGACCGCCGCAACAGCCGCAGAACAGAAGCCCGGAGAGAAGCGAGCGCGGCCGATGCGTGCCGTTCAGTCTATTGGCGAAGGAAGCGCGGGTGGCAGCGATGGCGTTCGCGTGGAGGACGCCAAGGTCGGCCTGCCGCGCCTTCACCGCCTGCCACAGCGCATCATCGATGATGCGCAAGTCGGGTACGTCGGTCGTGATCCATGCCTCCGGCGGGTTGAGGCGCGAGACGCGCTTGCCGGTCGCGGGGTCCTTCACGTAGCGCAGCCGATTCCACACCAGTTTGCCGATATAGAGTTCGTTGTTGAGGAACCCCGTGCCGCGCTTGGGATTGCCGCGGATGGTCGAGTCGGTCCAGGCCGCACCATCGGGGCAGGCGACTTTCTCCGCATTGAGGTCGCGCGCCAGCGCGCGCGGGCTCTTGCCGGCGGCGAATGCGCCGAACACGCGGCGGACGATCGCCGCCTGTTGCTCGTCAATCTCGCGCTCGCCATGGACAGCCTCGCCGGCCGCGTCCAGACGCTTCACGACGCGATAGCCGTAGCAAAGCCCGCCACCGGCCTTGCCCGCCTCCACGCGCCCGCGCAAGCCGCGATGCGTCTTGGCGGCGAGGTCCTTGAGGAAGAGGGCATTCATCGTGCCCTTCAAGCCGACGTGAAGCTCGGATATGTCACCTTCGGCAATAGTGGCGATGGTCACGTCCGCAAAGCGGAGCCGCTTGAAGACCGCCGCCACGTCTTCCTGGTCGCGCGATATGCGGTCCAGCGCCTCGGCGAGCACGATGTTGAACCGACGCCGCTGCGCATCCTGCAAGAGTTCCTGAATGCCGGGCCGTAGCATCGAGGCACCGGACACCGCGCGATCGCTGTAGTTGTCAACAACGGTCCAGCCTTGCCGCTCTGCATGCTCGCGGCAAATGCGAAGCTGATCCTCGATCGAGGCGTCGCGCTGATTGTCGGAGGAATAGCGGGCATAGAGCGCGACGCGGATCATGGGGAGCACCTTGCAATGAGCGGTAAACTCGCGGGCGAGTTTATCACGGAATGGCGTTTCCGTGCTCAGTTATCGCGTTCGGATTTAGCCGAATTCAATTGCTCGCGAGCGATCAGCCGGCCGATTGCGCGCGCAATGATGACGAGACGCGGATCGATTGTAACCGCGTCAACGCCGCTGTCGGCGCTCTCTGCCGGTGCTCGACTATCCTTCGCAGTGCGCTGATTCTTTGCCACGGCGGCCCGCATCCATCTGCCGCGGAAAGGATGAGCCGATCGCACGCTTGAAGCAGCAGAAAGCGCTAGCAACAACATTACCTCAGCGGACGGCAAGATTCTGTGAGCGACGGCGGCACTCACAGGAATCCGCCGTCAGATTCGGCCTAGGTTCTTGTGAGCCGCCGCTTTGATTTGGGCGGGCCGGGTGAGCGCCGCGTTGCTATCGCAGTCCGCATTGCCGTGACGATTTGCTTGTCGGAAATGTCATCCAATGGTGCGACAAGCGCCTTTATGAATTCGAAGGCCCGAGTTATTCCTTCGCCCTGGTGATAATTGACGGTGAAGCGGCGGCCCAATTCAACGGCCCAGAAATCCGCGGCATGCCGGACCAAATCCTCCAATCCGAAATTCTTCGGCCTGCCGCCGCGCGAAGCGAGATATTTCGCCTGCCGTATCGTGGCGGTTCTCAGCAAGTCCAGCAGCAGCAATAGCTGCCGATAATACCCTTCCGGATCGTTCAGCTCGGGCTCGGGCCAGCCCAATTGCTGAGCAGCCACCTTCATATCCGACCCAATATTCCGTTCCTCATATTCCCTTAGCAGCGCCAGATAGCTTTCAGTTGCTTTCTGAAGCTCAAGATAATTTCGCTGATCGCTCTTCAGCAGATCGGTCTGATTCTCCATACGCCGGCCGAGGATGTAGCGGGTGCCGAGCTTTCGTATCTGCCCGGCTCTCTCGGCCGTAAAGGGCTCAATTCCAAATGCCCGATGGAGTTCGAATAAGAACTCATCGCTATAAATGCGCTCCACGATCTGCTTCGGTCTCTCGGTCCCGGTATCGGAGCGGGCATGCTTCGGCTCGGCCGGCTTTTCGTTGGGCCCGCTCATATACGTCGAAGCCTTGGCTTGCCGCTACGCGCGGCCCCGGTGCCACCTTCATTGACCCTTGGCGGTTCCGGCGGCTTGACGTGCTTCGGGTTTTCGATGGGAAGGGGTTTCGGCGGAGCGTCAGAGTCGCGCGATCGCCGCGAGCGTCGGCGCGAAGATGTGATCAACCGCGCGGTACCGATAACCTTCCGTTGGTCCGGGTCCCAGGTGTCGGTCTGGCCGGCTCCCTGTTCGTCAGCCGATTGCTCTTCGGCTCCGGCGCCCGCTGATTCGCACTCCTCCGCAGTTTCATCTCCATCATGGTCACCACTTTCTGCGAACAATCCCTTGCGCGGCAATTTGAGATAGCTGACGGTCAGAGCGGTCATTGTATTGATCATTCGCCGGCTACCAACGCGCAACGGCCCCGCATGTTGCAACGTGGAGTCAATCACCGTACCAAAGATCAGTTGCACGGCCACCCGGATCGAGCCCTGGGCATCGCTGAAGGACAAGCGAGGTGCGAGCAATGCGACTGCATGGTCCGACACATTTGCGCGGTATTCCTGCAATGGCTCAAGCGCAGAGGGCTTTATCGTTGCCAGCTTCAAGGCGGCACGCGTCACTCCCGCCTGTTTTGGGCTGCTCATGTTTGTGACGACGTGGCGCACGACGCCCTCGACCACCTTTTCTCTCGCAACGCCGCGCCACTGCTTGGGGGCAAGGTCGCGATCGGCGGCGGTTCGGAGGGTACGAAATGCGGAGGAAATCACCATATGGAGAAATGCATTCTTGTCGCCGAAACGGCCGTAAAATGCGCCAATGGAACAGCCGGCGCCGCGGGCAATCTCGGCGATGGAAATCTGCTCGTAATCCTTCGATGCAAGCCGCCGCAGAGCCGCCTCGTACAGCGCCCAAGTCCGGCCGTCCCTCAAGCCGCTCTTGTTGCGGCTCCGCGCGGTTCTGACAATCTTACGCACAATGTTCGGCATGGTTCATTCCGCAATGAACACTATCACCCAAAACGAGCGAATCGTGCAATAAGCGAATAAGAATTCAGATTCTAATTGTGTCGGGTCAATCTTTCGCCATCGGCCGCCAGTTTGGCTATCTCTGGTGACGGCGGCGTCTTTCGTGTCGGCACCGATGCCTTGGCTGGCGAGCCCGGGAGCGGCGCAGAGCAATCGCATATGGGCGGGTGGAGCGGCGGATGCAGCGAGTCCAGAATCACTCGGAGCCGAATTGCGCAACTTCGGAACCGACGGCGAGACAAGCCGTTGCAAAATTCGCTGGGCCCGCGGCATTATGCCCACCAACAAACCAGCGTTTCTGCACCGAGATTGAGTCAGCCCTTATTCCAGCCGAATCACACCACCTTGACATGATGGTCGCTGGTGTTAAAGAACGTCGGTTTCGCGAAAGAATCCATGGCTGACACGAAGACGGTCCTCATTCCTACGCGGCATGGCGAGATAGAGCTCTACGATGAAGGCGGCGGCCCGCCGCTCCTCTTTCTCCATTGCGGCGAAGGATTGAGGGCGAGCCTCCCGTTGCTCGATCGGCTCGCGCGAGGCCGGCGCGTCGTGGCCGCGTCGCATCCGGGCTTCGGCCGCTCAGCACTGCCGCCCCATTTCGGTCGGATCGACGATCTCGCGTACTTCTATCTCGACTTGTTGGCCGTGCTCGATTTGCGCGACGTGCTGCTGGTAGGCGCGTCGTTCGGCGGCTGGATCGCGATTGAGATCGCGGTGCGGAGCACAGACCGCCTTGCGCGCATGGTCGTTGCCGATGCGGTCGGCGTGCGCTTCGCTGCGGACGAGACAGAGGTCGAGATCGCCGACATCTACGATTTGCCTCAGGCGGTGCTCGAGCAGCGCTCCTTCGTCCACCCCATGCGCTGGCGGCCCGATTTCAGCTTGCTAAGCGACGACGCGCTCATGACCATCGCGCGAAACCGCGAAGCACTCTGCCTCTACGCCTGGGCGCCCTATATGCACAATCCCGGCCTGCGGCCGTGGTTGCACCGGATCGCGCTGCCAGCGCTGGTGCTCTGGGGCGAATCGGACGGCATCGTCTCGCCTGATTATGGCCGCGCGCTCGCTGCAGCCCTTCCCGATGCTCGCTTCCTCTTAGTCGAAGGCGCGGCACATTATCCGCATATCGAGCAGACGGAGCGGTTCGCGTCCCTCGTCGAGGCTTTCGCCACCGAGGAAGGCACCCGATGAGGGTCTGGCAGTTCAGCGAGCAGCCTTATTATCCGGCCTGGGACGAGCGGCATGAGTCACTGAGAAATACCCTCCCCAATAGCGAGCTCGATCCCGCGGTCGCGTCTCAGCTTTACGCCCGCTACACCGACGAATGGGAACTCTGCGATACGCTCGGCATCAATATCATGGTGAACGAGCACCACAGCGCGGCGACCTGCCTCACCGCGTGCTGCCATTTGACGCTCGCGATCCTGGCGCGCACGACGAAACGCGTGCGGCTTCTCTCGCTCGGCACGCCGTTAGCGAACCGCCGCGATCCCGTGCGGGTCGCGGAAGAGATCGCAATGGTCGATTGCTATTCGGGCGGGCGCTACGAGGTCGGATTCGTGCGCGGTGGCCCGTTCGAGGTCTGGCCCGCGAATAGCCAGCCGGTAGGCCAAGTGCGCCGCTTCGACGAGGCCTACAGGCTCGTCATGAAGGCGCTCACGACACACGACCGGCCCTTCTCCTGGCAAGGACGGTATTATCACGAGCGGCTCGTCAATATCTGGCCAAGGCCGGTGCAGCAGCCGCATCCACCGCTCTGGTTCGTTTCAATCGGCCCCGGCCCGGGCGCCTGGATCGCGGAACAAGGTGGCACCGTCGGCACGTTTTTGACCGGCCGCGATTCGAAGCTCCTCTTCGACACGTATCGGCGGCGCTCGATCGCGCTTGGTCGCGGCATGCCAGCGCCGGAAAAGCTCGCCTATATGGGCATCGTCGCAGTGGCGGAGACCGAGGCCAGGGCCAAAGAGCGGGCGCACGCGATCGCCGGTTACATCCGCACCGCGCCGCAGCTGGCGCCCCGCTTCCTAAGCCCGCCCGGTTACGTGCCGACGCGCGCGGCGGCCCAGGCGATACAGATGAGCACCGATCCGAACTACGTCCCAGCCTATGCGAGCGTGGTGATGCGCGACGGCTCGCGCGTCCATCAGCGCGCGGCGACCATCGACCAGCTTATAGACGCACATGTCGTGTTCGCCGGCACGCCCGAGCAAGTCTATCACCAGATCAAGGACTATCACGCCTATGTTGGGGGCTTCGGCAATCTTCTCATGATGGGCCACGGGGGCGCACTCGGGCATGTGGACACCGTGCAGAACCTGACGCTCTTCTCGCGGGAGGTGCTGCCCCGGCTTCAGGACTTGCCGCCGATTACCTACGAACTGCCGCCCGGCTGAATCGAACAGGGAGGGGTTTTATGCGCATTCGAACGTTGCTGTTGGCCTGCATCGCGGCGCTGCTGCCGCTCACCGCGCAGGCGCAAGAGCCAGTGAAGCTCCGCATCGGCTGGCTCCTGGTGCCGGCCGAGATCACGCCCATCCTCTTCCCGGTGCCCGGCATCGCGAAGCACGAGGGCAAATCCTATACGATCGAATCGCTGCGCTTCCAGGGGAGCTCGCTCCTGACCAATGCCATTGCGGCGGGCCAACTCGACATCGCACCCTTCGGCTATTCCTCCTTTGCCTTGGCGGTCGAGAACGCGCATCTCACGGATTTGCGCATTATCGCGGATGAGGACCGAGACGGCGTGGCCGGCCATTTCACGACGCAGTTCATGGTGAAGAAGAATGGGCCAATCAAGACCGTCGAAGATTTGAAGGACAAGCGGTTGGCCACCAACGCAATCGGCAGCATCGGCGATATGGCGATGCGCTCCATGCTGACGAAGCATGGCATCGATCCAGCACGCGACGTGTCCGTCGTCGAGATGGCGCTTCCCAATATGAACGCGGCGCTCATCGAGGGGAAAGTCGACTTCATACCCTCGGTCCTGCCGTTCTATCTCGATCCCAAGCTGCAGCAGAACGCGCGCACCCTCTTCACCGGCCTAGACGCGATCGGCCCGGCTGAGATTTCGATGCTGACCGCATCCGAAGGGTTTATAACAAAGCACCGAGCGGCAATCGTCGATTTCCTTGAGGATTATCTCCGCGCTCTCCGCTGGTACAACGACCCCAAGAACCACGATGAGGTCGTGAAAACGGTTGCAGCCTTTACCAAGATTCCGCCAGAGCGGTTCTCGAGTTGGGTCTTCACTCAGACCGACTATTACCGCGACCCCAAGGGCCAGGTGGACGTGGCGGCGCTGCAGAAGAATCTCGACGTGCAGCACGAACTGGGCTTCCTGAAGCAGCCGCTCGACGCAAAGCCCTATGTCGATATGAGCCTCGTCGATGAAGCCGTGAAGCGGCTCAAATAGCGTGGCGCAACGCACCCAATTTACGGAATCTTGGGTCGGGGTCGCCGGAATCCGCACGCGCTATATCGCGGAGGGCGCCGGCGAACCGCTCCTGTTCATCCACGGCGGACATTTCGGTGACATGAACAGCGCCGAATGCGCCGAGGTGTGGAACCTGACCATTCCGGACCTAGCTTCTCACTGGCGCTGCGTCGCGCTCGACAGGCTGGGCCAGGGCTTCACCGAGGGCCCGAAGGACGAGGCGGCATTCACCATGGCGGCGTCGGTCCGCCACGTCGCGGATTTCGTGCGCGCGATCGATATCGCGCCCTGCCATGTCGTCGGCCATTCACGCGGCGGCTACGTCGCGGCGCGGCTCGCGCTGGATCATCCGGCGCTCGTCCGCTCCTGCACAATCGTGTCGAGCAATACGATCGCACCCGGCCCCGCTTCGAACGAGATCGTGTTCGCGGACAATCCGCATCGGCCCTTTTCGGCGGAGCGCGCGCGCTTCGTGGTCGAGCGCTATTCCTATTCCATCGCGCATATCGACGAAGCTTGGCTCGCGATCCGTGCGCGCGCGCTCCAATCGCAGACCTACCGTGCGGCGGCGCAGCGTATGGCCGAGCGTGCGCTTTATTTGACGCAATTCTCGCCACAGCTTGAAGACGACCGCCACGATCTTCTGGACCGCATAGCGCGGGACGGTTTGCGCCAGCCGACGCTTGTCGTCTGGTCCGGGAACGACGCGACGGCGCCCGTTGCGGTGGGCCTTGATTTGTTCCGCCGGCTTGCGGCGCGGCAGCAGCGGACCGAGTTCCATCTGCTCAATGCCACCGGTCACTACTGCTATCGCGAGCGCGCTCCCGAATTCAACCGCACGCTCCGCGATTTTCTGGGCCGTGTCTGAGGCGCCACGATGAACGAGAACTGGATCGACGTGAGCGGCGTGCGCACGCGCTATCTCATCGCGGGCGACGGCGAACCGGTGGTCCTCATCCATGGCGGCGAGATTGGTGCGCCCGAGGCGAGCGAAGCAGTGTGGGTGCCATGCGTTAACGCGCTTGCGCGGCAGTTCCAGGTGCTCGCCTTCGACCGACTCGGCATGGGAGGAACCGCGCCGCCAAAGTACGACGAGGATTATACGCTCGCCGCCTCGGCCGCGCATGCGCAGCAGCTTATCGCGGCACTCTTCGAGGCGCGGGCAGTGCATCTCGTCGCGCACGGCAGCGGCGCCCGCATTGCATTCGAGATCTGCCTCGGCGGCGCCATTCGCGTGCACTCTTGCACGATCCTCAATTCAGCCACCGTCACCCCCGGCGTCATGGAGGTCGTGCCGCGGCCCAGATCGACTGACGCCCGGGAGCCGAGGGCGCAAATCTGCGAGAATTTCCGCGCGCTGATGGCGCCGCAAAGCCGCATTCCGGATGCGGCAATTGAAGCGGCGCTGACGCTCCGCGCTGTCGATAGCCTTGCCGAAGCGCGGCGAAAAATGCGGGACGAGGACCTGCGCACCCGGATTTACCTGAAGGAACTCGGCGCTGGCCGCGGTGCGCTCTTCCGCCGCATCAAGGAACAAGGCGTGGGCGTCCCGGTGCTGCTGCTCAACGGCGCAGACGATCCGCTGGTAAGCGCGGAATGCGCGGCGCTGCTGCTCCAGGCTCTCGCCGAGAAGCGGCACGATATCGAGCTGCATCTCCTGGCAGGCTGCGGCCATTATCCGCAGCTCGAAGCGCCGGAGACCGTATCGGACCTGCTCGCGGCGTTCCTCGGCGCGATCTGACTAGAGCGTTTTCCTGAACGGGCTCTTGCACATCGACTGTGAGAATCGAGGCCTGGCGGCCACCGTAGGAGTGACCGCCCAGAAACACACAGCCTGAGGCGAAACCGTTCATGGCCGCGACCGCCAACCTCAATCCCTCCCGATCCGTAGCGGCAGTCGACGGCGACGGCGGACCAGATGATCGCTGTTGCCGGAACGGAAGGTTTCATCGCAGCACCCACAGCCCCGCGGTACAGAACGCCGTTGCCGACGCGACCAAGACGCGCGCGTGTTTCCTCGTAGCCCGTTTCCCGAAACCCCGTCAGCTTTTCGAACCAATCCATGATTTCCTCCGGCGCCCACTACATGCTCACGCCAAGACCGAGGACATAGCTCTCTTGCTCGTGCGTCTCGATTGTGCCGATTCCGACGAAGTCGCCCAGGCATTCCGATTTGATGGCGCCCGGGATTCCGACATGATGTCGCCCAGGGCTTCGGGCCTTGCTGGCTGGTAATTGGTGGCACCGGTTGGTTGGTTTGGTCAAGCTCTCTCGGCGGGCTTTGACCGTGTTCGCCGGAGGCTGTCGCCGGACAGGTTGAGGCGGTGGGCGTTGTGGACGAGACGGTCGAGGATGGCGTCGGCATAAGTCGGATCGCCGATCACGGTGTGCCAGTCCTCGACGGGAAGTTGACTGGTGATGATGGTCGATCGGCGGCCGTAGCGTTCCTCGAGGATTTCCAGAAGGTCGTGGCGCGCCTGGGCGTCGAGGGGCTCGAGCCCCCAATCGTCGAGAATGAGGAGTTGGACGCCGGCCAGCGCGCGGCTGATGCGAGCATATCGGCCGTCGCCGCGTGCGATCGTCAGCTCGCCGAACAGTTTGGGAACGCGTTGATAGAGGGCGGAGCGATTGTCGCGGCATGCCTTGTGGCCGAGCGCGCAAGCAAGCCAACTCTTTCCGACGCCGGTCGGACCGCAAACGATGAGATTGTCGTGCACGCCGATCCAATCGCCGATCACGAGCTTCTGGAAGAGTTGGCGATCGAGGCCGCGCACGGCGCGATAATCGATGTCCTCGACCAGCGCCTGCTGGCGCAGCCTGGCATAGCGGAGCCTAGCGGCGAGTTTCTTGTCATGCCGGTAGGTCATTTCCCGGTCGAGCAGGAGAGCCAGCCATTCCGGATGGGTGAGTGCCGCCGCCTCGGCAGAGGTCGAGGTCTCGCCGAAGGCTTTCGCCATGCCGAACAGCCCGAGCTGATTGAGCTGGTCGAGGGTGGGATGGGTGAGCATGTCGTCTCCTCAATGGTAATAGTGCCGGCCACGGATGTTGCGATGGAGGATCGTCACGGGGTCCTGGCCGTGCTGAGAGGCGGCGTGGCGATCGAGCTTGTTGTCGAGGATGGATTTGACGGAACCATAGGTCCGGGCGCCGATATCGAGCGCCCGCGCCGCGGCCGCTTCCACCCGGCTGGCTCCGAAGGCTTTGACCAGCCGGACGATGCCGAGACAGGAGCGGAAGCCCTGCTCGGGATGCGATCGTTCTTTGAGGATCAGATCGCACAGGGCCGACGCCGACGGCCCTATCCCGGCGGCGTCGCGCCGGATGCGCTCGATCGTCCAGTCGGCGTAGCGCCGATGGCTCGACGGCATGTGGTCCTGCACCGTCGTATGCCTGCCGTTGCCGCTGGACCGCAGATGGGCGGCGATGCGCTCGCCCCTGGCGAAGACTTCCACGGTCCGCGCGGTGAGCCGGACCTCGACCTGATCCTTCGCGAAGCGGTAGGGCACGCTGTAGTAATGCCGGTCGACGTCGACGTGATAATCGATGCCGACGCGGCGAATGCGCCATTCGGCGAACACGTAAGGCTCGAGCGGCAAGGGTTTGAGTTGGGGTCGATCGAGTTCTTCGAGGAGCTGACGCCGCGTCACGCCGAGCCGGCGGATCGGCCGTTCATCGTTGACCCGGACCAGCAGTTCACGGATCGCCCCGTTCAGCTCCGCCAGGCTGTAGAAGCACCGGTTCCGCAAGCGCCCGAGAATCCAGCGCTCCATGATCAGCACGCCGGCCTCGACCTTTGCCTTGTCGCGTGGTTTACGGGGCCGTGTCGGCAGGATGGCGGTGCCGTAATGCCCCGCCATCTCGGTGTAGGTCCTGTTGACCGACGGTTCGTAGAGACAGGCCTTGATCACGGCCGTCTTGGCGTTGTCGGGCACGACCAGCCGCGGCACCCCGCCGATCGCTTCGAAAGCCCGCGTGTGGGCGCCGATCCAGTCCGCCAGCCCTTGGGACCAGGTCGCCTCGGCATAGGTGAAGTTGGAGGCGCCGAGCACGGCGACGAAGATCCAGGCCTCCCGGATCTCGCCGGTCAGCCGGTCGATCACTACTGTCGCCCTGTCGCCGGCGTAATCGACGAACAGCTTCTCGCCGCCCGCATGGGGCTGGCGCATCGTGACCGACAGCTTGCCTTCCCAGGCCCGGAAGAGATCGCAGAAGCGGGAATAGCGATATCCGTCAGGATGCTGCTCGATGTACTCGTCCCACAAAATCTGCAGCGTGACGTGCTTGCGCTTGAGTTCGCGGTGAATCGCCGCCCAGTCCGGCTCGACCTGGCGGCGATGGCCCTGCTTCGTCCCGGCGTTCTTGTACAGAATCGATTCGAGAGCCCCGTCCGTCACATCGTCCGGCAGCGGCCACCCCAGGCCCGTGGCCGCAAAACGCTTCAGCGTCTCGCGCACCGTCGATGGCGCCAGTCCCGTCCGTCGGGCGATCTCGTGCTTGGAAATCCCGGCAGAACCCATTCGCAAAATCTCGCGCACGTGGCGCATGGAAACTCTCCCCGCTGGCATCGATCCGCTCCTCAGCCAAAGCCAAAAAGCAGACCCTACGCACAGCCAGCAGAGGCTCCCGTCATCCCCGGTACCCGGGCGGCATCATCCCGGAATCATGGGCGAGGATTAATCGGAACGCTGGGCGGCAATTGATCGGAACAGGGGGGCGCCATCATCTCGGAACAGATGGGCGGCTTGCCCCGGAATCAGCATGCTGGAGGCTGTCGAACATCCCTATCACGGGATTTCATTCCGGTTCGACCGTGACAAGGACTGGTATCTCACCGATGAGGGCTGCGCCGCCAATCCCGTCTGTGCGCACGCCGGGAACGAGAAGGGCGTGAAGATCAAGCTACAGGTCAGCATGCGCGAGCAGCCTGTTCTTCCCGTGCGTCCGATGCCGCAACTCGATCTGGATCATTTTAAGCTGCTGGAATTTGAACCGGTCGCGATTCCCTCTCTGGCCTTCGAGGAAGCGGTGGCGGAGAAAATCCGGGCGGCCAGCCAGCGCTCGAAAATCCGAGACCTTCACGATCTTTCCGAGATCGCAATCCGGGCTCTTAACCGGGACCTCATTCGCTCTCTCGCGGTGCTCAAACTATGGGGCAGCGAGGGTCCCAATCTCGACTATGGTCGATTCCGCGAGCGGATCACCGGCGCCGGCGATTACGACATAGCCGAACTCGCCTCGCTTCTTCGCAAAGACCAAAGGCCCGACCTTGAGGAGATGATCCAGCGTGTCGTCGACGGATTCAGGTTTCTCGGCGAAATGACCGAGCTAGAAAAAAGCCTGGCCGGGGACGATGCGAGACGAAGGGGCACCGATGCGGAGTCGCTCCGTGCCGCAGCGAAGGAAAGAGTTACCGAGCCGGGGCGTTAATGAGCCAAAATTTTCAGATCATCCAGCTCGCGATTGACGAGGAAGCACTTAAGAAAGCTAGCAATCGGCTCCGCAATCAGCTCGTCGGGTGTATGCACGCTCATAACGAACTGACAGTTTTAAATCGCATCCTGATGTTCAGCATGAACAAAACAGCAGATGGCGAACTCCACGACTCCGCGCAGTCCGTCCAGATGTGGTGTCTTCTTCAGGTGCTGGCCGCCAAGCTCGTTGAGACATGGAAAATGCTGAACGATCGATTTCTCAAGGCGAACCCAGAAGACCCGGCGCTAGGCAGATTAGGGCACGCGCATAAGGCCAGCCTCGACTGGCTAAAAAATTATTTTGGCGTCGATCCGCTTAATAAGGACAACGCACTCACGATTATTCGAGACAAAACAGCATTTCACTACGACAAACTAAATCTGGAGCAAGCGGTAGGTCATCTCGCAGAGCACGAAAACAACGTGTATCTTGCTCAGCATCCTGCAAACAGCCTTTATTATGTTGGGTCGGCTCTGGTTTTCCGGACTGCATTCGCGATGATAGCCGATAAGGTGCAGGACCCCACGGGCCGCAGTCATGGAGAGCGTACTAGCGAAGGCGCTCGCATCGCCACCGAAGATGCCAAAAACGCCAATTGGCACATGCACCTGTTGCTCTATGGTTTGATCGAGGCTTTGTTAGAGCAAATGCTGGCGTGTCCGCTGAACACTCTTGAGCAAGTGCGAATCAACATACAGGACGCGCCCGATCCGGACATGGTCGGCTTGCCGGTCTTCATCAATATCGGCGGCTCGTAGATACCGAACACGCAAAATGGCATGTGAGAAGCTACCGGCTCGGGCTCAGGGACAACGCGCCAATCTTCACCGCGCTATGGCGGCCCGAGGAAGAAATCAGGATTGGCGAGTTCGTGGCAATCCTCTGCGAAATCCCGACCGGCGGCACTGCCTCAAAGCTGCATACCGGATCGGGCCATCGCAAGGACGGCCCGCTGCTGTCACTCCCCTGATCGCTTGCGGGTTTTTGCAGGGGATGATTTCGGGGAAGGTTTGAGTTTCGGGCGCGGCGGCGGCTGGACGGCCGTTCGCGCCAAATCCTTCGCCGTGTGAAACGGCAAGATGTCGCCGTCACGCTGCGGGTCGCTCAATAAATCAAGCGCCCTGATAACCGCCGGATCACCGAACAGCCCCGCATCGGTGGCGAGCGAACCGACCACCTGATGAGCCTCGCCGCAACGGTATTCCAGTTTGTGCAGGATCGCCGCGATCCGGATCAACTCGTCCTTGTCCAGCGTGAAGCGGCCCGTTTCGGCGCGCTTGCGCAAGTCCGCAGCCAACTGCTCGACGGTGGATGACTTCTTTCTCATGAATCCCCCCTGCGAACTGCGACGATGATTGTCGCGCGAACCGCCGTTGTTGTCACCCTTCGCAAGCAAAAGCGGCGCGGCTGACCAGCGAGTCAGCCGCGCCGCAGATGGGTGAAACGGTCAATCCTCGACGGTTCCTTCCTCAACGGACTCGGCTTCGTCCTCAGCCTCAGCGGGCGCGTCCGCATCGACGGCGGGAAACAGCATCGCCTCGGGCAGCCAGTCGCGAGCCTTCTGCTGTACCGGGGTCGGCGCTGCCGTGGCACGCGTGCTCTGGAAATGCCGGATGAGGCAATTCACCAGATCGGCCTTTTTGTAGGAGGACACTTGACCCGCGCCTTCGACATAGCCGCAATCTGTGGCGATGGCGACAAGCTGGTCGCGGGTGCGCCGCTCAAGGAAGCTGCGGTCGGGTTGCCAGTGGTTGCGCATGTCAACGCCAAGGTCACGCGCCACGCGATTGAACAGGCTGTCCCTTGCATCAAGCTGTAAATTCGCGCGCAATAGTGACCCCCTGAGGGGCGGTTTTCGCGTCCAATAGTGACCCCCTCTAACGCTGCGTGTCAGCGTCCCTTCCTTTGTGC